>Ga0222712_10002294_pt1 | contig 22095 bp, 17 predicted proteins | sample C33_657DmetaG_FD_165043 | JGI IMG/M metagenome (GOLD analysis project Ga0222712, IMG submission 165043) | Estuarine water microbial communities from San Francisco Bay, California, United States - C33_657D | ecosystem: Environmental > Aquatic > Marine > Unclassified | place: USA: California... | reverse complement strand
GGGCGAGTTGTTCAAGGCAGGCGACTTCGACTTGGCCTTGGGTTGGACACGCGGTTTACGGACGAGCTGGTTGATGGTAGGCATGGACCTCGGTAAATAGGGAAAAGAGGGTTTGGGCATAGGGGTGCGAGCCCCTCATGCAAGAGGAAAGTGCGGGGATTTTAAGGTTTCTTTACTCCCCTCCCTGTCCCGACCCCCCTCCGGCTTTTTTGGCGGGACAATTCCGACGCCCACGCCATTACTCGAAACCCCTCCCATGCCGTCGCCCCGCCTGACCCTCGCCCTCTTTCTTGGGATGACCACCCTTTCGAGCCTGGCGCAGACCCCTCCCCCCTCGCCGGCCGCGCCGAAGACCCCCGCCCCCGCCAGCAAGGAGGCGGAAGAGGATGCCGAAATCATCGTTTTGGCCGGGCTCCCCCACCTAAAAGACAAGGAAGCCGTCCTCAGCTACGCCCGTCAGACTTATATCAAAGCCGACCTGATCAAAGATAAGGCGCTGCTGCAGATCATCCGCCTGTCCTTGGCCAAACTTGAGGATCAGCCCGAAAAATCGGCACAAATCCGCCAGGAACACATGAATCACCTGGCCGAATACTTCACCAAGCAGGCGATGGCCGCCCAAGATGTCGGCAAAATGGACGATGCCCTCCGCCTGGCCCAGGTCGCCATCCGTTGCAACCCCGGCAACGCCAAGGCTAAGTTATTCTACGCCAACTTCTTACATAATGTAGCCGGCCGGACAGACGACGGGATCCAGACGCTGAAACACGGCTTGGAATTCCTCCCGGTCGACGACCCCCTGACCAAGGACTACCTCGAACGCTACTTCCAGCTTCTGCAGGCCCGGGAGCGCGACCAAGAGGTCATCGAGGACAGCCTTAAGCTGCTCCAGAACAGCAAGAACATGCCCACCTACATGCGGGACTCCCTCTCGCTGTCGGCCGCCACCTCGCTCTACTGGATCGGCAAATACCCCGACGCCGTCAATATCATCAACGCCAGCAGCCTCGACACGCAGCCCAACGGCCTGCTCCTCAAGGCCCGCGCGCTCTTCGAGGGCGGCAAGACCTTGGAATCCATCAACCTCCTCGAGGCGAAGACGTCCGCGTTCAAGGGCGCCGGTCGCGACGCGGTCCTCTCCCAGCTCGCCCGCTTCCATATCCTGCTCGGCCAGCATAAGATGGCCCTGGCCGTCACCCAGGAACGCATCGCGGCCGACGAGAAGGCGCCCTTCCCTCACATCCAGAAACTGCAGCTCCTCGACCGCCTCGGCCTCAAGGACGAGTTCGACAAGGAGCTCCGCCTGATCTTCGGGAACTACGCCGGCAACTCGGCCCCGATGATCGCCCTCGCCAACTTCGCCGCCGAGAAAGGCTACGCCGAACTCACCGGCGCGCTCGCCAACTCCGCCGCGCAGCAAGGCCTCGAACGCGCCACCTTCGCCGCGCTCCACCTCGAGGCGATCCTCAACGGCCCCGACCCCGGCCAGGTGATCGTCCAGCACCAGCAGATCGTCGCCGCCGACAAGGCCTTCTTCAAGTCCAACGAAGCCATCGTGCAGGCGCTCATCGCCATCGCCTACCACGCCCGCCAGAAGCCCGACGCGGTCATCGCCAAGCGCGACCGCGACATCGGCGACCGCTACCTCACCGAATTCCTCAAGGCCAAGGACCTCGGCCCCGAGGCCTACCGCTCCGTCGGCCGACACCTCCGCGCCATCCGCGCGGGCGACGCCGCGGTCCGCGTCCTCGAAGCCGGCATCACCCGCTTCCCCCGCTACTCGCAGCTGCGCGCGGATTACATCTCCGCCCGCATCCTCGCGGGGCAGGCCGAGGCCTACGGCGCGCGCAAGTCCGTCGCCGACGAACTCGAGCTGCTCCTCGCCATGCGCCGCCCGTCCCCCGCCATCTGGCAGGAGGCGGTCTCCTGGCTGCGCTCCGAATCGAAGCTCCCGGCCGACCGCCAGCGCAAGCTCGAGGCCGCGATGTCGCCGCTGATCCGCAGCAACCTCGACCCCGAGGCCCTCGCCGGCCGCTGACCGATGACGCTTGCCCGCCGCCGCGACGAGCTCATCGCCGAACTCGAGCCTTTCGCCGACCACCACGAACGCTTCCAGTACGTGATCGACCGCGCCAAGGCCGCCCCGGCCCTGCCGGCCGACCATAAGCTCGACGCGTTCCTCATCGAGGGCTGCACCTCCAACCTCTGGCTGGTGCCATCGCTCGAAGGCGGCGTCTGCCGCTTCCGCTGCGACGCGGATTCGCTCATCACCAAGGGCGTCGCGAGCCTGGTCTGCGAGTTCTACGACGGCGCCTCGCCCGCGGAGGTCGCCGCCACCGACGCCGACTTCCTTTCCGCGGTCGGCATCACGCAGCACCTTTCCCCCAACCGTCGCAACGGGCTGACGAACCTGGTCGGCAAGATCCGCGCCTTCGGCCGCCACGCCGCGGCCGCCTGATAAGCCCCATCGCCGGGGCTTAACTCCGGAGATATGCACGCTTGGGATTTGCGCCTCGGCCGATGTCGCTTGAGATGAAGCCATGAGCCAGCCGGAAACCGCCGCACCCGACCGACGCCTGTTCGGCCTGTGCCTGGTCACGCTCGCCTGGGCCGTCCTCGTCCTGCAGGCCGGCGGCTTCACCACGAGCATCCGCGCCGGCATGGCCTTCCTCGACTGGCCCCTCTCCAACGGGTCGGTCAATCCGCCGGGCTGGCTGACGGAGATCGACAAGTTCGCGGAGCATTCCCACCGCCTCGCCGCGACGGTCCTCGGGCTGCTGGCCATCGTGATCGCCGTCGCGCACCGCCGCCGCGAAGCGCGCCGCTCCGTCCGCCTCGCCGCCTACGCGCTCGTCGGCCTCGTGGTCTTCCAAGGCCTGCTCGGCGGCCTCCGCGTCCTGCTCGACCGGCTCAACGTCGGCGGCGACGGCAACTTCAAGGCGGCGGCCTTCGCCGTCGGCCATGCGGTCAACGCCCAGCTCACGCTCGCGCTCCTCGCGTTCATCGCGCTCGCGCACAGCGCCGCCTGGCACCGGGCCGGCCGCTCCGTCCCGCGTTCGCTCTTCCGTCTCGGCGCTGTCGCCGCCGCCCTCACGCTCTCGGTCATCGTCGCGGGCGCCGTCATGCGCCAAGGCCACTTCACGCTCTGGGTCGCCTCGGCCGCCGACGCCCTGTTCGTCCCGTCGATCGGCATCGGGACGGCCTGGTGGGTCAACCTGCTGCACCGCGGCGGAGCGCTCCTCGCCGGCGCCTCGGTGTGCGTCTTCGCCGTCCAGCTCGCCCGGCACGGCTTCCCGCTCCTGCGCTGGGCGTCCTTGGTCGCGCTGGTCTTCCTGCAGGTATTGCTGGGCATCCTCAGCCTCCGGCTCTACGACAACCCGCATGTCCGCACCGTCCACCTCGTGGTCGGCGCCGTGCTGTTCTCCTCCCTCTGCGCCGCGGTGATGCTGGCCCGCCGCCGCGCCGCGGAACCGGCCGCCTGAGCCGGGGCGACTGATTTGCCTTTAACCCCCCGCGCAAAACCGCCACGACAAGACCGATGAGCGAACGCGCCGGATCCGTGCCTGCCGCCTACTGGGAGCTGACCAAGCCCCGGCTGTCGTTCCTTTCCGTCCTGACGGCCCTCGCAGGTTACTTCTGCAGCCAGCCCGGCGAAGCCACCCATCCCAAGGTGCTCGTCTCCCTCGCCCTCGGCACGGCCCTCGCGGCCGGCGGCTGCGGCGCGGTCAACATGTGGTGGGACGGCGAAGCCGACGCGAAGATGGAGCGCACCCGCAACCGTCCTGTTCCCGCCGGCCTCATCCGCCCCGGCGCCGCGCTGCTCTTCGGCCTGCTGCTGCTGGCCGCCGGCGTGTCGTTGGTCTGGGCCGGCGCCAACGCGCTCGCCGGCGCCCTCACCGCGGCCACGGCCTTCTCCTACCTTTTCCTTTACACGCCGCTGAAGTCCGTGACGTCCTGGTGCACGCTCGTCGGCTCCCTGCCCGGCGCGATCCCGCCCATCATCGGCACGGCGGCCAAGCTTGGCCAGACCGGCGCCCCGGGCATCGACCGCATGGGCTGGCTGCTCTTCGCGCTGCTCTTCTGCTGGCAGATCCCGCACTTCATGGCCCTCGCGTTCCTGTGGCGCGAAGACTACGCCCGCGGCGGCTTCAAGGTCGCCACCGTCGGCGACCCGTCCGGCCGCTCCGCCTCCGTCTGGGCGATGGCCTTCATCCTGCCGATGATCTTCGTCGCCGGCGAGATCGTCCGCACGTTCTTCGCCGCCGACTGCGCGTCCTCCCTCAGGGGATGGGCGAGCCCGTTCCTGTGGGTCTCGTTCGTCGCCGGCGCCTGGTTCTTCAAGCTGACGCTCGAGTTCGCCCTGCCCCAACGCCGCGCCGCCGTCGCCAAGCCCCTCTTCCTCGCCTCGATCCTGTACCTGCCCGTCGTCCTGTTGACTCTGACGCTGAACCGGATTTTCCTGCGGTCATGAATGCGCGTGCCGACAAGGACCGCCTGCGCGCGGAACTCAAGGCACGCCGCATGAACCTCACGCCGCGCGAACTGCAGGTCGCCGGCGACGCCGCCGCCCGCCTCGTCACGCAGCTCCCGGAATGGAAGCAGGCGAAGACCGTCTGCCTCTACGCCTCCTTCGGCGGCGAACTGCCCACCGACGCCCTGCTGCTGCTCGCGTTGCTCGAAGGCAAACGCCTCCTGCTCCCCCGCGTCACGAACAAGACCACGCTGACGCTGCACGAGGTCACCGACCTCGCCGCGCTCCGCCCTTCGCGCCTCGGCATCCGCGAACCGCAGCCGACCTCGCCCGTCGCGGCCCTCGCCGAGGCCGGCCTGGTCCTCATCCCAGGCCTGGGTTTCGACGGCGCCGGCCGCCGCCTCGGCTTCGGGGGCGGCTTCTACGATCGCCTGCTGGCCAAGCCGCCCCGCAAGACCTTCCTGCTCGGCCACGCGCACGCCTTCCAGCTGGTACCGCGCCTTCCTTCCGAACCGCACGACATCAAGGTGAAGGCGGTCGTCACCCCGCAGGGCGTGATTCGCTGCCGAGTGCGTTAGCAGGTTTGCCAAGCGGGTGGATTCGTGTCCGATGGAGGGTCCGATGCCCGCCCCCCGACCAGACGCCATCCGCCTCCGCGGCGTCCGCCAGAACAACCTGAAGGGCTTCGACGTGGACATCCCCGTGGGCAAGCTGGTCGTGGTCACGGGCCTCAGCGGCGCCGGCAAGTCCTCGCTGGTCTTCGACACGCTGCACGCCGAAGGGCAGCGCCGCTACGTCGAGACGTTCAGCCCGTACGTCCGCCAGTTCCTCGAACTGCTCCCCTCGCCGGCGCTCGACTCCGCGGAGAACGTCCGCCCTTCGGTCGCGATCAAGCAAGGCAACGCGGTCCGCACCTCGCGCTCGACGGTCGGCACGATGACGGAGCTCTGCGATTGGTTCAAAGTCTGGTTCGCCCACCGCGCCGACCTCGTCGATCCGGCGAGCGGCCAGGTCATCGTCCCCCGCGGCCCCGACGCGGCCTGGCAGGACTCGCTCGCGCGCTTCCCCGGCCGGTCGCTCTCGCTCGCGTTCGCGGTCGCCAAGCCGGCGACCCTCGGCTGGAAGACGATCGCGGAGGAATTCGCGAAGGCGGGCTTCAGCCGCGCCTTCGCCGGCGGCCGGCGCCTCCGCCTGACGGAAGACGAGATCCCGGCCGACGCGGCGGAACTCCTCGTGATCCAGGACCGCGTGACGATCGCGGCCGACCAGGCCTCGCGCTTCCACGAAGCCGCCCTCGCGGCCTTCCGCCTCGGCGGCGCGCGGCTCCGCCTCCTCGACGACCAAGGCGCCGAGCTCTCCCGCTACAGCGAGGCGCTCGAGTCGCCCGTCGACGGACGTAAGTTCCGCCCCGCCTCGCCCGCGCTGTTCTCCTTCAACTCTCCCGTCGGCGCCTGCCCGGAGTGCCGCGGCTTCGGTCGCGTGATCGGCCTCGACTGGAACAAGATCATCCCGAACCCGGCCCTGACGCTCGCCGAAGGCGCGATCGCGCCGTTCCAAGGGACGGTCTACGGCGAATCGCAGAAGGACCTCGTGCGCGCCTGCCGCAAGGCCGGCATCCCGCTCGACGTGCCCTGGAAGAAACTTTCCGCCGCGCATCGCAAGTTCGTCGAGCACGGCGAGCCGGGCTACGTGCCCGGCGAATACGATTCGAAGTGGTATGGCGTCCGCGGCTTCTTCCGCTGGCTCGAAGGCACGACCTACAAGATGCACGTGCGCGTCTTCCTTTCGCGCTGGCGCGCCTACGAGTCGTGCCCGAAGTGCCAGGGCCGCCGCTTCCGCGAGGAATCCCTCTTCTGGCGCTGGCAAGGCAAGTCGCTCCCGGAACTCTACGCTTCGCCGGTCTCCGACCTGCGCGCGATGCTCGCGCCGCTCGCGCCGAAGGACTCGCGTCACCCGGCCGACCACGCCCTCGAAGCCATCCTCGCCCGCCTCGGCTATCTGGAAGCGGTCGGCCTCGGCTACCTCGCGCTGGATCGCCTCTCGCGCACGCTCTCCGGCGGCGAGGTGCAACGCGTCAACCTGACCTCCTGCCTCGGCGCCTGCCTCGCGGACACGGTCTTCGTCCTCGACGAACCGAGCGTCGGCATGCACGCCCGCGACCTCTCGCGCATGGTCGGCATCCTCCGCAGCCTGGTCGACCAGGGCAACACGGTCGTGGTCGTCGAGCACGACGAATCCGTCATGCGCGCGGCGGACTGGCTCATCGAGATAGGCCCGCGCCCCGGCGCCGAAGGCGGCCATCTGCTCTACCAAGGCGTCCCGAAGGGCATCCTGAAGATCAAGGATTCCGCCACGGGCAACTGGCTCTCGGGAAGACGTACGCCGGAGCTCCGCGCTCCGCGCTCCGTCGGCGACACGACGCCTCGCCTCCGCGTCAGCGGCGCGACGGTGAACAACCTCCGAGACTTCGCCTGCTCGATCCCGCTGGGCCGCCTCGTCGGCCTCTGCGGCGTCTCGGGCTCCGGCAAGTCCACGCTGCTCCATCAGGTCATCGGCCGGCGCGACCCCGAGTCGGGCGACGAAGCGACGGAACTGAAATGGGTCAAGTTCGACAAGGAGCCGGCCGAGGTCGCGCTGGTCGACCAATCCCCGGCGACGCGCACGCCGCGCTCCAACCCCGCGCTCTACGTCGGCGCGTGGGACGCGATCCGCACGCTGCTCGGCAACTCCGCCGAGGCGAAGGCCGCCGGCCTCACGCCCTCGCACTTCTCCTTCAACGCCGGCGAGGGCCGCTGCGAACGCTGCGGCGGCGCGGGCTGGGAGACGGTGGAGATGCAGTTCGTGTCCGACGTCGCCCTTCCCTGCCCATCCTGCAACGGCAAGCGCTTCCGCGACGAGGTGCTGAGCTTCCAGTACGAAGGGAAGTCCGTCGGCGACCTGCTCGCGATGTCGGTGACCGAGGCGCGGCAGTTCCTCGGCGCCCGCACGCCCGCTTCCGCCCAGCTCGCCTGCCTCGAAGAAGTCGGCCTCGGCTACCTGTCGATGGGCCAGCCGCTCACGACGCTCTCCGGCGGCGAAGCGCAGCGCCTGAAGCTCGTCCGTTACCTTTCCAAGATCGACGCGCGCAAGCCGGGCGCCCTCCTGCTGCTCGACGAGCCGACGACGGGCCTGCACCGCGAGGATGTCTCCCGTCTGATCGGCCTGTTGCATCGCCTCACGGAGGCCGGCCACTCGCTCATCGTGGTGGAGCATCATCTGGACGTGCTGAAATCCTGCGACTGGCTCCTGGAGATGGGTCCCGAAGCGGGCCCCGCCGGCGGCAAGCTCGTCGCCGAAGGCCCGCCTGCCGAAGTCGCCCAGGCCGGCACGGTCACGGGCCGCTTCCTCGCGCAGGGCGATGACGCCTTCGCCTCCGCGTCGACCACGGCGAACAAGCCGCGCCCCACCTCGATCTCCCTGCGCGGCGCGCGGGAACATAACCTGAAGGACGTCTCGCTCGAGATCCCGCACGGCTCGCTCACGGTGATGACCGGCGTCTCGGGTTCGGGCAAATCGTCCCTCGCCTTCGATATTCTCTTCGCGGAAGGCCAACGACGCTTCCTGGAATGCGTCTCAGCCTACGCCCGCCAGTTCGTCGAACAGCTCCCGAAGCCGGACATCGATTCGCTCACGGGCCTGCCGCCCACGGTCGCCATCGAACAGCGCGTCACGCGCGGCTCGGCCAAGTCGACCGTGGCGACGGTCACCGAGGTCGCGCAATACCTCCGCGTGCTCTACGCCCGCGCCGGCGTGCTGCACAGCCCGACCACGGGCGAGCCGCTCGAAGAGATGACGGAGGATGCGGTCGTCCGCCTCGTCGCGAAGAAGGCGAAATCCCTGAAGAAGGGTTCGTTGCTCGTCGCCGCCCCGCTCGTGCGCTCCCGCAAGGGCCACCACCGTCCGCTCGCCGAGTGGGCCGAGACCAAAGGACTCCGCCTGCTCCGTTGCGACGGCAAGATGCACAAAGTCGAAGGCTTCGAAGGCCTCGACCGCTATTCCGAACACGACGTCGACGCGGTCTTCGGCGAGATCCGCGCCGACGGACTGATCCGCCTGCCCGACGAGACCGAGGAGTCCGGCGAGAAAGCCCTCCGCACGCTCGTCCGTCAGGCGCTCGCGGCCGGCAAGAACGCCTGCGTGCTGCTCGCACCCGACGGCCAGCAGGTCGCCTATCTCTCGACCTCGCGCAGCGACCCCGCCACGGGCGAATCGTTCCCCGAAGTCGACCCGAAGCACCTCTCCTGGAACTCCCCGCGCGGCTGGTGTCCGGATTGCCGCGGCCACGGACTCGAGGTCTCCACCTTTTCTTCCGACGAGGAAGAGTCCATCAATGAGAACGCCATCGCCGACCGCGTCGGCGAAGAAGTCTGCCCGACCTGCCAAGGCGAACGCCTCGGCCCGATCGGACGTTCGGTGAAGCTGGCCGGCCCCAAGGGCCGCTCGCTCTCCCTGCCGGGACTCCTCCGCCTGCAGCCGGACGAATCCCTCGCCTTCCTCTCCGGTCTCAAGCTGGAGGCGCGCGAGAAGGCCATCGTCGGCGCGCTCCTGCCCGAGATCGCCGCCCGCCTCCGCTTCCTGGATTCCGTCGGCCTCGGCTACCTCGCGCTCGACCGCGGCGCCGACACGCTCTCCGGCGGCGAAGCCCAGCGCATCCGCCTCGCCGCGCAGCTGGGCTCGACGCTTTCCGGCGCGCTCTACGTCCTCGACGAACCGAGCATCGGCCTGCACCCGCGCGACAACGACCGTCTCATCGGCTCGCTCAAGGACCTCCGCGACCGCGGCAACACGGTCCTCGTGGTCGAACATGACGAAGACACCATGCGCGCGGCCGACCTGGTCGTCGACATGGGCCCGGGCGCCGGCGTCCACGGCGGCACGATCGTCGCGCAAGGCACGGCCGCCGCGCTCGAGAAACGCGCCGACTCCGTGACCGGCCGCTTCCTCAAAGAGGCCATCCCGCACCCGCTGCGCGGCGCCCGCCGTCCGGTCGCCGGCAAGGGCGCGCCCTCCGAATGGGTCCGCCTGAAGCACGCGTCGCTGCGCAACCTCAAGGGCTTCGACGTCCAGATCCCCGTCGGCCGCCTCACCGTCGTCTGCGGCGTCTCGGGCGCAGGCAAATCCACGCTGGTGACCGACCTGCTCGCGCCGGCGATCCGCGCGGCGATCGCGAAGAAGAAGGACGGCCTCACGGGCAAGGAAGCGCTCGCCGCCGTCTCGCACGAGGGCAAGCCGGCCTTCGCCTCGCTCTCGGGCCTGAAGGGCTTCCGTCAGCTGGTGGTCGTCGACCAGGAACCGATCGGCAAGACGCCCCGCTCCACGCCGGCGACGTACATCGGCGCCTGGGACCTGATCCGCGAACGACTCGCTTCGCTGCCTGAAGCCGCCATCCGCGGGCACGCCGCCGGCTTCTTCTCGTTCAACACTTCCGGCGGACGTTGCGAAGCCTGCTCCGGCGCCGGCCGCATCAAGCTCGAGATGAGCTTCCTGCCCGACACCTACGTCCCCTGCGAAGAATGCGCCGGCACGCGCTACGGCGCCGCCGCCAAGGCGATCCGCTGGAACGGCAAGTCCGCCGCCGAACTGCTGGCGATGACGTTCGAAGAAGCGGCGGCGTTCCTTTCGTTCGACGCTAAACTGGGCGACCTCTGCGGGCTGATGGTCAAGACGGGGCTCGGCTACCTGACGCTCGGCCAGAGCAGCCCGACGCTCTCCGGCGGCGAAGCGCAGCGACTCAAGCTCGTCAGCGAACTCGCCCAAGGTCTCCCGACCTTCCGCGAGCGCTCCCGCGGCGAGATCCGCCCGAACCTCTACATCCTGGAAGAACCCACCATCGGTCTGCACCAGTCGGACTGCCGACGTCTGATCGAACTGCTCCACGCGCTCGTCGACCAAGGCCACACGGTGGTGGTGATCGAACACCATCCCGACGTCATCGCGGAAGCGGACTGGGTGCTCGAGATCGGCCCCGAAGGCGGCAACGCCGGCGGCCAGCTGGTGCACGCGGGCGACCCCGAATCCCTCGCGAAGCAGAAGAAATCGCCCACGGCCCCCTCGCTCCGGCTCACGCTGGAACGAGGTAAAATCGTCGCGAAGGCCTGAAGCGGCGGGGAATCGCCCGGCTGGAGCGATGTTCTTTTGACCAATGCGGGCGGCGGAGCATCCTGACCTCGATTCCCATGGCCAGCCCACCCCCTTCGCCGAAGAAGCCCGCACCTATCCTCGCCCGTCGGAGCAGTCAGACGAATTGGGGCGCCTTGGTCATCGGCGGAACGCTCCTCGCTGCCGCGGGCTGGTTCGTCTGGCAGGCCAATCGAAAGCAGCCCGAAGTCGTCATCGTCAAAGAAGCGCCGAAGCAGACGGAAACCCCGAAAGCCGAAGAGCCTGCAAAGAAGCCGGCGGCCGTCGTCGAAGCGAAGCCGGCCGCGCCAGTAGTGACACCGAAGATGGCCGACGCGCCGAAACCGGAGCCGGAGAAAAAGCCCGAGCCGGTCGTCGAAGCCAAACCCTACCTTTTCAGCGGCGCCGGACTGAACGACCCTAAGTTCTTCGTCATCCTCGCCGAAGACGCCCGCGAACGCCTGAAGGACGGAAAGTGGGAAGACCATCTGGCCCGCCTGCAGAAAGGACTCCTGCCCGCGCTCGCGGCCACGTCTTCCACCGACGGCGTCGAACGCCATAATCGACTCTGGGAAAGCCGCGCCTTCGCCCTCGGCATGAATCAGGCTCTGTTCATCCGGCGCGTGGGCCCGGAGACCCTTCGCTCCGCCGCCCAAGGCGGCGAGAAGCTGCCGGCCCTCCTCTCGGATCTGCTCGGCCGCGCCGACCTGCTCGAGAAATTCGCGCTCACGCTCAAGCCCGAGGATAACGCCACGGAAGCCCTGCGCGTCTGGTCGTTGCTGGCGGCCGACGATACGCCGGCCCAACGCGGCAGATACGACAACCTGCAGATCGCCTGCGCGCTGGTCTTCGACCAGCCGCTGAACTGGTCCCGGTTCGACGGCGGCGAGGCCTGCGTCGCCGACGCCTTGACCCGCTATCGTTACTACAAGACCAACACCGAGGCCGGTCGGCTCGTCGGGGACGTCCGCAAATCGTCGCCCGGCGACCTCGTCTGGGTGGTCGGCGCCACGGCGACCGAAGAGGAGATGGCCTGGGCGCTGGCGAACCCGAAACTGCGCTCGCTCGCCGAATGGGCCCCGAGCTACGGGATGATCCGTTACCGGATGGATTACGTCACCCAGGAGAAGACGAAGCTGCCCAAGCCGACGGAAGGCACGCTGAAGGAGATCTTCGAGATCGGAGGCATCTGCATGCATCAGGCGCACTTCGCCGCCAACACCGCGCGCGCCTTCGGCATCCCCGCCGCCTACGTGACCGGCGACGGTAACCGCGGCGGGCACGCGTGGTTCGCCTACCAGCGCAAGGACAAGGAATGGAACATGAACACTGGGCGGTATAACGACGGATATGCCTGCGGCCACACCACGGACCCGCAGACGCGGCGCCCCATCGGGGAGTTCGAGGTCCAGATCCTCGGCGACGCCCAACGCCGCGGCGAACGTTTCGCGAAATCGCAGAGGCTCCAGCTCGCCGCGCAGATCTTCGCCGACGGCGGCAACATCGAGGCCCAGCACGACTGCCTCCGCCTCGCGGTGCTCGCCGCCAACCGCTGCCTCGAAGCCTGGCGCGCCTACGCCGCCTGCCTGGAGGTCCTCGGGCCGAAGGTGAAGACCGAAGAGTGGAAGAACTTCGTCCTGGAGATGCGCCGAGCCTTCGACGACTGGCCCGACATGCGGGAGCTGGCCGACGAGATGGAAGCGAAGCACCTCTTCCCGACGATGACCCAGGACGAGATCTTCCTGAGCTGCAAACGCGCCTACGACCGGCTGATCGCCGAGAAGAAACGCCGGGGGGAATACGACCGGACCCGCTATGACCTGATCCAGAAGGCCGTCGAACGTGAATCGGCCGTCCTGATGACGGACCGGGCCAAGAACGCGGAGAAGCTCGCCAACCTCCACCGGCGCGCCCTGGAGGACAACGCCGACCACCTGCCCACCTTCCGCGCCCTGCTCGAGGGCTACTACCTCGCCGTCAAAGGGGACTCCAAGATGGAGACCGTCTTCCTGTCGGAGATGGAACGCGTCTACCGTCGCAAACTCGGCGGAATGGCCGGCGCGGACGTCTTCCGGCTGAAGGCGCTCGCAGGACTGCTTGACCTTATCCAAGGCTACTTCGACAAATGCGATGACGCCGAACGCGCCCGCCGGCTGCGACTCGAGTCCGAGAAGATCCAAAAGATTCTCGATAAGATGAAGAAATGACCACCACCCGTCCCATCCTCCTCGGCGTCAACATCGACCACGCCGCGACGCTGCGCCAAGCCCGCTACCGCGGCGCGCACCAGTCGCCGCACGCGGAACCTGATGTCGTGGCCTTCACGCGTGAAGCCCTCGCCGGCGGCGCCGACGGCATCACGCTCCACCTGCGCGAAGATCGCCGCCACATCCAGGACGCCGACGTCCATGCGATCGCCGCTATCCCCGGCGTCCGCCTCAACCTCGAGATGGCCTGCACGCCGGCGATGACCTCGTTCGCCCTCCAGCTCCGCCCGGCCGCGGTCTGCCTCGTCCCGGAATCCCGTGAAGAGGTGACGACCGAAGGCGGCCTCGACGTCGCCGGCCAGCTCGCACGCGTCAAGGAGACGACGCACGCGCTCAGAGCCGCCGGCATCGAGGTCTCCCTCTTCATCGGCCCCGACGCCCCGCAGGTCGAAGCCGCGGTCGCCGTCGGCGCGCCGGTCATCGAACTGCACACGGGCGCCTTCGCCAACGCCTGGAAATCCCCGGCGGCCGCCGCCGAGCTGGAACGCTTGCGCGCGGGCTGCGAACTCGCCCATCGCCTCGGGCTGATCGTCAACGCCGGACACGGCATCAATTACGACAACATCCGCGCGATCCTGACGCTCCCGCACCTGCACGAGCTCAACATCGGCCACTCCATCGTCGCCCGCGCCCTCTTCACGGGCATCCGCGGAGCGGTCGCGGAGATGAAGGGTCATCTCACCAAGCAGGCATGAACCTCGCAGGCGGCAACGTGCTCGGCGTCGGCGTGGACCTCACGGAGGTCGACCGCATCCGTTCCGCGCACGCGAAGCACGGCGCAGCGTTCCTCGACAAGGTCTTCACGCCCGCCGAACAGCAGCTCTGCCTCGCGAAGGCCGATCCTTATCCGTCCCTCGCCGCGCGCTTCGCCGCCAAGGAAGCCGCCAGCAAGGCCTTCGGCACGGGCCTCGGCGCCGAACTGTCGCTGACGAGCGTGAGCGTGCTCAACGGCCCCGCGGGCGAACCGGTCGTCGTGCTCGACGACAATGCGCAGGCGCTGCTCGCCGCCCAGGGCGCTTCGCGCCTGCTCATCTCGCTCACGCATACCGACGCGCTGGCCCAGGCCTTCGCGGTGCTGGTCCGCTGACGCCATGAGCTCCGCCCGCCTCCCGGTCCTCTCCTGCGCCGAAGCCGCGGCGGCCGAAACGGCGTTCATCGCCGGCGACGCGAAACTTTCGTGGGAACTGATGTACCGCGCCGCCCGCGGCGTCGCCGACGAAGCGCGCTCGCTGCTCGGCCGGAAGCCGGCACGCATCTTGGTGCTGGCCGGCAAAGGCAACAACGGCGCCGACGCCTTCCTCGCCGCGCTCCATTGCGCCAAAGCCGGCACGGAGATCATCGCGGTCTTCGCCGAAGGCGGACCGGCCCGCGCCCAAGCCCAACGCGCGTGGTCCGTCCGCAAGCAGGGCGTCCGCCTCGGCGTCGTCGCCGCGGCGAACCTTCGCCTGCTCGCGGCCCAGGAGTTCGACCTGATCTTCGACGGCATCCTCGGCCAAGGATTCCGCGCGCCGCTCTCGCCCGAGCTCCGCGCCTTCCTGCGCGCGACCGACGCCCTCCGCGGTCTGCGCGTCGCGGTCGACCTGCCCAGCGGCCTCGGTGACGATGCCACCGGTCCGGCTTTCCGCGCCGACCTCACGGTCTCGATCGGCTGCCTGAAGCGCCCTCTGCTCGCGCCGAAATCCGCCCGCTTCGTCGGTCGGCTCCGCGTCCTCGACATCGGCCTGCCGCTCGGCGAGACCGAAGAAGCCTGCGTGACCGCGACGTCCCTCGCTCCTCTGCGCCGTCCCCGCCGCGCGCGTAGCGACAAACGCCACCACGGCCGCCTGCTCATCGTCGGCGGTTCGGATCGCATGCCGGGCGCGGTGCTGATGAACACCGCCGCGGCGCTCCGCTCCGGCGCGGCCCTGGTGACGACCTGCCTGCCGGAATCCGTACGCGCGAAAGCCGCAGTCGCCTATCCCGAGGCGATGTGGCGCGGGCTCTCGACCGGCCGCGACGGCGTCGTCAGCCCGGCCAACCTCAAGGAAGTCCGCTCGCTCCTCGCCGACAAAGATGCGCTCCTCATCGGCTCCGGCATGGGCGAGAAGGCGGCGAAACTCATCGGTACGATCGTCGCGCGCGGCGCGCCCGCGCTGGTGCTCGACGCCGACGCGCTCCGTCCCTCCGTCATCGCCGCCTCGAGCGGCGCGAAAGTCCGCGTGCTCCTGCCGCACGCCGGCGAATTCAAGCGCCTCAGCGGACGCGACGCCTCCGTCTCCGCCGCCCGCGCCTACGCCCGCAAGACGAAGACGATCGTCGTGCTCAAAGGCCCGGTGACCTGCGTGACGGACGGCCTCCGCGTGATCCACATCCCTTTCGGCGGACCCGTGCTCGCGCGCGGCGGCTCCGGCGACCTGCTCGCGGGCATCGTGACTTCGGTGCTGGCGCGACGCGCGGAACTCGGCCTGGCGCCTTTCGACTCCGTGGTGCTCGCGACGACCTGGCATGCGCGCGCGGCCGACCGGCTGAGGGAAAACCACGGGGAAGAAGCGGTGCGAACCACCGACCTGCTCGCTGGGCTGTCCCCGGTGTTGCGCGGCTGAGCCGGCCAGACTGGCTCGCGGGATGCAGCCGATCCCGACCGACCCGCTCGCCCAACGCGTCCTGCTCAACGGGCTGAAAGGCGTCGGCCCCGTGACGGTGCGCCGCCTGCGCGAAGCCTTCGGTGGCGACCTCTCGGTCGCGCTCGGCGCGCCCGCCGATCAGCTCGCCCAGGTGGAAGGCGTCAGCCGGCCCGTCGCCGCCGCGATCGCCGCGCGCGAATTCGACTGGGCCAAGGAGATGGGCCGCGTCCGCGACCTGGGCTTCCGTCTGCTGAGCGAAAACGACGAAGCCTGGCCGTCGCCGCTCGCCAAGCTGTGGGATCCGCCGTTGGTGCTCTACGCCGAAGGGTCGCACATCCCGACCGAGCGCGCCGTCGGGATCATCGGCTCGCGCCATTGCACGACCTACGGGGCGTCGCTCGCCCGGAGCTTCGCGCGCGACCTCGCCAAGCAAGGCTGGTGGATCGTCAGCGGCCTGGCGCGCGGCATCGACACCGCGGCGCACGAGGGCGCGCTCGACGCCGAAGGTCGCACGGCCGCGGTCGTTGGCCACGGCCTCGACCTGACCTTCCCGCCCGAAGCCGTCCGGCTCCGTGCTCGCATGAAGGCCGACGGCTGCGTGCTCTCGGAGTTCCCGCTCGGCCGGCCCGCCGACCGGCAGACCTTCCCGCAGCGTAACCGCATCGTGGCGGGACTCGTGCGCGTGATGGTGGTCGTCGAGACCGACGTCGACGGCGGGAGCATGATCACCGCGCGCTTCGCCGGCGACCTCGGCAAGACGCTCTGCGCCGTCCCCGGCCGCGCCGACAGCCCGGCGAGCCGCGGTTGCCATGCGCTCATCCGCGATGGCGCGACGTTGGTCTCTTCCGTGGACGACATCCTCACCGAGCTCGGCGAAAGCCGCGGCAGCCCCGCGCTCGCGCTGGTCGAGGACCCGCCCGAGTTCGCGCGCTGGTTGCCGCATTTCGCGGGAGGTGCGGCGCAGGACGCGGAAAGCTTGGCGGCGCTGGCCGATTGCTCCGCCGCCGAAGCCGCGGTGTGCCTGACGATGATGGAGATCCGCGGCGTGCTCACGCGCCGGCCCGACGGACGCCACGAGCGCGCCTGAATCAGCGGTGCGGCACGTTGCCTTCGTTCGCCGGCACCGGCGCGGTGAGCGGATTCCCCAGGCAACGGTCGATGACCGCCTTGGGCTTGGCGAAGCAGTCGCGCAGGGCGCTCCAGACCGAACGCCAGCCTTCGCCGAAACCCGCAGGATAAGCCGAAGCCTTCAGCGATTCGTGATCCGCAAGCCAGAGCGCGCGCACGCAATGCCAACCCTGCGAGACGAAGACGATGTGATCCTGCGGATAATACGCCTTCGCACGGAGCACCGAATCCAAGGTCCGCCAACCGTAGGGGTCTTCCACGATCGGGCAGGTCACGCCCGCCGCGCGCAGCTTCTCTGCCATCACCCGGGCATGGACCTCGGTGCCCGACGTTACGACGAGCTTCACGCGTCCCGATCGGGCCAGCTCGGCGGCCGCCTCGATTCGTAGAGCGAAGGTAGCGTTGCGTCTGCCGGTCGCGCCCACGAATTCATCGGTACCGAGCAGGACCATCACGGCGCCGTCCGGAACTTCGGACGGCTTGGCCGCCAGCCGCCCCCAGCCCGCCGACCAGACCCAGAGGTTGGACCCAAGCAAGAACAAGGCCGCTAGGGCAAAAACCGCCCCCACCCCGCGTTTGATCCATCGAGACATGAAAACCACGATTACGCCCAATTATCTGTTGGCAAGGGGGTCCGAGTTCAGCCTATGCCTAAATTTAAGCACCAATAGGTTGCCGAAAGTCGTTATTAGGTCATTTTAGGGGGGTGGCCGCCAATGGCACGGATTCTGCCTACTTTTACTCAACATGAGTGCCAATCCTACCGCCGCGAACGCCAAAGTCCTGGTCATCGATGACGACAAGGATCTCCGCTACTCGCTGCGCCGCGCCTTGGCAGGCCTCGGCCACAACGTGATCGAAGCCGACAGCGGTGAGACCGGCGTCGTCGCCGCGAAGCGCGAACAGCCCGACGTGATCCTCCTCGACAACCGCATGGGCGGCATGACCGGCATCGAGACCTTGCAGATGCTCCGCGGCGCGCAGCCGCAGGCGATGGTGATCCTGATGACCGCGTTCGGCACGACGCAGACCGCGATCGAGGCGATGAAGTTCGGCGCCTACGACTACGTCATGAAGCCGTTCGACCAGGCGAAGCTCATCGCGCTCGTCGACAAGGCCCTCTCCGCGCGCCGCGACCTCGCGGCCGCCACGAAGTCCACGCGCACGCTCGTCAATCCGGCCGACTACAAGGAAGGCATCGTCGGCAGCTCCGAGCCGATGCAGGAAGTGCTGAAGTCGATCGGCCAGGTCGCCGCCAGCGACGCCACGGTGCTCATCACCGGCGAAAGCGGCACGGGCAAGGAGCTCGTCGCGCGCTGCATCCACCAGCACTCGCTCCGCGCCAAAGGCCCGTTCCTGGCGGTCAACTGCGCGGCCATCCCCGAGAACCTCATCGAGTCCGAACTCTTCGGCCACGAGAAGGGCGCCTTCACCGGCGCGGCCAACCAGAAGCTCGGCAAGTTCGAGCTCTGCGACGGCGGCACGATCTTCCTCGACGAGATCGGCGACATGTCCCTGCCCACGCAGACCAAGGTCCTCCGCGCCATCCAGGAAGGCGAGATCCAGCGCGTCGGCGGCACGACCACCGTCAAGATCAGCGTCCGCCTCGTCGCCGCGACGAACAAGGACCTCGAGGCGATGGTCGCCACCCGCCAGTTCCGCGAAGACCTCTACTACCGCCTCAACGTCTTCCGCATCCGCCTGCCCGCCCTCCGCTACCGCAAAGGCGACGTGCCGCTGCTCGTGGACTACATGCTGCAGCGCCAGGCCGCCGCGAAGAAGATCAAGCCGAAGCGCCTTTCCAACGAAGCCCTCGACGCCCTCCTCGCCTACGACTGGCCGGGCAACGTGCGCGAGCTCGAGAACGTCGTCCAGCGCGCCAACGTGCTCGCCAAGGGCGAGACGATCCTCCCGAAGGACCTGCCGCAGGACGTCCTGAATCCGCGCAAGGCCGCCGTGGCCCCCGTCGCCGCGACGACCGCCCCGGCGGCCGCGTCGCCGGAAGCCGCCGCCCCCGTGGCGGGCCTCATCCCGGCCTACGACACGATCTACAAGCAGTGCCGCGTGAACGACGGGAAGTCCATCCTCACGGTCATCGAGATGGAGATGATCCGCCGCGCGATGGAAGAGACCCGCGGCAACCAGCTCCGCTCCGCGATGATCCTCGGCATCAACCGTTCGACGCTGAAGAAGCGCCTGCTCGAGATGCGCGAAGCCGGCATCAAGGTCTTCACTTAACCTTTGCCTCGGGCCTGCGGGCCGCTTGAATCGCCAGCCGAATGCGAACCCCCGCTTTCGGCTGGCGTGACTACTGGCGCATGCTGACCTCCGGTCGGCCATGGCTGCCGTGGCGCTATTTCCGCGAGGCGCACGCCTTCGACCTCCGTCGCGGCACCGACACGCACGTCCGCGTGCCGAAGGAGGACTTCGGCGCCGAGCCCGCCGGCTTCGCCGAGGGGACCTTCTACATGGCCTCGTGGACGAGCGAGATCGACTGGGCCTTCCACGAGACGCGCACGCTGCTCGGTCCGGAGTTCGACCGCTTCGCGTTCGTCGACGTCGGTTGCGGCAAAGGCAAGGCGGTGCTGCGCTGGACCGAACTGTGCGCGCGCGCCGGATCCGCCCAACGCATCGCCGGCTTCGACTACCATGAGCCGCTGGTCGCGATCGCCCGCCGCAACCACGCGAAGCGCTTCGGCTCCCCGGGCCTCATCACGACCGCCGACGCCGAGCGCTTCGATTTCGCGCCGCTCGGGGGGCGCGTGCTCTGCTACCTCTACAATCCGTTCGGCCCCGGCCTGATGCGCCGCTTCCTGGAAGGGCTGCGCGGGCTCGACGTGGTGCTGATCTACAACAACCCGGCCGAAGACGCGACGTTGCGCGCCCAAGGGTTCGTCGCTTGCCGCATAAAGGACGGCGGCTGTCCCAACGCCCACACGGTCATCTATGCGAACCTCCGCCGGCCCGCCAATTAACCTTTGCCAGCCACCGCAAAACGCTTTCGTTAAAGCTCACCCCATGAGCTCCTCACCCCTCCGCACCACCCTGCTGGCCACGGCCGCGCTCTTCCTGAGCTCGTACGCCGCGTTCGCCGGTGAAACGATCCAGATGTTCGACGGCAAGTCCCTCGCCGGCTGGAAGGCTTCCAAGAATTCCCCCGAAGGCACCTACAAGGTCGAGGACGGCGTCCTCCAGATCCGCGGCGGCCAGGGTCACCTCTTCTTCGTCGGCGCCGACGGCAAGGCCAACTTCACGAACTTCGACTTCAAGGCGAAGGTGAAGACCTACCCGGGCGCCAACTCGGGCCTCTACTTCCACACGGCCTATGAAGACAAGGGCTGGCCCTCGCAGGGCTACGAGTGCCAGGTCAACGGCAGCCACAAGGACATCAAGCGCACCGGCGGCCTCTACGCCGTCCGCGACGTCCTGAACACGCCGGCCGCCCCCGACAACGTCTGGTTCGAATACCACATCCGCGTCGAAGGGAAGCGCATCCAGATCTGGATCGACGGCAAGCAGACCGTCGACTTCACCCAGCCCGAAGACTGGACCCCGCCGAAGGGCATGCCCGGCCGCAAGCTCGGCAACGGCACCTTCGCCATCCAGGCCCATGACCCGGGCTGCAAGGTCGACTACAAGGACCTCGTCGTCGAGCGCCTGCCCTGAACGGCCGGCCGATGAAAGCGAAAGGCGGACCGAGTGGTCCGCCTTTTTCATGCCCGCGCGTCAGGCGAGCGCGCGCTCAAGTTCGGCGATGAGCCGAGCGCGCACAGGCTCGGCCAAGGCGGACAGCCTCCGTTGCTCGGACTCGTACTCGCCGCGGCCTTCAGGGGTCTCGATCGCGATGGGCTTCAGCCCGATGGCGGAGAAGTCATAAGGGCTGGCGCGCATGTCGACCGTGCGCGCGACGTGCGCGAGTTCGAAGGCGTCCGCGGCGAGCTCCGCCGAGACCCACGGCTGCGCCTTCATCGCCCACTTGAAGAGATCCATGGTGACGTGCACGCAGCCGGGCTGCTCGTTGTCGACGCGCCCGTCGAGCGTCGGCGCGAGCTTGTTCAACGGCCGCGCCCCCGGCGTGAAGAAGCGGAACGCGTCGTAATGCGTGCAACGCACGGGCATCGCCCGCACGACGGCATCGGTGCCTTCCGCGCCGAGGCGCAGAGGCCAAGCGCCATGGCGGCGTTGGTCGGCCTGGCCGTACACCATCGCCCACTCATGCAGGCCGAAGCAGCCGTGGAAGGCCGCCCGCATCGCGACGGCCCGGCAGAGCTTCAGGCTGAAGGCGAGCCGCCCGGCCTGCGCGGCGTCAGGCAAGGCCACCCGCACGTAGCCGTCGGCGCCCTGCAGGAAGCGGCGATCGTCGACGAGTTCGTCGGCGTCCGCCAGGGCGACGCCGGCTCCCGGCGTCCAGCGCCGGACGGCCGCGAAGCGGAACGGATAATAGGTGAAGAGGAAATCTTCGACGGGATCGCGTTCGCCCTTCTGGGCGCGGACCCGCCGAGCCTCGACGAGCCGGTCGGCCCGGGATTCATGCGCGGCGCGGCGAGCCCGCCATTCCGCAGGACCGAGCACGACCTGACTGGCGGGCGCGACGCTCAATCGAAACGGCGATGGTGGGCGGCGACCTTGACGTACTTCTCCGCCCAGCCGGGCAACGCGGCCTGCTCTTCCGTGCTCAACGCGCGCACGACCTTGGCCGGCGAACCCATGACGAGCGAACCGGGTGGCACCTGCGTGCCCTTGGTGACGAGGGAATTGGCGCCGACGATCGAGCGCGCGCCGATGACGGCGCCGTCGAGGATGGTGGCGTGCATGCCGATCAGGCACTCGTCGCCGATCACGCACGCGTGGATCATGGCGAGGTGACCGACGGTGACCCGGGCGCCGACCTTGGCCGGGAGCCCGTCGGCGACGTGCACGACGGCGCCGTCCTGGATGTTGCTGCCTTCGCCGACCTCGATGGGGGCGATATCCCCGCGGAGCACGGCGCAGGGCCAGACGCTCGCCTTAGGCCCGACCGTGACGTTGCCGATGACCACCGCCCGGGAATGCACGAAGGCCGTGGCGTGTACGCTCGGGCCCTTGGACAGATTCCGGGTCAGTTCCTTGGCCAGAGCATCGTCCGGGCCGACCGGTTCTGCGAACGGCCCACCTTGGTAAAAAGGATTCATCCCTCAGAGAATTAAGCACGTCCCCCCGGCAGGGAAGGCCGAACCAGCCCGGCCTCCCGCTTTTAGCCCGTTTTAACCCTAAAACCGCCCACCCCCACCCCTACCCCTTGCCCTACCCCTACCCCTCTGCCTGCCACCACCCCTAATCTACCGACAATTCCCCTTGCCAACGCCCCCTCACTCCGTTTGCTCCGACCTTCCGACAGCCATGAAGGCCACATTTATCACCTCCGGTCGCCAATTCACCGTCACTCAGGGCGACATCCTCATCGTTAACCAGTACCCTGGTAAGAACGAAG
>Ga0222712_10002293_pt1 | contig 22096 bp, 21 predicted proteins | sample C33_657DmetaG_FD_165043 | JGI IMG/M metagenome (GOLD analysis project Ga0222712, IMG submission 165043) | Estuarine water microbial communities from San Francisco Bay, California, United States - C33_657D | ecosystem: Environmental > Aquatic > Marine > Unclassified | place: USA: California... | reverse complement strand
TCCAGAAACGTGAACCTTGGCGTTACCTTTGTGAACTACATTTGCTCGAAGTCTGGTCAGCTGATCAATGACTCGATAAACAGCATTCTCATTGCCAGGAATGAGCGACGAAGCCAAAATAACAGTGTCTCCTTCGCCAACAGAAATCTCATGCTCTGAATTGGCCATCTTTGAAAGGACTGCCATTGGTTCTCCCTGCGAACCAGTACACATGTAAACAATCTGACTTTCTGGGATGCTCTGCGCATCCTTGAAATCGATAAGGATTCCATCCGGGACCTGCAAGTACTCTAATTCAGCAGCGATCTGCATGTTCCTGACCATTGATCTACCGACTAGCGCAACCTTACGGTTATGGGCGTCAGCGGCGTTAAGTACTTGCTGAACCCGATGAACGTGGGATGAGAAGCTAGCGACAATTACTTTGCCAGAAGTTTTGGAAATAACTTCATCAATTACTGGGCCGATGTCTTTCTCCAGCGGAGTGAAGCCAGGTACGTCAGCGTTGGTCGAGTCAACCATGAATAGATCTAGGCCCTCTTCGCCCAACTTAGCAAAGGCTCGCAAATCGGTTAGTCGATTATCCAACGGTAACTGATCCATCTTGAAGTCACCAGTGTGCAGCACAGTTCCAGCAGCGCTACGAATGACAACTGCTAGAGCGTCAGGAATTGAGTGGTTGACTGCGATGAACTCTAACCCGAACCCTGAAACCTGTTTGCTGTCTCCCTCACGGACTACATACTGGTTACCCAAAAGCCGGTGCTCTTTGAGCTTGGCATCTAAGAAAGCCAAAGTGAGTTCAGAGCCATATATCGGGATGTCTTCTCGCATGCGCAATAAGAAAGGAACACCACCAATGTGGTCTTCGTGGCCGTGAGTCAGAACCAACCCGACGATGTCTTCAAGCCTGTCGTTCAGGTAATTCAGGTCTGGCAGAATCAAATCCACGCCTGGTTGGTGCTCTTCTGGGAATAAAACTCCGCAGTCAACAATCAACAACTTGCCATCAATTTCAAAAACGGTCATGTTGCGACCGATTTCACCTATGCCACCGAGTGGGATGACTCTTAGGACTCCGGATTTCAGCTTTGGTGGAGCTGGAAGAGTTTCAAACATAGAACACCTATCTTGTGGTGCCGGCCACCTTAGGCAACGCGCCACCTGCGGCTGCATTGCGATCTGGTCGGAAATTAGCGAAGTTCAAACCTGGAACATTACCGACCTTGTCAATGTCCGCTTCGATTCGAGCTGCTTCAGCTTCTTCTGGACCAACCAAAGGAAGCCTAACCCTAGGACTGCTGATTAGACCAAGTGCGTGAAGAATGTACTTAGAAGCAACGGTTCCAGGAACGTGAGTCATTGCAGCCCGAACCAAAGGCTCAAGTTCGTTATGAACTTTCAATGCCGACTGGAAGTCATTCTTGTTAGTGGCATCCACCATTTCACGATATGCGCGAGGTGCGATGTTTGCCGTCACACCAATAAGACCAGTGGCACCAATAGAGATGTGAGGAAGAATGTTGCTGTCATCACCAGAGAAGTAAAGCAAATCCGTTTCATTCAGCACTCTCGACGCCTGCGCAAAATCGCCCTTGGCATCTTTAACTGCAACGATGTTGGGGTGCTTAGCTGCTCGCAAAATAGTCTCAAAAGCAATTGGGATTCCAGTTCTACCCGGAATGTCATACATGATGACTGGAAGATCAGTTGCATCGGCAATCAACCTGAAGTGGGTTAGCACACCAGCTTGAGTTGGCTTGTTGTAATAAGGAGTGACGATCATTACACCGTCTGCCCCAGCAGCTTCACTTGCTTTATACAACTGAATGGCATGAGCAGTTTCGTTAGAACCGCCACCGGTAATAATCTTCGCTCTTCCAGCTGAAACCGATTTACCAACTTTGACTAACTGGAGTTTTTCCGCGTCGGTTAGGGTGCTGGTCTCACCTGTGGTTCCAGTAACCACTACCCCGTCAGCTCCGTTAGAAATTACATAGTCGAGGTGCTTCTCAGTGGCTGGCCAGTCAACTTCACCTTCAGGGGTCATCGGTGTTACCAGTGCTACGAGCACTTGTCCGAATAAGTCTTTATGTGTTTGCGACATGGTTCAAGATTAGTGGTCTGTGCCAGTTACTGGAACTCCGGTTAAGGAGCTACTCGCCCGTTTTGGTTGAATGCTTCGTAGGTGTATGGCATCAATTTTGCCCAGAAGTCTTCCATCTTCTCAGCACACATCTCAATCTCACGCTGAGGGAAGGACGGGAAGTGAGTTCCTTCACGCTTAGTTCTAAGGCTCAAGAAGTTCATCAGCGCTCTAGAATTCATGGTTACATACATAGACGAGTAGATGTTTAGCGGAAGTACTATACGTGCCACTTCTCTGGCGATTCCGGCTTCAAGCATACGTTTGTAGGATTCGTATGCCTGAGTAGAGACAGTTCTGGACTCCTGCTGAACCAAAGCAATCTGCTCTGCAGTGCCTGGTAGGAACTCATAGTGGCCGGTTTTACCAACCTGAATTAGATTGCGCTCCGGAGCTGGAATGTAGAAAACTGGATTGAGTTCGCGGTAGCGACCTGACTCCTCGTTATATGAGGCAATTCGATGACGCATAAATTCACGGAAAACAAAGATCGGTGCCTGAACATAAAAAGTCATTGAGTTGTGCTCAAAAGGGGAACCGTGCCGATCACGCATCAAATAGTTGATCAGTCCCTTGCTCTTCTTCTCATCATCACTAGCATCGGTGGCAGCTGCGGCCGCTTCCAAAGTTTGTTCACCCTGAGTGGAAACCCTGGCAGCAAACAATACATCGCTGTCCGAAGCACTGGCTCTGACCAGTTCAACGGTTACATCACTGCGAAAAATAATCTCAGACACGTCCTAAAGCCTACCTTTGGTTCAAAGCGATTGCCTTACGCATCGCTGCTCTGGCGAGTTTACGATTCCCACAGGCATCGTAGATTAGACCCAGTGAAAACCAGCTACGCCAATTCTCTGGATCGGCCTCTGCCTTTTCTTTATATTCCCCGAATTCCTGCATAGCCTCCGCCTTGTTTGCTCGCCCTGAGGGCAAAACTCCAAACCTAAACCTTGGCCATGCTCCCTCGGCTTCGAGTTGTTTTCCGATTTTCTCAATAGCAAGGCCAAACCTGAGCTCCGCAATAATCCCCCAGAGACCGAAAAAGGGCAATATCAGAATCGTTATCCCCATGGCTTTTGATACCAAGTTGTCTTGAATTAGAAACAGGTAGCCCTGTTGGCCAAGCAGTGCCAAATACATGAAGACCAGGGCAGACATTACAACTGCACCAAGTTTCGCTGAGGACATTTAGATTCCTAAAACCTTATCTAGACCAACTGTTAGTCCCTTATTTGCGGCTGTGTAGCGAATGGAATGCAAAATACCGATTGAGTAAGCCTGCACCGAGTTTGCCTGGTGCGAGATGGTCAGCACTTCGTGATTACCAGCCAGCACCACTTCCTGCTTAGCTGAAGCGCCATCAATTCGAAGACTGTGAATTGGGACACCAGAGACAATTTGCCCTCTGGCATCTTGCCCAACGCCTTGAATCAAAGGAGTTGCCTTACCTGACCCTTCTCGGCTTTCCCCTATAAGTTCAGCGGTTCTGATGGCTGTGCCCGAAGGTGAATCTACTTTGCCAGCATGGTGAGTTTCGACAATCTCTACAGAATCAAAATATTTTGCTGCTTCGGATGCAAACTTTGATCCGAGCACTGAACCTACAGAAAAATTAGGTATCACCACTACCGCAGAATCTTCCACTTGCGCCTCTATTGAGGCAAGTGCGGCTTTACTCCAGCCACTTGTGGCAATCAAAAGATTGATTTTATTTTGAATCGCAAAGTCAAGTACCTTCTGACTTACCTCAAGTTTGGTTGCCTCAAAAATGACATCCGCTCCCTGAGCTTGGGCAAGTTCAGAACTTGAATCCAACGCAGAGTGAAGTTCAAGATCCTGTGCTGCCTGGACTATTTCCAGGGCAAGCTTTCCCATCCTGCCTGTCGCCCCGATAACTGAAACTCGAATTGTCATAAGAAAAAACCTACTACCTAAACAAACTCATCAAATAGATCTGCTGAAACATCTCCTACTGCAACAAAAGAGTGTTTCGACCCAAACATGGCTTGAGCCACCGCTTGAACATCCGCCAGACTAACCGCCGCGTATCTAGACAAAGATTCGTCGAGGTCAATGAACTCTCCGTCGGTCAACTCAGCTGAGGAAAGCCTTGCCATTCTTGCCTGAGTGCTTTCAAACTTCAGAGCTAGACCGCCAGAAATGTTTCCTTTAGCTAGCTCCAATTCAGCCAGGCTGATGCCTTCGTTGGCTACCTTTTCAAGTTCGATAAGCATCAATCTGGTCACTTCTTTAGCTTTGACTGGCGAACAACCAGCATACAAACCAAAGACTGCGCCATCGCTGTAACCCTGGTTGAACGAATAGACGGAATAAGCAAGCCCACGCTTTTCACGTATTTCCTGGAATAACCGGGAGGACATTCCGCCACCTAACACGGTGTTTAGGATGGACATCGCATAACGTCTCTCATCCGCAGAAACTAAACCTGGATTACCAAAGACTATGTTTGCTTGCGCGATAGGACGATTGATGACTTTTACCGAGCTTTCAGCCGCATCAGGATTCAACACCTGTGTTCGCCAGGATCTCGGACTTGCCTCAGCAGCTAAATCCCAGCCAGCCAGCTCTAGATTTTCTGAAACAAGTTGGAGCAGCTCGGAGTGATCAACGCCTCCGGCAGCAGTGATGACCAAATCCTGCGGACGGTAATTCGATTGATAGTGATCCCAAACCGCTTCACGATCGACCGCGTTAATAGTTTCAACAGTTCCGCCGATAGGGCGACCAAGTGCATGGCCTGCCAATACAGCAGCAAAAAACTCCTCATGTGCAACGTCCTGAGGGTCATCATCATTCATGGCCAACTCTTCGAGAATGACAGTTCTTTCATTCTCGAACTCAACCGGATCAATCAATGAAGATGTGAGCATGTCAGCAATAACTTCAACAGCAACTGGAATCGCCTTATCCTGCACTCTTGCGTAATAGCTGGTGTGTTCCTTACCGGTGAGCGCATTAGAAGCGCCACCGACTGAATCAAAAGCAACAGCGATGTCTAGCGCTGTTCTAGTTTTAGTTCCCTTGAATAGGAGGTGCTCTAGAAAATGGGTTGAACCGAAATGTCCATTGCTCTCATCTCTGGAACCAACCGCAACTGAGAAAGAAACTGAAGCCGACTGAGCACTGGCTACTGTCTCGGTTAATACGCGAACACCGCATGGGAGAACAGTTCGGCGAACCGTACTGCCTCCCGATGCGGTGAACTCTAATTCGGGTTGTTCAAGATGAAATTGAACAGCGGTCATTGTTACTCTTCGTCAGAGTCGGTAGCTGCTGCTTCGCCCTCAACTACAGGAGCAAGAGAAAGTTTGCCTCTGTCGTCAATCTTGACTAGCTCAACCATGATCTTCTGACCAACAGAGAGAACCTCTTCCACATTCTCAACACGCTTGCCAGTTAGCTTGCGAAGTTCAGAAACGTGAAGCAGACCGTCTTTGCCAGGTAGTAGTGAAATGAAGGCACCGAAGGTAGCCAATTTCACAACTGTTCCTAGGAAACGCTCACCGATTTCTGGTACGTGTGGGTTAGCAATTGCGTTAACCATTGCACGTGCAGCTTCAGCAGCGGGACCATCGGTCGCACCGATGTAAACCGTCCCGTCATCTTCAATCGAGATGTCAGCGCCGGTGTCTTCCTGGATCTGGTTGATCATCTTGCCCTTAGGGCCAATGACCTCACCGATCTTGTCGACTGGAATCTTCACAGCGATGATTCTTGGAGCGTTTGGTGACATTTCGTCTGGCTCGCTAATTGCCTTCTTCATCCAGTCAAGAATCTCTAGACGAGCTTCCTTGGCCTGAGATAGTGCACCAGCTAGCACCTCAGATGGAATACCATCCAACTTTGTGTCCAACTGAATAGCGGTAACGAATTCACTAGTTCCAGCAACCTTGAAGTCCATGTCTCCTAGAGCATCTTCAGCACCCAAGATGTCAGTCAAAGCTGCATACTCGGTCTTGCCGTCTACAGTGTCAGAGATAAGACCCATAGCGATACCAGCAACTGGTGCACGCAGTGGAACACCAGCGTTTAGTAGTGAAAGAGTCGAAGCACAAACAGAACCCATAGAGGTTGAACCGTTTGAACCCAGAGCTTCAGATACCTGGCGAATGGCGTAAGGGAACTCTTCGCGAGATGGCAACACTGGGACCAGTGCACGCTCGGCTAGAGCACCGTGACCAATTTCACGACGCTTAGGGGTACCGACACGACCAACTTCACCGGTTGAATAAGGTGGGAAGTTGTAGTTGTGCATGTAGCGCTTGGTGGTCACTGGAGATAGCGAGTCAATCTGCTGCTCCATCTTTAGCATGTTCAAGGTTGTGATACCGAGAATCTGGGTCTCACCACGTTGGAAAATAGCTGAACCGTGAACTCTAGGGATAACTGCAACTTCACAGTCAATCTTTCTAATGTTCTTCTTGCCACGACCATCGATACGGATACCCTCTTTTAGAACACGGGTACGAACGATCTTCTTGGTAACTGACTTGTAGGCAGCTGAGATCTGGTTCTGCTGAGCCTCATCAAGAGTCTCTGCCAACTGCTCTTTAACGGTCGCCTTCAAAGCATCATCAGCAGTCTGACGCTCGGTCTTATCTGCGATCTGGTAGATGCGCGATAGTTCCGACTCGGCAAGCTTGGCTACTGCCTCATAAACCTCATCGGTGTATGGGGCGAACAGTGGATACTCAGCGGTTGGCTTAGCTGCATCGGCGGCTAGCTGCTGCTGTGCTTTAACCAACTGGGCGATGAAAGGCTTAGCTGCTTCAAGACCCTGGGCTACGATTTCCTCGCTAGGAGCAGTCGCACCTTCGTTCTTGATTAGGTTCCATGAACCTTCAGTAGCTTCAGCTTCAACCATCATGATGGCTACGTCTTCCTTGCCACCTTCGCTTACGATACGACCGGCAACAACCATGTCGAATACCGCACGCTCTAGCTGTGAGTGCTTAGGGAAAGCAACCCACTGACCGTCGATAAGTGCTACACGAACACCACCGATAGGGCCAGAGAATGGAAGACCTGCCAACTGAGTTGACATCGATGCAGCGTTGATCGCTACAACGTCATAAAGCTCGTCTGGGTGAATAGCGAAAACGGTTACAACAACCTGAATTTCGTTACGCAGACCATCTGGGAAAGATGGACGCAGTGGGCGGTCGATTAGACGACAGGCCAAGATTGAGTCAGTCGATGGGCGACCTTCTCTTCTGAAGAAGCTGCCTGGGATTTTTCCAGCCGCATACATCTTCTCTTCAACATCGATAGTCAAAGGGAAAAAGTCGAACTGATCCTTAGGGGTTTTGCTTGCAGTTGTTGCTGAGAACAACATGGTTTCTTCATCAATGTAGACAGCTGCCGCACCCTGTGCTTGCTGAGCCAATCTACCGGTTTCGAAACGAATAACTCTTTTACCGTGTTTTCCGTTGTCGATTGTTACTTCTGTTGCTTTGATTTCTGGACCTTCCATGGTCCCTCCTCTTTTTCTTCATAAAAGTTCCCAATCAAATTGAATTGAGTCACTTGAGCACGGCAGAATAAAGCCCATATTTGTTTGAGGTATGCCCTGGCCAACAGTAATAAAACTTGGGTAACTAGCCCCAAGGTCCACCACCGATGACCAGCAAAACCTGCCGTATGGCTCAGTAACAAGGATAACAGAGGGGTATGTCAAATACCTAGAGGCAAAATAGCCCTAGATAGTAGGGTTTTCAGGCAAAACATACTTGTTGCCCTGTTCAGCAGTCTTAGAAGGCTGCAGACAGAAAACAATGCTGACAAGTATGTTCAAAATTGCAGCAATCAGACCGCTGATGAGCGCCATGAAAAAGACAACTGAGCCAGTTGGATCTGCAAACCATTGCTCGATGGTGTCATCAGTTATCTGACTTGGGTCTGTCATCAGTGCGTTGATCAATCCTGAAGTAAACAAGTAGACCAGAAGTCCAATGATTAGAATCACAAAGACCAACCCAGAGACCAGTGATCCCCAAAACCAGAGCGGACTGCGTCCTGCATCGCGAAGTCTTCTATACAGAACCGATAATGAAGGAAGTAACAGAGCCAGCGACACAGCAGTCGAAATTATCCCGGAGTCATCAAAGTTGTCAATAAAGCTGAGCAATATGTTGACGAGGAAAATAAAGAGAATAAAGTACCAGTACTCTGCCTTTCCCGCTACACCTTTGAAGTTCGCGTAGTTGGTAAAACCAGCCTTGATTGCTCCGACAAAATCCATTTCTAACCCCTCTTAAATCTCTAGTACTTCAAGAATACATTTGTTAAAAAGAAAACCGCCTCATCACTGAGGCGGTTTCTTAACCTTTAACAAGGGAACTTAGCGACGCAAACCTAGCTTTTCAATTAGGGTACGGTAGCGGTTGATGTCAACGTTCTGAAGGTAACCCAACAAACGACGACGCTGACCAACCAAAAGAAGCAAACCACGACGTGAGTGGTGGTCGTGCTTGTGGTCCTTCAGGTGCTCGGTTAGGTCCTTAATGCGCTCGGTTAGAACAGCGACCTGAACCTCCGGAGAACCAGTGTCACCAGGGTGAGTTGCGTAAGTGTTGATAATTTCAGTTTTCTTTTTAGCGTCCAGTGCCATTTTTAGTCCTTTCGAGGCTCGCTGCGCGGCGCAATAAACCTAATGTTTAGAGCTCTGTGGATCCGCGGCCGATTCACGGCAACCTTGTAATACTAGCGGATTGAGCAAGGCTTGCGCTAGCCCAGAACCTCTCGGATTTTCTGCAGATCCTGATTTATGGCTTCTACCAATTCTTCAACCCCACTGAACTTGGCTGCTGGCCGGATGAACTCGACATATTCGCAGGTGATCACTTTTCCGTATAAATCCAATCCCCTGACATCAAGAATATGAGCTTCCAACAACCTCGGCACTGCTGTAAATGTTTCATTGATCCCTACCGATAGGGCTGTCATGTAACGTTCACCGTCAACATGAAGCCAACCAGCATAGACAGCATCCCTTGGTAGCAGGCCTTCGGCATCTCTGGACATGTTTGCGGTTGGGAATCCTATTTCGCGACCAATCTTGAGACCGTGCTCAACGACGCCAACTGTGGAGTGAAGCCTTCCCAGAAGCTTTGAGGCAGCGACCACCTCACCTTCTAATAGCAGTTCCCTAATCCAGCTGGTCGAAACGGTTTTTCCGTTTACGTCAAAGCTTGGGATAACCCGAACCTTGAATCCGTGCCTCTCCCCGAGTTCCTTGAGCAAGGCGATGTCCCCTTTAGCTCCAGCCCCAAATTTGAATCCTTCGCCAACAATCACGACTTTGGCTCCCAGCGCCTCGATTAGGACTTTGGCAACAAATTCTTCAGCCGACAAATTAGCTAAACCATCGTCAAAAGCTAGGTTTAGCACCAGTTCGATGCCAAACTGCTCCAAAAGTTCACGTTTCTGCATTGGCCCAATAAGTGCCGGGGGGACATCGGAACTATTTAGTGTGTTAGCCGGGTGACGATCAAATGTAACAACTGCTGGAACAAGCATGTGTTCTTCTGCAATGTCGATAGTTTCGCTGATCAACTGCTGATGGCCAAGATGAATGCCATCAAACTTTCCAATTGTTACCGCTGTTGGTTTCATTGAAGCCGGTATGGCCCGAATCGAATCTACGCTAAGCATTTCTTGACCTACCTAACCACCAGAGTCCAAATATTGGAAGAAGAAGAGGAATGAATCCATAGCCCATTCCAAAGTTTGACCAAACACTCGGGTGGGCAAATAACTCTGGGCTAAGAATACTCAAGAACCCTATGAGTGCAACACCAAAAAGCTCGAAATACAAAGTTGTCTTAGCCAATTTGTAGCGTTTGGTCACCAGGGCATATGTGGCAAGAATGTAGACAATGCCTGAAATTAGGCTCAGTGAATAAGCCAGTGGTGCTTCACTAAATTTCCTGATCAGTTGATAAAGTGCTCGAACTGTGGCTGACAAGGAAAAAATCGCGTATACGGCTATAACTAGAGATCCGACTCCCCGGTTTGAGCTTTGACGTTGCATAACGTCTAGCCTAATCGGCTATTCGGTTGCTGTCGGTGTTGGGGTTGGCAGCCCTGCGCTAACTTTTAGAAGAGCCGCGATTCTCAAAAACTCTGGAATCGGCGCATAGTTGGAAGCCGCTAAAGCTCCTTGAGAATCTAGTCTCAGTAAGAATCTAGAAACAGCTCTCGGCACCAAATCCCCCGGGTCGCAAACATTCAAATTGACCGGGTAGATAGCCTGATAAGGAACCGGCGCGATATCTGACCCCTCTGGTGGAGTAGGTACTTTGCTCTTATCCAAAGTCACAGTGATTGCCGCCTCAGTAGTTTTCATTACCCACTGTGTGCTGGCGGACTGCATTCCGGATACATCTGGAGTTGCGAAAATTGGGAAGTCATCGGCATCCTGGCCAAGGTATATGCTCGCTGGGTATAGTCCAAGATAAACAGCGTAGCTATTTGGCACCAAAGCTACTTGACCCTCTTCGAGAAGGGAGTACTGGTCGATAGTTGTCTCGGAACTTGCCTCAAAAACTTTATTGTTTACCTTGATGCCCTGATCTTCCAAGTAGGAGGTCATAGCCTTCAGTGCTAGAGCATCTGCAGCAGGAACTATCGTAAGCGGATAGTCCGGCATGTCATAACCAGGGTTGTCCTTGGCTAACTGCTTCCAGTTTGTGATACTTCCGTCCATGATTCCGGCAATACTCTTTGGTGAAACGCTCAAAGAGTTGACTTCAGATTCCATGTAAATAAGAACTGCTGCGTCAACTGCAAATGGAACTGATACCGCAGGTTCACACTCTGAATCTGCAGCTGAGATTTCAAGCTCTGGATTGTCTGCTTGCAAAACTGCGGTTGCAGTCATAGCTGGCTCAGGATCGAAGCAAGCGTAACTAAGCGAGTCAGTCCACCCCCACATCAAGTCAGCCATAGCATCGGGAGCTGAAACATTGGCGTTACCCTCAACACAGGTGTAGGTCTGCTCAGCAAGAGCTGCAGCAACCTCAGGTGGCATCGGTGGATCGCAAGCTGTCAATGTAATTGCAGCAGTGCCCAGAATAAGACCAGCCAAAATAGCCTTACTTTTCTTCATCCACCTTTTCCCTTCGAACATGAAGGTAGCGGTGCAGTTTCCTGCACCGCTACCAACAGTAATTTACTGATTAGCCAATTGTCTTGATTTGGTTCAAAACAGCTGTCTTTAGTGAGCTACCAATTGGAACGTAACCAAGGGTTGCAGCCTTAGCTGGAACACAGGTCTTGATCATGTAGTTGAACCAGTCCTGAACAGCAAGCTTGGTCGCGTTGGTGCTCTTTGCTGGGTAGCTTGCGTTACGTGGTGCTAGACCGTAGGTAACAATTGAAAGCTGGTAAGCCCCTGGTACAACCTTGGTGAAGTCAATGTTCAAGGTTCCGTTAGTTGCATCGGTTCCACCGGTGATTGGTGTCTGAGCGTTGATGAAACGGCCAGCAGCCGAAGCGGTAGGCGCTACGAATGTGCCAGCAGCATTCTTCAACTTGGCAATACCTACGTCAGCTGTGATCGCATCTGAAAGGTCAAAGTAGCCGAAAGCGTTTGAGTTATCTTCAACATAAGCAGCTAGTAACTGCGAGTTAGCGAATGAGGTTGCGTTTGATGAGAATGAACCCGAACCACCTGCAGCAGCAACCATGTCGTTGCTACCCTTGACCCAGCCACCTACTGTTTGATTCAAGTAGTTAGTTAGGTTGGAGTTGGTTCCAGAACCAGATGCACGGTAGGCAACCTTAATGCCCTTCTTAGGAAGTTTGATCTTGGTGTTTAGGGCTTTGATCTGAGCGTCGTCCCAGCGAGTGATTGTTCCCTTTAGGATTCCAGAAATAATTTGCGGAGTTAGGTTTAGACCGTCGCCAACACCAACTGCTGAGTAAACAAAAGCAACAGGGCCACCGAATAGCGGAATTGTTACGTAAGAGCTGCTAGGGAAACCTGAAGTGTATGCAGCGTCAGTCGCACCCCACTGGATGTTTCCTGCAGCAAACTCAGTGCGTCCTGTGCCAGATCCGGTGGAAGTGTAAGTCACATTGTTGTTGGTATAAGCAGCGGCACATGCTTGAAGCATGCCGTTTGCGAATGATGAGCCCTTGCCTGATATTGAGACACCAGCGGCTTGAGCCGGGGTTGAAGCTAGTAGACCTGCAACGACTGCAGCAGCTGCAGCGATGGTCGTTAGTTTGCTACGCATTTTTCTCCTTGTTTGGTTATCGATTTGTTCGATGTGCTCAGTATTGGATTTCTAAGGAAACTAAAGGTCATAATTGGTTATCCGATAGGCAAATGTCAGGTTAACTTTTGGTGTTAACCAAAGTGCCCATTCACGTAATCATTGGTTCTTGGGTCAATTGGACCATTGAAAATCTGCTCTGTAGAGCCGAATTCAACCACCCCGCCAGGGGTGTTTTCATCGGCCAGGAAGAAGGCGGTTTGATCTGAGACACGCTGAGCCTGCTGCATGTTGTGAGTAACAATAACGATTGCCATAGTCTCGCTCAGTTCAGAGATGGTTTCTTCGATGCGGCGAGTTGAACCTGGATCTAGAGCCGAACATGGCTCATCCATTAGCAATACCTCAGGATTCATAGCGAGCGACCTTGCTATGCATAGACGCTGTTGCTGACCACCTGAGAGTGAGATGGCTTGGTCGCCGAGTCGGTCCTTTACCTCATTCCAGATAGAAGCTCTGCGGAGTGATGTTTCGACAAGCTCTTCGGCATTTTCGATTTTTCTACCGCTTAGCTTTAGACCACTCAAAATATTGTCTCGAATAGACATAGTTGGGAATGGGTTTGGTTTCTGGAAGACCATGCCAACCTTGATTCGCACGCTAACAGCATCCATGCCATCAGCGTAAATGTCCTCACCATTTAGATAGACAGAACCGGCTAAACCTGCACCAGGAATCAGTTCGTGCATTCGGTTTAGAGTCCTCAAGAAAGTTGACTTACCGCAACCGCTGGGCCCAATCAGCGCAGTTACTTTGTTGGCAGGAAATACTAGATTGACATTTTCAAGTACTTGACGCTCGCCGAACCAAACACTGATGTTTTCGGCTGAGAGAGTTGATGTCGTCTTAACTAGGTTCATTTGGTGGCCTTACTTTTCTTAGACTTGGACTTCCCTAAAATACGGGCTAATGCAAAGAGGATTCCGACAACCATAAGCAGCACGAGGGCAGCTCCCCAAGCTCTTGCCTGGCTAGTTTGGTAGGAAGAAGCCAAATAGTTGTAGATATAAGTGGGAAGAGTTGTCATTCCACCATCGAATGGGTTGAGATTAGTTCCACTCGAAGGATTCATTGTAAGAATCAATGGCGCAGTTTCACCAACAACGCGGGCTAATCCAAGAAGCAGAGCAGTCAACAACCCAGACTTTGCTGCTGGCAAAATAACTTGGAAAAAGGCTCGGTAATTTGGTGCACCAAGAGCTAGTGCTGCATATCTAAGATCGACTGGAACTAGTCGTAAAGCCTCTTCAGCTACTCGAGCAACGGTAGGAAGCATAAGCGGGAAGAGTGCTAGAGATCCAGTAATTCCAGAACGACCCATCTGCGTTGCCTCAATGATGGAGAGTATGAACAAACCTGAAACCACCGATGGTAAACCCGAGAGTGCTTGGGTAAATGTTCTAACCAGGTTTCTAGTCTTTGACTGGCTCTGAGTCAGGTAGATCGCCATGGCAACACCCAGTGGAACTGCAGCCAAGGTCGTAAGCAAGACAACGATTAGAGTACCGAGAATCGCATGCCCGACTCCCCCGTAATCAAGTGAGGTGGTAGGCGAAACATAAACGTTGTTTTGACCTATGAACTGAAAAGAAATTGCCTTAGCTCCCTCAGTAATTACTGAGTAGAGCACGGATAGGAGAAGGATCAAGACAAATGTTGAGAAGAAAATTGTCAACACCACCAAAATCGCATCACCAATTCCTCTTCTACCGAAAGCCCGGTACCCTACAAAACTGGACACTATTAGCTGTAGGGGAACGAATAAGGTAATAAAACTCATGGTTAGGTCAAGCCCGGCAAGAAGCGCTAGGAGCATGACCAGAGGTAATGGAATCACTGAAGCCAAAACGATCTGAATTGATGTCGAAATATTGGCTCTACGCCAAGGTTGCCGTGCTCGAATCGAAGAATTACTCACTGATTCTTCCTCCAAGGCTGGGCACGGTTCACAATAACGTTGGCTATGTAGTTAACAATCAAAGTTAAGATGAACAGCACCAAGCCGGCTGCCATCAGACCCTGTTTCTCCAGCGGGCTTGCCTCACCGAATCGGGCGAGAATCCAAGAGGCAACTGCCCCACCGTGCGGTTCAACCAGGTTCATCCAGTTGATTTCCATTGAAAGATTCAAGACGTAGAAGATTGCTACAGTTTCACCAACTGCTCTACCCAAACCAAGTAGCACTCCACCGACTACACCTGAGGAAGCTGTCGGCATTATTACTCTTCGGAATGTTGAAAGTCGCGAACCACCAAGAGCGAGTGCTCCGTTAATTAGGTCTCTGTCTAACTGGCTGAAGATTTCTCTGGTCACTGATGTGATGATCGGGACTATCATCACTGCGACAATCCAACCAGCGATGAACGGTGAACGCATAAAGCCATTTTCAGGATCAGTAACTTGGAACAACGGGATGAAGCCAAGATACTTATTTAGGATTTCAGCCCAACCAGCCGCAATCGGAGTAAAGACCAGAAGACCCCAAAGGCCAAGCACAACCGAAGGTAGAGCAGCCAATAAATCAATTAAAGTAGTCGCAACACTTGCCCATCGCTTAGGCAGCATGAAAACAATTAGGTAGGCCATGGAAATAGCCATCGGCGTGGCAATCAAAATTCCTAATACCGCGATTAGAAGAGAACCCCAAAGCATTGGGCCAAGTTGTAAAACCATGGGGTCAGAATCTGGATCCCAGGTAGATCCCAAGACGAAGTTAACTCCCTGAGACTGGAGCACAGGCCATGCTTGGAAAAGTAGGAAGCCTAAAACTAGAGCTACCAAGACGAAAGCGAAGTGAGCTGCTGCCGATGTTGTTCGGAAAAACCATTTGTCACCACGGCTGAGCGGGCCGGCCGATAACTTTCGGCGCTGGGGTTTTGTCTGGGATTGGCTCACGGGCCTAATCTTGCTGTTCTTTAGTTAATCCAAGTTGGAAATTTGGTTAACGGCAGATTAACAACTAGAACTGCAGAACGTTACCTGACCAGATTTGCCACATCCGAACGGCCATAACAGCCACCGTAAGGCAAGCTAGGCCAATAACCATGGTGGACCATTTAGTCCGCTCAAATACAGCCCAGATTACTGCCCCTACTGGGACAAGCAGGGCCGTAATGATATAGCCGAAGAACTCGATGGTATCCCCTTGAGCCGAAGCTCCGGCCGAAACCAAGACAATTGACCAGCCCAGCTGAATAAGTAGCATTAGCTCGGTCAAAAAGGCAGAGCCAACCGACCACCAGGATGGTTCACGTTTCAAAATCGCTAACCCGAGGCTAAACAACCCTGAGCCAACACTGACTGTCAAAAGAAGTTGATAACCAAACTCAGTCATCGTTCACCTCATTGAAAACTACCAGCGACTTAATCTTTGAACCTTCGACAGGTTCAGCTATCGCAATAAGCTCTCTTGAGAAGGTTAATGCTGTGACTTCAGCAATTGATCCATTGATTCGCTTGCCATGTCTAATCTCAACTACCTGCCGGCTTTCAAGTTCAAACGAAGGAAGCACCTCCTTTGCTGCCTCCACAAGCCCGATGGTGCTTTCTTGGTTTAGATCTTCTAGAGAACTTGCTTTTTCAGTCAGGAAATTTCCAACTCTGGTTCTGCGTAACTTAGTCAAGTGGCCGCCAACTCCAAGCGCTTGACCGATATCTCTAGCCAGCGCTCTGATGTAAGTGCCCGAAGAGCAGTCGATTACAACATCTAGCTCAATGGAATCTGTGCTTCTGCGAATAGCTCCGATTAGTTCGAAACGGCTTACAGTTACTTCTCGAGCCTTCAACTCAACAGCTTCTCCGGCTCTGACCAGGTCATAGGCTCTAACACCAGAAACTTTGATTGCTGAAACTGAAGATGGAATTTGCGAGATTGATCCGGTTAGTTTCGAAATCGCCGCCATGATCTCGCCGTCGGTGACTGCCGCTAGCAGCTTTGGATCGGCAGTGGAGATCACATCACCTTCAGCATCATCGGTATGAGTTGCGGCACCCAGCCTGATGGTAGCCTCGTAAGTTTTATCCTGTCCGACAATAAAGGTCAGCAACTTAGTCCCTGACTCTACGCCCAGGACAAGTAAGCCGGTTGCCATTGGATCTAAAGTGCCAGCGTGGCCTACTTTTCTGGTACCAAGTATTTTTCTTGCCTTCGCGACAACGTCGTGACTGGTAAACCCGGCTGGTTTATCAACCAGCAACAAACCAGACTTAGCCACGAAACTACTCGTCTTCGCTCTGCTTTGGTTCTTTGTATGGATTCTCCCCAGCCGCAAACTTTGCTTCCTTAGCCAATCGAGCAGTCTCTTCATCTCTTGCTCTTGCTTGGGCTAGCAAGTCGTTCATATGCGCTGCAGTTTCAGGAACCTCATCGGTTAGAAACTCAATAGTCGGTGTGACTCGGATGCCCAACTGGTGGCCTATCTCGCCTCTGATCCGTCCCCGAAAACGCTCGATGATTTCAGCCGTCTTCTTGGACTGCGCCTCATCGCCTAGGACAGTGTAAAAGATCTTTGCACTAGCCAAATCTGGGTTCACCCGGACATCGGTAATAGTTACGAAACCTAAATCAGGATCTTTGACAACTTTCTCCAATGATTCCGCTGCCAACACCTTTATTCGTTCCGCTAGCCTTCTTGCTCTAGCTGCGTCAACCATTAGACCCTCGGCTTCTCACGCATTTCGAATGTTTCGATGATGTCACCGATTTGAATCTCGTTGAAGTCAGACAATCCGATACCACACTCGAAGTCAGTCTTGACCTCATTGGCATCATCCTTGAACCGCTTCAATGAATCAATTCTCAAGTTATCTGCTAGCACCACGCCGTCACGAGAGATTCTCGCCATAGAGTTGCGCTTTATTGAACCTGATCGAACAATCGAACCAGCGATAGTGCCGACCTTAGAGGACTTGAAAATCTCGCGAACTTCAGCAGTTCCAAGTTGAGCTTCTTCATACTCAGGCTTGAGCATTCCCTTTAGAGATTTCTCAATGTCTTCAAGGGCTGCATAAATAACTGAGTAGAAACGGATGTCAACGCCTTCACGGTCTGCTCGTTCCTTAGCCTTGTTATCTGGCCGAACGTTGAATCCGATGATGATTGCGTTGTCTACTGTTGCCAGGTTGACGTCGCTTTCGGTAATAGCTCCAACACCACGGTGAATAATACGAAGCTGAACAGAGTCATCGACCTCGATCTTGAGTAATGAGTCTTCGATAGCTTCAACAGCACCAGAAACGTCACCCTTAATAACCAGGTTGAGTGAAGAAACTTTTCCATCTTCCAGTGCCTTAGTAAAGTCTTCAAGGCTGACTCGCTTGCGAGTTTTAGCCAGAAGAGCGTTACGGTCGGCAGCTTCACGCTTCTCGGCAATCTGTCGTGCTTGACGCTCATCTTCGGTAACCACAAATGTGTCACCGGCTCGAGGAACTGATTGGAGCCCAAGAACCTGAACCGGTCTTGATGGTCCAGCCTCCTCAACTACTCCACCGTTCTCGTCAAACATCGCACGAACACGACCGTGAGCAGCACCAGCGACAATCGAGTCACCAACACGAAGAGTTCCAGCCTCAATCAAGACGGTTGCAACAGCACCGCGACCCTTGTCCAAGTTAGCTTCAATTGCTACACCTCTAGCATCGCGGTGAGGGTTGGCACGCAGATCCAATGCAGCGTCAGCAGTAAGCAAAACTGCGTCTAGCAATTCCTGGATACCGATTCCGGTAAGCGCTGAAACATCGACGAACATTACATCGCCACCATATTCTTCAGCAACAAGGTTGAACTCGGTTAACTGCTGGCGAATCTTGGCAGGGTTAGCGCCTTCCTTATCGACCTTGTTTACCGCTACCACGATTGGAACTCCAGCAGACTGGGCATGGTTTAGCGCTTCAACTGTCTGGGGCATAACTCCGTCGTCAGCAGCAACTACAAGGATTGCGATGTCAGTTACTTGCGCACCACGAGCACGCATGGCAGTAAACGCCTCGTGACCTGGGGTATCAATAAAGGTAATCGCTCTGTCTAGGCCTTCGTGGGTGGTGTGAACTTGATAGGCACCGATGTGCTGGGTGATTCCACCGGCTTCACCAGCTTGAACGTTTGCGTTACGGATCTTGTCCAAAAGTCTGGTCTTACCGTGATCCACGTGACCCATAACCGTAACTACAGGAGCACGGAACTCAAGTTCGCTCTCGTCATCTTCGCTGTCGAGATCCAAACCGAATGAATCAAATAGTTCACGCTCCTCATCTTCGGGAGAAACTACTTCAATTTTGTAGCCAAGTTCAGCACCGAGGATCTGGAAAGTTTCCTCATCCAAAGAAGCGGTAGCGGTAGCCATTTGACCTAAGTGGAATAGCACGGTAATTAGCTGACCGGCATTTGCATCAATCTTGTCTGCGAAGTCTTGAATAGAAGCACCGCGTCGAAGTCGAATAATTGTATTGCCGTCGCCTCTTGGAACTACTGCTCCACCAAGGCTAGGTGCTGTTCTCTGTTCAAATTCTTCACGCTTCGCCCTCTTCGACTTACGTGCCTTTGACGCTGCTCTTGAGCCACCTTTACCGAAAGCTCCAGCAGTTGATCCGCCACGACCACGACCTCCAGCACCTGGTCTGCCAGACGGTGGAAAACCACCGGGTCCCGCAGGAATATTTACACCAGGTTTAGAACCTCCAGCTCCACCTGGACGCGAAGGTCCACCTGGTCGAGCTGGTCGTGACTGATCACCGGTGCGCGGAGCGCCACCGGCAGGTCTTGGTCCACCGGGACGAGAAGCTGTTTGACCTCTGCCCATACCCTGGTTACTGGCAAATGGATTGTTACCAGGTCTGGCCATCGGGCGAGGAATACCCATTCCCTGCGATGGAGCAAATGGGTTGTTACCTGGTCGTGGAATTCCCATCGGTGATGGAGATGCTGGAGACTTAGTCTCAGGTTTGTCCTCAACCTTTGGTTCTTCAGGCTTAACCTCTTCAACTGCAGGTTCTTCAGTCTTCTTGCTCGCCTTAGCTTTAGTTGCCTTAGGGGTTTCTTCTTTAGGCTTGGCGTCCGGATAGGCTGCCCTCAGTTTTGCCGCAACAGGTGGGGCAATAGTAGACGAGCCGCTCTTAACGTACTCGCCAAGTTCATTTAGTTTGGCCAAGGCTTCGGCTGTTTCAATGCCGAGCTCTTTGGCTATGTCATATACGCGTGGTGCCAATTGTTTCTCCTGACTGGTACCTGCCCAGTCAGGGCAGGCTTAGTGCTGTGAGGTACTCATTTCGAGGTACTCATTATTTGTCCAACATCTTTTCTGCCTGTTCTTTCAGTGTGGCTAGATTTTCAAGATTCATTCTGGCTCTGAACGACCTAGCAAACGATCCGCGGTCAACCGCAAGAGCGAAACAGCTAAGTTTCGGGTGAAGCCAAGAACCCCTTCCGGGCAAAATCTTCTCCTGATCGAAAGCCAGTTTTCCCTGGCTAAAAATAACTCGGATAAGTTCTGCTCGAAGTCCCGTTTGGCGACAGCCAACGCAGGTTCTAACAGCATTCATTCTAATGCCTGCTTCAGTCAAACCAATAGCCCTGAATCGAGTTAATTTACTCGTCCTCGTCCAAATCATCAGCCATTATGTCGATTTTTGCTCCAGTCAGCTTGCTGGCGAGTCTTGAATTTTGACCTTCTCGACCAATTGCCAGCGAAAGCTGGTACTCCGGGACCAAAACACGAACTTTGACTCTGGGCTTTCCGTCTGTAGCGTCTGGATCTTTCTCGTTCACAATAAAGGCGGCTGAAACTTTAGCCGGCGAGAGCGCATTAGCAACAAATTTTGAAATGTCGTCAGAGTAATCAACTATGTCAATTTTCTCTTCATTGAGTTCAGCCGTTACAGCTCTCACCCGCTTGCCTAACTCACCGATGCAAGCACCTTTAGCGTTTAATCCTGCGACAGAGGTTCTGACTGCTATTTTTGTTCGCTGACCTGCTTCTCTGGCAAGCGAAACAATTTCAACCTGTCCGCTAGCAATTTCTGGAACTTCTAGAGCAAACAATTTTCTTACCAAACTCGGGTGAGATCTTGAAACTCTAACCTGAACTTGCCCTCTGACATTCTTATTTACTTCCACCACATAAAAACGCATGCGCTTGCCGTGAGAGTAATCCTCACCAGGCACTTGTTCTTCCGGCGGCAATATTGCCTCGATGTCGCCAACTTTCACATAAACCATGTGAGGCTTAGGGCCTTGCTGAATTTCTCCAACAACGATCTCTTCGACCTTGTCGCGGAATTCACCGAATTGCCCCTCATCAACGATTCCTCTGAAACGTTGTGCGATAACAGATTTCGCAGCAGCGGCAGCGATTCGACCAAAGTTCTCTGGGGTTTTTTCAATTTCTGGAACATTCGAGCCATCCGGTAAAACCGTGATCAGTTTCCCTTTTTCATCGCGGTTATCAGTGTCTGGAACGAAAATTGATACTTTTCCAGTTTTCAGATCAATTGCAGCTCTCGCCGGATCATGATTTCCCATGCTCCGCTGATAAGCAGCGACGATCGCTGCTTCGATGATTTCAATTAATTCGGCAAACGGTATCTCTCGGTCTCGCTCTACAAGTCGCAGAGCACTCAGGTCAATATCCATGAGACGCCTCCTGGCCGCTAGTCAATTTTGCGAGCGGCTTAGACCTAAGACAGCTCGGCTACTGCCAAGTCTACCTTGATGGAGCGTCTATCGCCAGAGCGTCGGTCCCAAATGTCCACTTCCCCGTTGGCTAAGCCTTTCCCGACAATCAAAATCTTCGGGATTCCAAGTAATTCAGCATCACTGAACTTAACTCCAGGACTTACCTTCAAGCGATCGTCCAACAGAACTTGTTTCCCGCTAGCTACCAATTCACCAGCCAACTTCTCAGCGACGGCATAAACCTCATCCTCTTTACCAGCGGCAACAACATGTATGTCAGCTGGAGCAACGGCTTCTGGCCAAGCCAAACCTTTTTCATCATTGTTAGCTTCGGCGAGCACGGCAATTATTCTGGTTACTCCGATTCCGTAAGAACCCATAGTGACGGTAACCAATTTGCCATTCTCATCAAGAACTTTAAGATCTAAAGCCTCTGCATATTTCGTTCCCAATTGGAAGACATGGCCAATTTCGATTCCTCTAGCCAATTCCAAAGGCCCCGAACCGTCAGGCGCAGGGTCTCCAGCTTTGATTTCTGCCAGGTCCGCAATCCCGTCAGCGCTGAAATCCCGACCAAAGACCAAATCAAAGACGTGCTTGTCTTTTTGGTTGGCCCCAGCTACCCAGACAGAGCCTGTTACCACTCGAGGATCCACCAGGTAGCGAATCTTAGCCTCGGCTTTCTCACCCAGATACTGTTTTCCATCTCTAACAGGACCGATAAACCCCTTGAGTAGTTGTGGATTCTTAGCGAAGTCTTCATCTGTTGCTGTTTCAACTTCAAAACCGGCAAAGACGATTTCAGCACGTTTAGGTTCAAGTTCCCTATCACCTGGAATTGCAACTACGACCAATGATCGCTTTCGATTGACATCGGTGATAGCAAGAACGATATGTTTCAAAGTATTAGCTGGAGTAATTGGTATATCTAATTTTTGATTGGCGAATTCAACCACGGCTGAGATAGTTGTGGTTCCTGGG
>Ga0222712_10002292_pt1 | contig 22098 bp, 24 predicted proteins | sample C33_657DmetaG_FD_165043 | JGI IMG/M metagenome (GOLD analysis project Ga0222712, IMG submission 165043) | Estuarine water microbial communities from San Francisco Bay, California, United States - C33_657D | ecosystem: Environmental > Aquatic > Marine > Unclassified | place: USA: California... | reverse complement strand
CCACCCGAGACATTCGTACAATAAACATTCTTTTATGAACAATACAAATTTAATTCAAAACTAAAAACCCTTAAACATGAGAGGAGGACATCTGGTTAAATCAGTTGAAGAGCATAAAAAAACAGGTACTTATAAGCCAAGCAGGCACGCAAATAGGATTCAAGAGCATTCAAAGCCATTTGAAACTTTGCCTGAACCGCCTGCAAACTTTGACCAAAGGCATAAGGATAAGTGGATTGAAGTGTGCAAAAACATTGAATCGCTTAAAATATTAGCCAATCAGGATCTTGATTTACTTGAAGTATATGTTAGGAATTGGTTCATGTGGCAAGATTCAGCACTTGAGGTAGCTGCTTCAGGAATTACTTATATTGATGAAAACGGAAAAATAACTAAGAACCCTGCTTTCAATATTATGCAAGAGAGCGGAAAAGTAATTACCCAGATTGGCGCATTAATAGGGTATTCCCCAAGAGCCAGGATGGGCATTAAGGTTCAAGGCAATGAAAAAGCAAAGCAAGCATCTATACTTGATTTGATCAAAGGAGGTGCTGTTGCAAAAATTAAAACTGGATGATAGAAAAAGCAACAGCCTATTTAAAGGGCGTAAATTCAGGAAAGATAATTGCACCCGAATGGATTAAGAAAGCAGTATCCAGGCATTTTTCTGATCTAAAAAAAAAGGATTGGCCTTTTTATTTCGATGTAACTGAAGCTGCAAGAATATTGCAAATGTTCAATATGTTTCGATATTCTAAAGGTTCAATGTCCGGGCAACCATTTGACATTATGCCTTGGTTTTCAGCTTTAGTTTATTTAGCGTATGGTTGGCAAAGAAAAACAGGAGGAAGGAGATTTAGGAAGATATATTGCAAAGTACCTCGTGGTAATGCTAAGACTGCAAATCTTGTTAATATTGCAACAATAGGATTTCTTTTTGATGGCCAGGGCGACAGCGAGGTTTATTGGTTGGCCATGAATAAGGATCAGGCAAAGATTGGATGGGACAGGCAAAGGGAGATGCTAAAGACGATGGTACAGGATTTCCCTGAATTATCAGAAGCTGTTGATATTCCAGAAGGAAAAACGTCTTCACGAATTTCTCTAAAGCATGGACTTAGCTGGGTTGGGTATGTTGGGCAAGATTCAAAAGGTAAGGATGGGTTAAATCCATATTACATTGTTTGTGATGAGTTTCACGAATGGCCTAATGATGAACTGCTTAATAAGTTTGAAAGTGGGATGGTTAAAGACAGTACCTTAAAAACTATGTCATGGATTATAACTACAGGTGGATATTTGCCTAATGGGCCAAACAGCCAATTTCTAAAAGCTTGCAAAAATATGCTTGACGGTATCGCTGAGAATGACGAACTACTTGCTTTTATATATGAAGCAGATAAAGGTGATGATTGGAGAGACGAAAAAGTTTGGAAAAAAGTTAATCCTGGCATAGGTATTTCCATAACCTTGGATGGAATACGGACTGAATACAACAAGATAGCAGCGCAAGGAATTACCAAAGAAATAGATTTTAGAGTGAAAAATCTAAATGAAGAGTATGCAAGCCAAGAAGGATGGATTTCTGATTCAGTATGGATGGATTGTACTGGAGAAATTGATTGGCAAGAATTAAGGGAACGTGATTGCTGGGGTGGGCTTGACTTAGCAAACACAGGGGACTTCAATGCTTTTGTTTTATTCTTTCCTGCTGATCCTAATATTGAAGGACAAAAGTCTGTTATTATTCCACATTTTTGGATTCCAGAGGAAAGCATGGAAAAGCACAAACGCAATAGACCATTCTTGTGGCATTGGGCAAATGATGGATATGTGAAGGCTACACCTGGTAACGTAACAGACTATGAACTTATCAGAAATGATATAAAACAAATATGCGCTCCACTTCGACTTCAATCAATTGCATACGACAGAGCATTAAGTAGCTATTTAGCACCTGGTCTACAAGAAGATGGAATTGAGATGAAGATCTATTCTCAATCATGGGGAAACATGGCCCCACCAGCTCAGTACTTTGAACTTTTAGCAAATGCAAAAAATATTCAAAGAGAAGACAATAAGATTCCTGAATTTTTGCACGATGGCAATCCGGTAGCAAGATGGATGATGTCAAACATTGTGATGCAATACGACAGAAATCAGAACCACTTACCAAGCAAAGGCGCAAGCAATGACAAAATAGATTTTATTTCTGCAACATTAAATGCAATTGGTCAGTGGCTAACTGACAGAGGTGTTCCAAAAGTTACATCCTATTTATTCGATGACGAAGCAACAATTTTAAACATATAAGATGCAAATTTACAATTCAAAAAAATTTCCAGAATCTAAATTAGCCCATAATCTACTTGATGGACTTAGAGGCATTGAGATAGGAGGGGCATACCACAATGCTTTTGGATTGATGACAATCAACATTGATAAATTCAGCCATACTGATCTATCATTTGAACCTTATGCAAATGAACAAGTAAGATTATGCGGTGAAGTCATGCCTGTTGATATAGTATCACCTGGTGACGATATAAAAGTTCCTTCTCAGTCTTACGATTTTGTAATTAATAGCCATGTAATTGAACATTTTCATAATCCGATAAGAGCAATTCAAGAATGGATGCGAATTGCAACGCAGTATATTTTTATGATTGTTCCGCAAAGGGATGCGCTTGAAAGTGATAAGGATAAACCTTTAACAGAACTTCAGGAGCATATTGATAGGTATTTTAATCATGTTGAAGGTACAAGTGATGAACATCACAGCAGGTGGACTGCTAATTCATTTATCTCAATGTGTGATTGGATTTGCTTGCAAACTTGGGGCAAAAATTGGGATATAGTAAGAGTTGACAGTCCTGATGACAAAGTTGGCAATGGATTTACTATTGTATTAAAACAAAAAAATACATGAATGCAACAATAGACCGACCTGCTGTTATAATGATGGTTAAGGATGAGTCGGATATAATAGCTAAATGTCTAAAGCATTGGCTTGACCATGGGGTAACGGATTTTTATATTTGCGACAATGGATCAACTGATTGGACTGACAAGATTATTGAGGAATTAAGTAGTGGGAGAGGCATAAATATTACATTGAGCTATGATAACGATCCAACATTTGCCGGTGAGCGAATTATTAATGAGCTTAAAAATAAAGCGATAGAAGATGGTCATAGATGGATATTCCCTGCCGATGCGGATGAGTTCATTCAACTTCCTCAGAAGTATTCATCTCTTAGTGATTTTTTAAAAACACTAAACCATAATGAAAAGCCATTTTTCCTTCAAATGAGATATTTGAATGTATATCCAGGTGGCGGTACTTTGTGGCAAGATCCACAGACAAAAGTCTTTGGTTGGTTTGATAAAAATATGCTTATAAGTATCGGAAGCCACATGATTAATGGCAAAGAATCAGAGATAAATTATGCTATATATTATAAGCACTATCAATTTAGGACAAAAAAACAATTAGAAAATAAGATATTAAATCATGGAAAATCTATGACTGAAATGGGATTGACTGATAATAGATATTATATCTGGTATCAAGACTATTTGAAAAACCCATCTGGATGGATTAAAGAAAAATGGAATGAACTTTTAAATGCCGGGGTAGACAATTCTGCTCCAAGATGGTTATGAAAATACGAATACTTGCAGTTGATAATCCAAATCTTGATGGAGTAACGTGGTGGCGTAATATCAGACCATTGTCTGAATTACAAAGGAAGTGGGAGGATATTGAAATAAAACAAGTTTCTGAAAAAGCAACAGCAACTGATTTGCTTTGGGCTGATGTTGTTTTGATGTTCAGACCTATTACAGCTAATAGTCTTGCATTCATTCAGATGTGTAAGAATTCACTATTCAATATTAAAGTTATCATTGATATTGATGACAATTTATGGAGACTTCCACCTGGACATCCTTCAGAAGCAGATTACAATGAGTCAGCACAAATTTTACACAAAATATATGCTCTTGCGGATGGCATTTGGTGCAGCACCGATCCATTAATGGATTTTTGTGATGCACGAGATGGTAGGGGTGTAGTTGTGCCTAATGCAATTCTTGAAAATGAATTGCCTGAAAAGCCAAGCGATTACAAAGGAGTAGTATGCTGGAGGGGAAGTGCTTCACAGATTGCTGATATTCAAAATGAGGATGCAGTTGAATTATTTGAGGAGAATTATCAGCAATATACAAATTGGCTTTTTTGGGGTTATCATCCTTCAAGTTATAGAACTGATAATTCAAGAGGATTAAGAAGAGTAGATCTAATTGAGTACATATCTGGCATATCAAAGGTAGGGATTAACATTATGTGGAAGCCTTTGCAAATTAATGAGTTTAATGACGCAAAAAGTAACATTGCATGGATTGAAGCTACGATGGCTGGTGCAGTATGTGTAACAAATTACGCTACTAAGCCAGGATGGGAGTGGTCAATTGATAAATTTACTACTAATACTGATTTTATCGAATCACAATGGTCTGCGAGCAAATCTGCAATTATAAAGCATTATAATCTTGACAAAGTAAATGCAATCAGATACCATCATATCCTTCAAATTCTTGGATTAGAAGGGAAAACAATTTAAGCATGATAGATACTGACTTTGAAAAAAGATCCGCATTATTAACCAATGAAGGATATTTTGACCGAGTTCGAGAATTATGTATGGCAGGAAGTAGTGTTAAGGATGCATGGATTCAGGTAGAAAAAGAATTGCCTTTTGGCTTAAGAAGATTTGAGCATTACATTAGCTTTGAAAACGCAAGATGCAGAGAAGCTTATGGAGCTTTGAGAAGGCCTAATTTTAAGGGTAAATAATGATGCGGATAATGCGGATTTCCGCATTATCCGCATTGTTAATAAAACCAGACCTTACCTCACCAAACCTCACCGAACCGCACCCCACCCCACCCGACCACACCCATTAGCCTTACCATACCATACCTGACCCCACCTTACCTTACCGTACCACACCATACCTCACCCATTAGCCTTACCATACCTTACCGCACCGTACCCTACCATACCCGACCTCACCGAACCTTACCTAACCCATTAGCCTTACCATACCTGACCATACCCCACCCTACCTCACCGTACCTAACCCATTAGCCTTACCATACCTCACCGTACCTCACCATACCCCACCTCACCACACCACACCTGACCCGACCCCACCCATTAGCCTTACCTTACCATACCTAACCAGACCCCACCCAACCACACCACACCTCACCGTACCTAACCCATTAGCCTTACCTAAGCGGCAACTTCAATTGAAAACCCATCAACACGGTAACGGCCATGCGATGGGCGAAAATCGCCAATACCCTGAAACTTGCCTGCATAGTCCATAATTTCACGAAGTCTTGCAGGTGGCAAGAAATCAGAAGCCAATATCATTATTTTGAAAGTAGCCGTCCATCCTTCATTAAATCCAGGACGTTGACGAGTTATGCCAGCACGCTGAATAACAACTCGTCTGGCATCAATATAGTCCCATGTATTAACTCCTTCATTTATAAGTGCATATTCATCATAAGGCACACAAATGGAATTTAGTTTGTCATACATTGATTTTCGTGGGCTTGATGGATCGGCAAACGCTTTGCCCGCATATCTGATTGATGCACAAAAATTCGCAGTAGGAATTGTGATTAGTCCTTTTTCATTGCGAATAACATAGGATTCTATGTCATCAGTTTTTTTTGTTGTACTGTTCTTTAGGCTGCTCGCCTTTACATCTACGATACTCTGTTTCCAGCAGTGAAAAAGTTTTTTTGCTGTCCCAACTATTTTAACCGTAGCCAAATAGGGACGTTGCGCATCAATTAATGATTCAGAAGCATTTTCGAGGTTATTAAAAACCTCACCTTCATTTTTGGACTTTGCCATAATTTAAAAATAAAAATGCGCTTTAATCAAAACTATCTGGGGCAATCAGATAGCATGACTAAAACGCAGATAAATATTTTGTTGCATCATTGCCCGATGCTGTGATTCTGATAGCACAAAGGTAATTTGTATTTAACTACATTTTAGTAGTTAACCTCACATTTATTTTTCTACAATGTATTAGCCCCATCTTTGTGTTATGTGGGAGATATTCAGAGCATTAACAACATCATGGATGGGAGGAAATACCTCCCTTGAATCACCATCTGAAGAATCACGCTCACAACTTGGTGGAGTTAATTCATTTGACATCTGGGGATTCCCTACTGATTGGACGGCAGGCAAATCAGTAAGTATAAATGGCGCATTGTCTGTGCCTGCCGTTTGGGATGCAGTGAAAAAAGTATCTGAAACCTTGGCATCTCTTCCATTTGATATTTTCAGAAAAACTGACACAGGCAGTCAACCTGCTGAAGGACATCCAGTCCGTTACCTTATTCGTACTGAACCATCTCCCTACGTTTCATCCTATGATTTCAGGAGGGCATTATTTGCAAGAGCTTGCTTTGGCGATGCATTTGCAAGGATTCACAGAAATGGCATAGGTAGACCTGTTCGCCTTGAATTAATGAGCGGAGGCATTCAAGTGTTGGAAAAAGAAGATGGAACAAATATATATGTATGGGATTGGAGTAGAGCTGGACAATCCGGTAGAGTAATATTAATGCCGCAGGATGTGATTCACATTAAGGGCTTTTCAATGGATACGAAGCAAGGCATGAATGTAGCTGCAATGCATCGTGATACTTTAGGATTTGCAATTGGTGCAAATCAGTACGGCAATGCGTTTTTTACCAATAATGCTTCAGTTGATAAGGTGCTAACCTATCCTGGAATGCTTACGAAAGCGCAAAATGATCAACTTCAGAATAAGATTGCAAGCGTCTCAGGTTCAAGAAAATCAGGTAGTACATTGGTATTAGATGCAGGGATGGATTTGAAAACGATTGGCTTGAACCCTGAGCAATCTATGTTGAATGAAAGCAGAGGATTTCAGGTCAATGAAGTAGCAAGGGTATTTGGTGTACCTGTTCATCTTTTGCAAAATATGGACAGAGCAACATTCAACAATATCGAAATGATGACTACCCTATTTGTAACACTTTGTCTTCGCCCATGGGCAGTTCAAAGTGAGCAAGAAATGGGAATTAAGCTATTAACAAGAGACGAAAAAGAAACAGGAAATCTATTCTTCAGGCACAATTTCGAGGGACTGCTTCGAGGTGATAGCGCAAGTAGATCAGCTCTTTATGCTTCTGCCATCCTAAATGGTTGGATGACAAGAAATGAAGTAAGAGAAAAAGAAAATCTGAATTCAATTGAAGGACTGGACAAACCGCTTGTTCCAGCCAATATGTCAATTATACAAGAAAATGGGAAAATTGAAATACCAGAAGTCCAAGAGTCGCAAGATGCGCAAGGCACGACAAATACTCAAAAACCAGTCTCAGGGCAACCAGGGTCGGGTGGAAAACAACAAGCAAATGGAACTCCGCAAGATCAACCAGCAAATTGATGTAGAGCGTAGATATGCTTCTACTGATGGCCTTGAACTTAAAAACGCTGACACAGGTCAAGCGATGCTAAAAGGGTATGCTTTGCGATTTGGATCAACCTATGACATGGGTTGGTTTACAGAAGAAATAAGCAGATCAGCACTGGATAATGCAGACCTAACAGATGTCCGAATTTTATTCAATCACGATCCAAATCAAATATTAGGTAGAACATCTGCAAATACAGCAAGAGTAGGTGTTGATTCAACTGGACTATGGTACGAAGTTGATTTGCCCAATTCACCAAATGGTCATAATGCAAGAGTAGCTGTAGAACGTGGTGATGTCAGCCAAAGCAGTTGGGGATTTATGCTAAATCGTAGCCAAAATGAAAGTCCTGATAAATGGGAAATCAGAGATGGCAAAGAACACCGAACAATTACAGATGTAAAGAAAGTATTAGATGCTTCACCTGTTACTTTTCCTGCAAACCCAGATACAAGTATTGCAAAACGCTCTTTTGATATGCAAAAACGAACAGGGGAATATATGGAGCTACCAAGCCCATCAGAAATATTTGCATCTATAATTTCTGAAGCTGCTGAATGTATAGATGAATGTAATGAATGTATTGAATGCTGTCAGGGATGCATTGATAATGCAGATACATACATTTCATTAGATCCTATGAATTCGGATCTATATACGCAGATGAAAACTAACTGTCAGGCAAGTATTGACGCTTGCAAAGTAGCAATACAAACTCATACTGAGATAATTGCGGCAGCAAACGGGAAAAGAAACAAAACTGAAAACAATAATTTCTTTAACAGCGCATTCGAGGAACTCGCAATTTTTGAAGCCTCGTTGCTAACAATTTAAATACAAAAATGAGTAAAGTTCTCGAATTACAAAGCAAACTTGACTCGCTGTTAAATGAACAGCGAGCTATGACACAAGCCTCTCCAGGCAAAACTCCTGAAGGTTGGATTAAGTCTGTTGAAGCTCGCAATGAGTTGATGGATCAAATTAAATACCAAAAGGAAATTGACAATCTCGAAAAAATTTCTATTGCTGTTCAAAGCGAAAACGAAGAAAGCCGAGCTAAAAACACAATTGAAACAAAACCATCGCTCACTTATGACGATGTATTTTGGCGTTATATGTCACGAAGTTCAACAGCACCCTTGCATGAATCTGAAATGCAACTGTTAGAAGCTCGTGGCACAAATACCCAAAAAACATCAACTAATTCATTAGGCGGATTCTTAGTACCTCAATCATTTTCAAATCAACTTGAAAATATGATGCTGTACTATGGTGGAATGATGGAGGCTTGTGGCACTTACGAAGATACAATTGGTGGGACGCTTTCATGGCCTACAGGAGATGATACATCTGTAACTGGTGCTATCACAGCTCAAGGTGTTGATATGGTGGTTAGTGATTTAACTTTTGGTCAGGTTACATTTGGTGACTATTCAATTGATTCAAATATTGTTAAAGTATCTCGTGAATTGATTCAGGACGAGCGAGTTAACTTTTTACAAAAAGCACTACTTGAAAATATTGGTCGTAGGCTTGGCGCAAAGGTTAATACTCTGCTCACAAATGGTACTGGATCTTCACAGCCTTACGGATTAACTGTAGCATCAACTACATCAGGTGGTACTACTGCTTCAGCGACAGCAATTACAAAAGCTGAAATAATCAAGTTTTCGCATTCTGTTGATCGTAGCTACAGGTATGGCCCTAACGTAGGCTTTATGATGCATGATACCATTCTTGCGTATCTGCGCACTCTGGACGCTACTACAGATACTACGCACTTATTCGTAGATACAATCATAGGGGGTGAACCTGTTACAACCTTACTTGGCCGTCCAATTTTCATTAACAATGATTTAGAGCCAGCCAATTCAACAACTGGTCTACCTGTGACTGCGAAAAAGCATATCTACTATGGTGACTTTTCAAAGTACATCATTCGTAAGATTGCTCCAATTTCGATTGAACGTAATGATCAATTATACTGGGCTTCAAAAACAGTTGGATTTATGGGTTGGTTGCGAATGGATGGTAACCTAATCAACAACAAAGCAATAAAATCATTGCTTCAGGCATAAGTTAATGAAAATCATAGCATTAGTCTCTAAGGGAATATTTAAGGCAGGCGTGGAATACGACTTGCCTATTAAAGAAGCAATGGCAGCTATCATAGCTGGCAATGCAGAACCCTTAGAGGCTAATGTATATGATTATGAAAAAGCAATTCAAAAACAAACACGATGGCTTACAAGGTAACAATTCAACCAACGGTAGAGCCATTCACAGTCGCATACGTTAAGAATTGGCTAAAAATACCCTCAAGTGTAACAACTGATGATACAATTATTGATAACCTAATACATTCAGCAAGAGCGTGGGCTGAACATGGAACAGGAAGAGCATTGATGAATCAAACTATTGAGGAATACTTTGATGGTTGGCCTTATGCAATGATATTCAATTTATCAGTTGCGCCAATTCAAACAGTATCATCAATTGCATACTTGGCAAGTGGTTCTTATGTGACTTGGAGTGCAAGCAATTACAATGTTGATACAGTAAGTGAACCAGCAAGGATTGTACCTAAGTTGACTGCGAATATTCCTAATTATGACCTTTATACGCCAAATGTTATAAAAGTGACATATACAGCAGGAGCAACAGCAACAACTTTAATTCCGATGAATATCATGCAATCAATGTTGCAAAAAATAGCATTCATGTATGAAAATAGAGAAGACATACCCCTTAGCGGTACTAATCTGCCAAGACAAAGGTCAGCAGATGCATTACTCATGCCTCAAAGATTACTATAAATGGCAGGTCTTTCAAAATTGCTCAATGACATCGGGGCAATGGATCAACTCATTAGCATCAGACAGTATTCCAGAGTGGCAGATGCAACAGGTGGGTGGATTGACACAGCAAGCTACTTAGCTGAAGAAATATGGGCAAAGATTGAATACACTTCAACAAGTAATGAAGGTACGAGAGGCGAGGATCAGCAAATAGTAGCTTGGAACGTAGTTAAATTTACATTTAGAGATTTTTGGACAATTACAGAAACAATGCGAATAGTATTTGATTCAGACGAATACGATATAAAGAGCATTACAAAATTAGGTAGAAGTAGGTTTGTAATAATTGAAGCAGAAAAAAGAGACAATTTGACTTAATATGAATGCAGTTGGAGCGATCAGAAAAATAATATTAGATGACGCTACAAGTGTGGCCTTATTATTCAATTCGACATCTGTTTATCCTATTATTCTGCCTCAGCAAAAGGAGTATCCAGCAATTACATTAATGCTAACTGATTCAAAGGCAAATGACTCAAAAACACAGACAAGTCCTATTGATAATGTAGCTGTAGCAATAACTATTTTTGGAAAAACCTATGATAAAGTACAACAGATTGATACTGCAATTCGTGCAGCAATTGACGGATTTGAAGGTACTGTAACAACATCAGATTTGGTTTCTCATTATATTGATGGAGTCAGATTTTTAAGCAGAAAAGATGATTTCGATTCAGAAAGCATTCTATTTGTAAGGCAATGCATATATGATGTAAGATATTACATAAGTCCTTCTACATTGCCTTATACGACACAAATTCAAGATTGGATGGATACGTTGTTAGAATTTGGCAGCGATACAGCAGCAGGGGCAGGTGGTATAGTTATAGGTAATTATTACATGACTAATAATACTCACGTTTCACTACCTGGAGGCGTGGCTAAAATGCGCAAAGTATAATGGAAGGATATGATAAAATTAAAGAAGAAGTTGAATTTGCTGTAAAGCAATTAAAAGCCTGTGGTGATGTGTATTGGAAAAATAGGCAAAGAGTAGCTGGTTTAGGTGGTGCTTATTTTGCGTCAACAGCTGAAGCAGCAGCTCCAAAATCAAAATATAAGCACTCAAGATACAGCACACCAAAATCAACTAAATCAATAAGAGCCCCAAATGGAATGGGTCAAAAAGTTGCAACATATTATCCAGGCAACCTTGCAAGATCTTTCCATGTAATGAAATTTAAACAAGCTGCATCTAAAGTATTTGTAGGCGCAAAATTAGATAAAAGAGGATCACGGGGAATATTTTCAGGAAGCAGAACAGATGGGTATTATATGCATTGGCTTGAAGAAGGAACTAAATCTTATAAAGAAAGAAGAGGACAATCTGCTACACACTTTTTTAGGAACAGTTGGAGTAAAAGCCAGGGACGAATCTACAAAATTATGCTTTCCGAATTAATGCGAATAGGTGCAAAATTTGAACAAGAACACAAAATACAATGAAAGTAGAATTACTTGAAGATGTAAAAATTGAAGGTAAAGTATATCCTGCTTGTGCAGTAATAGATGTATTTGACTGTGAAGCAATTGATTTAATTAAAAATAATAAAGCTAAAACTGTTCCTGATGGAACAATGGCAAGAATAAAGGCATACGGTAATACGGGTTGTCTTCCTCAAAATAATAACAAATCAAAAAACAAATAAGCCATGGCAACAACTGGAGTAGTAAATTCCAAACTAATGCGATTGAAATTTGGTGGCACTTATATAACCTGCCAAACTAATGCTGATCTAAAAGTTACAAATGGCACACGCCAAACAACCTGTAAAGACTCTGGGCAATGGGAAGAATTCCTGTATGGGCAAAGTAACTGGACAATATCAGGCGATTTGAATTTCAGCTATGATGCAGCGCAAGGAGGTACAGCAATATATGATGTAACAGTTGGTCAAACACTTGCATCACTTGTGTATGGCACAGGTGTATCAGGTGATATTCATTGGTCAGGATCAGCTGTAATAACTGAATGGTCTTTGTCAAGTCCAGGACAAAATGAAAACGTAACGTGCGCCTATTCTTTTCAAGGAACAGGAACATTGACCAAATTTACCTTATAATGATTTCAGTAGAATATATTGAACTTGGAGGCGAAAAGCGACCAATCCTTTTTGGACTTGCAGCTTTTCGCCTCCGAAAAATGAGAAGCGGGAAAAGCATGACTGCATTTTTTGCAGAATTACAGAATCAAGACGAGCCTGATGTTATTTTTAATGCTGTAGCAGATTTGACTTTTTGCGCACTAAAAACAGGTGATAGATGTGCAAATATATCAGACAGACCAGATTACGATGAAATGGACGTATCAATATGGATTGATCAAACACCAGGCAGCCTTGAGCTATTGTCACAATTAATTCTTAACTCATTACCAAAATCATCAGTAGGGGAGGGCGATGATACTCCGGGGGAGTCGAATCAGACTGGGATTTTGACGAGTTAGAAATCTCAGCAGGTAGATTAGGATGGAGGCAAACTGATTTTGATTTTTGCGAACCTCGGTTCTTATTTAATTCAATAAGGGGCAAAAACAGAGCAGACATGGAAAGCTCAAGGCTTACAGCGTACTATTCATCTCTAATTCATTCACCAAAAACATTAAAATTACAGGATTTTGGAATTTTCCCATGGGAGAATGAAAAGGATTATTCCCCACGATTTACAGAACTTAATAAGGAAGCATTTGACAGATTAGATGCATTAGAATTTTCACAATCAGATAATTAAAAATGGCAACGATAGCTTCACTTAATATATCTGTAGGACTGATCACAAAAGACCTTCAAAAAGGATTAGGTGGCGCAGAGCGTTCTTTGCGCCAAAGTGGTGCAAAATTTTCAAGAATAGGCAACGACATAACTACAAGTTTGTCGTTGCCTATTGGCTTGTTAGGATTCTCAGCGATTAAGGCAGCAGGCGAATTTGAGGCAATGACAATGGCAATCCGTGCTACTTTTCAGAATGCAGGGAGAAGCATTTCAGAAGCAGATGCGGAAATTGAAAAGCTAAGAAAATCAGCAAAAGCCCCAGGACTTGATTTTGAACAAGCTGTAAAAGCTTCTATTAGATTGCAGTCAGTAGGATTATCTGCTGAATCTGCAAGAAATACAATTGAAGAGCTTGCAAACGCAATAGCGTCTACTGGGGGAACTGCTGAAAATCTATCAAGCGTAACTGTTCAGTTTTCGCAGATGATTTCTAAGGGTAAAGTTCTTGCAGGGGATTTAAGGATTGTGCAAGAAAATCTTCCTATTGTTTCTGATTTAATGCAGAAGGCTTTTGGAACCTCTCAAGCAGAGGATATTCAAAAATTAGGCATTACAGGAAAAGAATTTGTGACTAAGATCACAGCTGAAATGGGGAAACTGAAAAGAGTTCAGGGTGGAATGGCAAATAGTTTAGTAAATGCTGGATCAGCTTTCAAAGAATTTCTTTCCAATATTGGTGATGAAATAAATAAGGTATTTGATCTTGATAAACAGGCAAACAAATTTGGAGATACGCTAAGTGAATTGACAAACTGGTTTAAGGGGTTAAGCGATGGAACGAAAAAGTTTATTTTTGAGATGGCCTTAATGGTTGTAGTTATAGGCCCTGCATTAAAAGCATTCGGTAGCATAGTTTCACTTGGATCAACAATAGCTGGAGTTTTCAAAGGGTTAGCTGGTGTGATGGGCAATTTATTGACAGGTAATATTTTAAAAGCTGTTGATGCATTTAAAGCATTAAATGCTGTGCAAAAAGCAAATGTAATAGGTGCTTTAATTGCAGCCGTAACTGCATTATACTTTGCATACGATGCTTATGCACATTCTTTAAGTGCTGCTCAAATAGCTCAAAAATCAGTCCATGATGCAGAATTATCAGCTTTAACAAACGCTCAGGAACAAAAAACTACAGTAGATTTACTTGTTACTTCTTATAAAAACGAGAAAACAACGCTTGATGAAAAAAAGCAAATTCTTGAAAAGCTTAAAAGTATCTCGTCAGAATACTATGGACAAATAAAAGTAGGTAAAGGTGATGTAGATGCAATAACTGAAGCCACAAAGAATTATGTAGAGCAGCTTGTAAATACTGCAAAAATAGAAGCATTCAAGTCAAATATTGTTGAAGCCCAAAAAGCTGTGACAAATATGAATGAGACTATTGGAGCAAGTTATAATCCAGTTGTTTATTTTGGAGCGGCAATGCAGGGGCTTAGTTCAGCAATTCGTGGAAATAGTATAGCTCAAGGTTATAACAATTTAATCAATGAAGAGCATAATAATCGAGTTGAAGAGGGCATTAAGGTTCAGAATGCAAAAATAGCAGCGAATGAAGAAGCTATTTTTTCTATCACTAAAATAACAGCAAAAACAGCAGAACAGATAAAAGCAGAAGAAGATGCAGCAGCAGCAGCAGAAAAATTAGCCACAGCTGAAGAAAATAAAGCAGAAAGGATAGCTGCGTCAAAAGAAAAGGAAATTGAAAAAACAAAAGCACTAAAAGAAGTACTTAATGATATTAATAATGAAAATATCTTACAAAAATCTTTAGGTATTGATGATTTAGGGAATAAATTAGATGTTGCTAAAAATGGATTAAAAAAATTAATTGATGCAGGTTGGAATCCTAATTCTGCTGCGGTAGTAAAATTATCAGAGGATGTAAAAGACTTACAAAAAGAGTTTGACATTCTTGAACAAATAAAACCTACAAAAGTATTAATTGATGTAATAAAAAAACCAAGCAGAGATAATAAATTGCCAGATGCCCCAATACCAAATAAGGGGATTGCCGAAATTGATGATCCAGCTTTAGCAATACAAAATGAAAAAGATATTGAGGGGGCAAAAAAAGAACTTGCAAAACAAGCAGCACAAGCAGGTTTAGACATATTCAACAATATAGCCGATCAGAAAAAAGAAAGAGAACTCAGGGATCTTGACGAAAAAGGAAAAATAATGTTGGCAAATGCAAAAGGCAATGCCAAATTGGAAGCTAAAATACAAGCTGATCTTGACAAGCAAAAAGCAGCAATTGAAAAGAAAGCAGGTAATAGAAAAAAAATATCTGCAATGACTCAAGTAGTAATAAATACAGCAGTAGCAATATCTGAGCATTTAGCTAATCCTATTATGATTGGATTAATTGCAGCAGCTGGGGCCATTCAAATGGCTGTTATTGCGTCTCAGAAATTTGCAGCAGGCACAAGAGATGCACCAGGTGGTATGGCATTAGTAGGTGAACGTGGGCCTGAAATTGTAAACATACCAAAGCATTCGCAAGTATTTAGCGCAGGACAAACATCAACAATGTTAAGAGGCGGAGGTGGTTCAAACATAAATCTATCAGGTGAATTTATGGTAAAGGGAACAGATTTGGTATTAGTTTTGGACCGCACTCAAAATAAGCTTTCAAGGGTTCGATAATGGCAATAAGATTCACAGGTACATTCAAATCACCTCGTACATTACCTACGAGTCCTGACTATACTCATGATTACACAGTTAATGTGTATGATTCAAGCTATTCAGGATCACCGTATACAGTACAAATTGAATCCTGCACAATTAACTATGACTCAGGATCAGGTGAAGACATTAGCAGTCCGCTCATAGGGAGTACGGCTAAGATTGGAATAATAATACCTACAAGCGATGCAACATTAACAACATTTGTAACTGACTTTGCTACTAATGGTTTAGACCGTTTTTTCCTTGAAATAAAAAACGGTGCTTCAGGTGTGTGGCGAGGAATCATATTAGCGGACTTTACAGGCGAGGAAGACATTGCACCGAATTTTGTTTTTTCAATGTCAGCTATGTGCGGCATAGGAATGCTGAAGAAAAAACCCTATAATTCAGGAACAGCAATATTTACAGGCATTGATCGAATTATAACACACTTTACAACAGCATTAGGCAAATTACCTCACGTTGCAAGTCTTTGGGGTGGATCAGATGTATTTTTGAAAACATCAGTAGATTGGTGGTCAAGTGCAATGACATCAGGCGCATCATACGATGCTTTCTACCAAGGTGGATTAGATCACGCTGTTTTCTATGACTACAATACAGAGGGCGGCATTGATGAAGATGTATTAAGTTCTTATGATGTACTTTGGCATATACTCAAGTCATTTGAATGTAGAATGTTTCAGATTGATGGTGTTTTCTGGATTGAACAAATATCATATAGGACTTCGGCATCTTTTTATTCACGACATTATTCAAAAACAGGAGGTTACCTTGCAAATGCAGTGGTAACAGGAACAAGTACAATAAATCAGACAATATCAGGAGCAAAGCTAAAACAAATAAATTACGACTTTCTTCCAGCACTCAGCCAGACTAAAGTATTCTACGACATTAAGACAAGGCGTAATTTCCTAAATGGTGCAAGCATTACTGCCACATCACCTAATATTGATTTTGATCAAGAAATTTCATGTGATAATTCAAAAGCTATTTGCAGAATAACAGGTCGTATCAGTTACAAAGTAACAGCTACAGCAACCGTACCTATTCAGGCATTCTTAGTGCCTACAATTAGCCTAAAAATAGGAGCTTTTTATTATAAAAGGCCATATACAATTACAAATTTCTCGTCTCATATAGGAACTGGATATTGGAATACGGGAGCGGGTTCATTTGGCGTACCAATTGGCCCACTTCAAATGCCTTTTTATCCCACAGGATCAATACTATCTGGAACTGTCAACTTAGATATTCTTACGACTGTATTGCTTGATGATGGTGATGCAAATACATTAGAATTTGACTTTAGCACAATATTATCTTCCCAAGGTACACCAATTTACAGTGGATACACCTTAGAATGGTCTGTGGATGGTATTTTCCTTGAAGTAATTGACAAGGGAACTACGACTATTACTGAGGATCAAATAATGTACATATCAAATAATAGTGTAAGTTCTTCAGAAAAGTACGAAACAAATATTAGGATAGGTAGCGAATCAAATGCAAACTCTCAGGGTAGGACATTTTTTTGGAATGGCACTACATGGGTAGCTGCAACATCGTGGGGACAAGGTTCAGATGCGAGAAATACAAGCATAGGTCAAATTTTAGTTAAGAATTTGCTTAATTCAAGAGATACGACAAGAAGGAGGTTAAACGGTAGCCTATTTGGTAATTTGTCACCTCGAAAATTAATATCTACCTCAGATGGGATAATATGGATGTTTTCAGCACTTCAATGGGATTTGACTCAAAACGTAACAAGAGGAACATGGTTTGAATTGGATTATGGAAGTGCTGGGGTAAATTCAACACCCGTAAAAGTAAAAGTAACGCAAAATGGGCCTACTTTTCCTCCCATAATCGGCTCAAATAATCCTAACGGATTAACGAACAATTCACCAGGCATGAACGTAAATCCTGGGCCTACAGTTCTTGCCCCTGTAGCATATAATGCACTGGATTCAGGAATAGATGAAGGGGATACGGTTACAAGCATTCCAATCCAGGTAGCATCATTGGGTAATGAGTTTCTTGTTGGTGATGGTGTCACAATTGTAAATCCTATCACAGGACAATTTCAGACGTTCACCGTATCAGCTGTTCCGGCATTAGGTGCAACATCTATATCGGTAACAAGCGCAACGGCCACAAACGATTTCCCTGAGGATTCATACTTGGTTGTAAAACAAGCCGCTTACGCATTTTCCTTGCCTTCAGCGGTACAAGGTCAGGTATTACGATATAATGACACTACAGACGCATGGGAGGCTTACAGCGGCACTACAGATGGCCATGTGCTTACATGGGATACTGCAAACGGATGGCAGGGCGAAGCATCTATAGCAAATATAGCGGATGGGGATAAGGGCGATATAACAGTAAGTGGTTCGGGTGCAACGTGGACTATTGATAATAATGTTGTGACAAATGCAAAGTTTCGTCAGGGTGCTGCGCATTCGGTGGTAGGAGTATCAGGTAACGTTACCAGTAACGTTACTGATATTGCTTCAAGTGCAGCCAATCAAGTTTTAGTTTCAGATGGTAGTAATTCAAGCATTTCTTTTGCAACTGTAAATACAGGAGGTATAACTAATAGCGCAGTAACTTACGCAAAAATACAAAACGTAGGAGCAACAAATACGCTCCTTGGCAGGCGATCAGCTGGAGCAGGCGTTGTTGAAGAAATATCAGTTGCACAAGCCTACACATTGCTCAACATTACAGGCGTAAGTGGTAGAGTACCTATTTTTACGGGTACGAATGTAATATCTAATTCGGCTCAACTATTATGGAATAATACAAATAATCGAATGACCATAACAGGCTCTGTTGCTGGAGGTGGCGCAGACAGTTCGATATTAAATATTCAAACTGGGGCAATAACTGGTACTACAGAGTTCTTAGGAATGCGTGGTAACATTACAGGGAATATGGCAATGTCTCTGAATAATAGTAATAATTTAGCCAATTCAAATACTATTTTTCAACTATCTACAGGTGGATCAATAGCAGCAGATCCTGTAATTCAATTCAGCGTTACAGGTGTAGTAAGTCATGCTATAGGGTTGGACAATTCAGACAGTGACAAATTCAAGATAACACCTAATGCAAGCGCACCGGGTGGAACAGTAAACAGCGGATTAATTATAACAAATACTACTCCACCAAAAGTAGGAATAAATAAGGATGCGCCTGATGTGGAATTAGACGTGAATGGGCAATGCAGAGCTTTGAATTTTACAGGTAAATCAAACCCTTGGACTGCTGCTAATTTTGTGATTGGAAATGGATTGGGAACAGGTGGCGGAATATTAAGCGTTACAGGAACAGGTAATAGCGTAGCTGTTGTATTTAATGTTGGTACATCACCTGTTGCAGATGGTAAAATGTTCGATATTACCTATCCGTATGCCTTTAAAACAAGTTCATATCTAACATGGAATGCCAAAGGGTCAGTTGGATTGGCAAACTTTTTAAAATACGACAATACAGCAACAAGTGCAATAGGAGCAACAATGACAGCAGTAGGAACTTTAGCAGGTGGTTCTCAAACTTTAGTATTCCATATTTGGGGCGCAGATAGTAACTAAAAAAATATAAATATGATAACTACAAGCGGTTCAGCATTTGTAATTGAAAGCAGCAGCCAGCAAAAGTTTTCAGGCAGTTCAATAATTTGTGATTCACAATATTATGTATTAGCAGGTCTATTTTTGGTCACGCTTAATATTCTTGATACTGTTACAACAAATTATATAGGAACAGGATATGTAACATTGACAACAGCTGAAGTAGACGCTGAAACAGGTAGTGGATCAGGGGAAACAGCACCTTGGTTTAATGCATTAGAAAAAGCAGTAGTGACCAAGTTAAGTGCATATACTGGCAACTCATCAACAACTTTTACAATCGTCTAAAATAAAAACAAACTTGGCAAACATAATAGCAAATCTGCCACTGCAAATAGATTACGAAGTCTGGCAGGGCGATACATGGACACCAGGCACAATTACGGCCACTCTATCCGGAACGCCAATCAATTTTTCAGGCTGGACTGCGAAAATGGAGATCAGGAATGCAATCAGCAATGATGTGGTGGTAACACTTACTAGCACTCCATCGCAGGGCATTACCATATCAAGCCTTGGTGTAATAACGCTTACAATGACGGCCACGCAAACAAGCGGTTTGTTAGGGAGGTATTTGTATGATTTAGAATTGACAAACGGCGCAATTATTAAAACCTACACGGTTGGAACAATTGAAGTCAAAAGCGATACTACAGTAAACTAATAACATAACAAGAACTTAAAAAACACATAAACATGGCAACATTTAACAAGTTCAACGCATTTGTAGAAAACGTAGCTGAAGGGGTACATAACCTACAGACAGGTCAGTTAGTCGTAGCACTTACTAATACTCTGCCAACCTCGTCTAACACTGTTTTGGCTAACATTACAGAAATAAGTTACACCAACCTATCAAGCAGAAACATTACTACATCAAGTAGTAGTCAAACTTCAGGATTATACAAACTAATATTAACAGACATAATATTGACGGCTTCAGGAGCGGTAGGGCCATTCAGATACGTTGTTATATACAATGATACACCTACCAGCCCAGCAGATCCGCTCATTGGGTGGTATGATTATGGCAGCTCTATTACATTAGCAACCTCAGAAACATTTACAGTAGATTTTGACGCTGCAAATGGATTGATTAATTTGCAATAAAGATGGCATATACTAACGCAATATATTACATTAATTTGGCAAGCGGGTCAGATGCGGCAAGAACCGCTCTAACCTCGTGTATTGCCTCGAATCCGTCTGGGACAATTACAAGAATAACTAAGACAGCGCATGGTCTGGTAACAGGCGCAGTAGTAGACCTAACGCTGTTTACGACCTGGCTTAATGCGGCATTCAAGATCACTGTAGTAGATGCTAATAGCTTTGATTTAGACGCTACTACATGGCAAGCTACAGCCGATGCAGATGGCACAGTAACTCCGAGAGGAGGCATGAACTGGACAGACGCATGGCTGACGTTTACGACTGGAGCTACGGCTGCAAGACTCGCTACGGGTGATACTTTGAGAATAGCAAAAACTGCCGATGAGGTTTCACTTGGCCAAAATGCTACCTGGACGGATGGCAGTCAGACCGTAACCCTTACAACTGCGGTGACTAAGAAAATTGAGGACGCAATAGTAGCCTGGACACCTTCTACAAATGTCACATCGGCAACAACTAATATACGAAAAATAGGAGCAACTTCAACTATCATAACGCCATCAGTAGCCTTTACAACCGGCAAATTAGCTTACAGGGCAATTGCTGGAGGGGGAACACAGGATTTTTCAGGGTATCAATATCTAAATCTCTGGTATCAAACTAATATCCCAACAGCAGCAGGAACGTATAAGTTATGTCTATGCTCAGATACAACAGGCGATACAATCGTGAATGAAGTTTTGCTCCCCTCGCAATTAGCAAACACCTCCTATACACCTGTGTCAATTAACTACGGTGCAGCTTTGGGGGCGTCAATACAAAGCGTAGCTATATACTGTGTTATTGATGCGGGGGCTGACCAAATCCGTATCAATAATATTTTTGCGTCAAATGGTGATATATCACTAAAAACCTTAATAGGAAAAACAGGTGATACAAACTACAATATCCAGTCCATAGACGGGGTAACCATTAAAATTGATTCAAATAATACTACTGCGACTGGGCGTGGATATTCAGGCACAACATCTACACAAACATTATACTATCAAGTTCCTTTTGAAATTACCACAACAGGAATTGCTAACACCCTAAACCGAACTGGCAATAGGGGGGCTGGCCTCAATATATGCTCTGGGGGATGGAATACGTCTACTAATTTGCGTGACGGTATGACTGTATTTGGAAGTTCATTGTTAGGAATTGGAGCTGTATTTTCGACAACAGCAGGGTGGCGATTTGAAAACTTCAAATTTGCAAGATTCCAAAATATGATGACGGCAGCAAACAATACTGAATATAGCAATATTGTTTTCTGTGGTGGATCAGTAGCAATACAATCTAATACTGTTATTGATGTCAAGTTATTAAATTGCTTAGTATATAATTGCAGTAGCTCATTATCCATGAGCAATGCTGAAATATATTGTATAAATACAAACTTTTATAACAATACGAGTTCACCTGTTTCAAGTGTAATCGGTAACT
>Ga0222712_10002291_pt1 | contig 22101 bp, 24 predicted proteins | sample C33_657DmetaG_FD_165043 | JGI IMG/M metagenome (GOLD analysis project Ga0222712, IMG submission 165043) | Estuarine water microbial communities from San Francisco Bay, California, United States - C33_657D | ecosystem: Environmental > Aquatic > Marine > Unclassified | place: USA: California... | reverse complement strand
CGTTTCCTCGGCTTTTGCCGGTATGGCTAATGCAATTACTCCGGTGGCAACAGTTATCGCACTGCTTACTATTTTCCGCGGTGAGAAGGTATCTAGGAATCAGATCATCGGATTATTTGTTGGTGTGATCGGAGTGCTAACTCTGATTGGAATTTGGGATGGTATCCAAACCGATTCCTGGTTAGCCGTTGTCGCGGTCGTGGTTGCTGCCAGCTGCTACGGTTTCGGTGGACCTTTCATTAGAAGATTTATCCAACCTAGAGGTGCTGCCATGGAAGTTGCTGCGCTCGGGCAAATTGGTGGGGCAACGATTATTCTTGCTCCCTTCTACTTCAGCCAACCAGTTCTACTTACCGGTGAACTAACCTGGAACTCGGTTGGAGCAATTTGTGTTTTGGGTATCTTCGGTACCGGTATCGCATACACCCTCTACTACCCACTGCTAAAACAGGTTGGTTCAGCAGTTAGCTCTTCGGTGACTCTGCTAACTCCACTGATTGCCGTTTCGCTCGGTGTCCTGCTCTTGGGTGAACAGCTCAAGTGGTTTGAACCTGTCGGTGGTTTGATTATTTTGTTTGGAGCTGCAATTGCTCAGGGGATATTCCGAAAGCGGAAATCCCTCTCCATGTAATTAGCTGACGATTACTTTCAGTTCAGCGTAAGCACCTCTTGGCACCACTGGGTTATTCGGTTTGGTTGGAGCTATCAGTTTGAAAGGTGACCCCAACTCAGGTCGCTTATCCAGTTCACCCTTATTCGGCCAGTGTGAACAAGCCCACTCTGCTTGAGCGGCAATGCTGAGCGAAGGATTTACTCCAGGGTTAGCCGACAGGGCTGCTCCGTCGAGGATGTGGAGGCCTGGTTGGCCGAAGACCCTCAGGTAACCATCTAGAACACCCCGTTCCGGACTCTCGGCGATAACTGCTCCGCCAAGGAAGTGAGCGGTCATCGGAATACCGAATGGTTCGGTGATCACAGCACCTGCAGTTCCATCAAACTGCTCGGCAAGCACTTTAGCCAGTTCATGTCCTTTAGGTACCCAAGCTGGGTTTTCCTCGCCGTGACCCTGCTTTGAGCTGACTTTCCTGCCGAAGATTCCCCGCTTGATAAAGGTGATCAGTGAGTTGTCTCTGGCCTGCATAACCAGCAGGATCAAAGTTCGTTCCGGCCAGGTTCTGAGGTTATAGAAACTTGGCATCCGAGTGAGTTTCTTGAAGGTAGCCACCAATAACCACCACAGGTTAGGGGTTTGCCCTTTCGGACCAGAAGCCATGACTGATTCCATGATTCCCATGAATCCTGAACCCCTGCCGTAACGCACCGGCTCTACGTGGGTGTGTTGGTCAGGGAAAACCGATGAAGTTATCGCTGAACCGGAAGAAAAGTCGATCTGCTTGCCCTTAGCAACCACACCTAGAAGCGACTCGCTGTTGGTTCTACTCAGGAAACCTAACTTGTCACTCATGCCGGTAAGGTTGCCGCGGGAACGGGTTTTGTGTAATAGCTTGGCCGTCCCTAGGGCACCAGCTGCAACTATTACCTGATCTGCTGTGTATGACTCAGTTTTACTCCAGCCCGAGCTGCTTCTAGTTTCAATCCGATAGCCAGCTTTGGAATCGATGATGTCGGTAACCGTGGTCTCAGCTATTACCTGTGCTCCAGCCTTCTCAGCTAAATACAGGTAGTTCTTCACCAAAGTATTTTTAGCACCGTGGCGACAACCGGTCATGCACTCCCCGCAGTTAATACAGCCGGTGCGCTCAGGTCCAACTCCACCAAAGTATGGATCTGGTTTAGTGACACCTGCTTCGCCGAAATAGATTCCCAGCGGGGCCATCTGAAAGCACTCGCCATAGCCTAGCTTGTCGGCTGCTTTCCTAAGTTCAATATCACTCGGCGATAAGAATGGGTTGGTCTCTACTCCGAGCATCTTCTCTGCTTGCAAATAGTAGGGGGCTAAAACGCTCTCCCAGTCACACATCGAAGCCCAGGTGCCGGTCTTAAAGAAGGATGTTGGTGGTCGATACAAAGTATTGGCATAAACCAGAGAACCACCGCCAACACCAGCTCCAGACATAACCATGACATTGCTCAGTAAATCAATACGCTGAATACCTCTAAGCCCTAGCCTTGGAAAGAACAGAAACTTACTGAGCCTAAAAGATGTCTTGGCAAACTCATTATCCGCAAAGCGTCGGCCCGCTTCAATTACCAGCACTTTATAGCCCTTTTCAGTCAGCCGAAGAGCTGCAATCGATCCACCAAACCCGGAACCGATGATTACAACATCAAAGTCTTTAGTCTTCATATTGAACCCAGGTGGTTACTTTCTTGAAGCCCATCTTCTCATAGAGACGAAGAGCACCTGACTCGTTACCGGTATCCACACCAAGATCAACAAACTTGAAACCTCTAGCCGCATAACCTGCTATTGCTTTAGCTAGTAAATATTGCCCGTAACCCTTACCTTGGTGGGCATGAGCAACACCCAGGTTTGCAACATAACCGGTCAGTTCGTGAGCGACTTCATCGTTTATCCAAAGATAACCCACCGGAGTTTCACCCTCATATAGAACGTGGATTTCCGAAATTTTCATGACTGGATCTCTTCGCATAATCTCCGCGAACTGTTCAAAAGGTCTTGGAATGAAACCGAAGTGCTTGCTAAACGCATCGAGCCTCAAATTATGCCAATCCCTCATATCCGCATCGCTGGATAGATCAACCAGCCTAGTGCTTAGCCCAGCCGGTATTTCCGGCTCTGCCTCTGAGTGAAGTTCGCGACGAAGAGTATTAAAGTAACGGTTTACTTTGAATCCTTGGTCGACTAGAGCCCTCTTGTAAGGCTCATCGTTGTCATTGCAGATAATCCAGAATGCCCAGCCGTCACCGTATTCCAGCGCTTTATCCCTAAAGAAACTGATCACTTCAGGGATGCGATCAACACTGGGTCTTACTGAGATATCAGCCTGAAACCTTCTGGCGTTAGCGCTCGGATTTAGATTCCCAATAGCAAAAGGTTCTGAGTCATCGGTATCGGAAAGAATCCATGCTGGAGAAATATCTGGGAATCCTTGAATGAAGTCCTCAGCCCAGCTAATCCCGTTTGTTCCAAGCTCCGGGGCAACATGCATGCTGTGTTCATTGAATATTTCAAGAAGCAAATCGAAATCTTCTGCTGTTGCGATTCTGGCAAACATTATGGATGTCTCAGTTGGCTAGCTGGTAGACGTTCCTGGGATACCCATTTCTCTTGGTAACCCGTAGAGGCTGACATTAGATCGAGGAAGGGCTTAGGGTCAAATTCTTCAGGACCCATGACCCCTACCCCCTGCCAAATACCCTGGGATATTAATTCAAGGGCAATCACCGGGTTGAATGCGGTTTGGGCGACTACTGCCTGAGCTTCAATTGCAGCCATAGTTTCGGCGTTATCGGCTACGTGATATAGGTAGGTGGCTCTCGGTGTTCCGTCTTTGGACTTACCGGTTACTAAAACACCAGCACAGGTTTTACCGGTCATCCTGGGGCCAATGCTGGCCGGGTCTGGCAGAACCGAAACCACTACGTCTCGAGGGGCAACTTCAACCGGTCCCTGAGCTGATCTAACTCTGACTGGCTTCGTTGCATCAAGACCTAGACGGTGAAGGGTCTTGAGCACACCAATGAAATCTGAACCCAAACCATACTTGAAGGTCACTCTGCCAACCTTCATGGTTCTAGGTAGCATGCTGATCTCTTCATGCTCAACATTCACACACTCAACCGCACCGATGCCCTCTGGGAATTCAAATACTTCCGGCTCACTAAACGGTGCTGTTGTGAACCAACCCTTCTTCTTTTCAAACAGGGTTGGTGGGTTTAGACACTCTTCGATGGTGGTCCAAATAGAAAACGATGGTGCAAAGATTTCTTCTCCGGCATCATTGGTGACCACCAGGTTGCCACCATCTTTGACCGACACCTCATCAATCTCAGAGAACAGGTTATCGGCCGCATACTTAGCAAAGATGTTGCTAAGGCCAGGCTCCACACCAATACCAATCAGCGCTAACTTGCCAGCGCGCTGCCACTGCTCATTCAAGGCATACTGAGAATCGCCCAGTTTGATTCCAGTCTTATGGAATGGATCGTGCTCGTGCGGTTCACTGAGCGAAAGAGCCATGTCAAGGTAGTTAGCTCCTGCTGTGTAGCAGGCGGCAAAGATGGTCGGAACAAACTTAGGCTCAACCGCGTTGATAACGTAGTCAATCTTCTGCTCGGTTATCAACTGGGCAACCGCTGCTGCGTTCGAAGCATCAATCTTGGCTGAAGAGAACCTAGCTGCAGCTTCTTGGCCATACTTGGCCTCAATCCAAGAGATGGTCTTATCGGCACGATTTTGGTCATAGTCGCTGACCACAATGTGTTCATAGAAGTTACGTTTAGCAGCGATCTTTGCTACGGCGTCGCCAACGCCACCTGCGCCAATAAGAAGTATGCGCATACTTTTCACAACCCAAAATAACTACTGCCACCGGTACTGGTGGTCGTTACCAGCCTACTAAATAGGGCTAGAGGGCTTCTAAGGCTTGGGCTAGGTCAGCCAGAATGTCACTAATGTGCTCAACCCCAACCGATAGTCGAACCACATCTCTAGGAACTTCCAATGGTGTTCCATTGGCAGAGGCATGGGTCATTTCAGCCGGATAGTTCACCAGTGACTCAACACCACCGAGGCTTTCAGCCAGAGTAAAGAGCTTGAGCGATGAACAAACTTTTTTAGCCGTGGCCTCCCCGCCTTTGACTTTGAACGAAAGCATCCCGCCGAAACCACTCATCTGCCTAGCCGCTATCTGGTGTCCTGGGTGATTCTCCAGCCCTGGGTAATAAACGACTTCAATCAGATCGGTTTGAGCTTCTAGATAGTTAGCCACCGACTGAGCATTGAAGCAGTGTCTATCCATGCGCAAAGCAAGGGTCTTAATCGACCGGTGAGTCAACCAAGAATCAAAAGGTGAGGAAACAGCTCCGACTGCAAACTGAATGAACTCAATCTTCTTGGCTAAATCTTCGTTGTTCAGAATCACCGCACCACCGAGAACGTCGCTGTGTCCACCGAGATACTTTGTGGTGGAGTGGAAAACAATGTCAGCACCTAGTTCAAGTGGTCGTTGCAGATATGGTGTCGCAAAAGTATTATCAACCACAGTAACTGCGTTGTGTTTGTGCGCTGTTGCCGAGATTTTAGCAATGTCAAAAATTGTCATCAGCGGGTTAGATGGTGTCTCAATCCAAACCAATTTAGTTTTACCATCAACGAAAGCTGCCTCTAATTCATTTTCGTTGTTTAGATCAGCAACGCTGAAATCAATGCCCCAGTCTTTGTAGACTTTGGCAAACAGGCGGTAGGAACCACCATACATATCGTTAGCCAAAATAACGTGGTCACCAGGTTTTAGCACTCCACGAATAATCGCATCCTCTGCTGCCATTCCAGATGAGAAGCTAAAAGCAAAGGCTCCTCCTTCTAAAGAAGCTAAGGCTTCCTGCAGTGCTGATCTGGTTGGGTTTGCTGCACGGTTGTATTCAAAACCATTGCGAAGGTTACCGACACCGTCCTGCTTGTGGGTGGTGGTCATGTAAATAGGTGGAATTACCCCACCGGTGCGCTCATCAGGATCCTGGGCAACGTGAATGGCTCTAGTTTCAAATTCAGACATGGGTTAAGCCTAAGCGAGATGGTCCCTTGTCAGAAGAGCCACTACTTCGCCTTCACGAAGCACCAGAGCACAATCACTCTTAGCCAGAACCTCTTTAGCCTTATCAATAGTGTCGGTGTAACCGAGCAGGGTTGGCTTTGGTTCAAGATGAGCCGAGACCAGATCTGCTGGATTGGCTTTCAGGAGGTTCTCTCTTCTAAGCACACCCATCACTTCACCAACTCGAGCCGGTGGCTGATTATCAAAAGCGACCAAGATTGGTGAATTCATGGCTAGAGCTTGGGCAACTGTGTCAGTTGTCTTTATCTGAACAAGTTCAGGCTGCTGAACAGTTCCAGTAACTAGGTCTTCGACTGCTGTTTCAAGTCTTGGCATAAACCCGTAGGTTCTCATCCAAGTGTCATTGAAGACCTTAGCTAGGTAGCCTCGGCCACCATCAGGAAGTATCACTACTACTACAGCTTCTTTGGGCAGATTCTTAGCTACTTTGAGCGCAGCAGAGACTGCCATCCCACACGAAGGGCCAACCAGGAGACCTTCCTCTTTCGCCAACCTTCTGGTCATCAAGAAAGTCTCTAGGTCTGGGATATCAACAAACTGATCCACCACACTGCTGTCATAGGCAGCCGGAACGAAGTCATCTCCTCTACCAACACCTTCAACCAGGTATGGTCTGCCAGTTCCATTGGAGTAAACCGAACCGGTTGGATCACAACCGACAATCGTCACAGCTCCATGACTTACCTCTTTGAGATATTTACCTGTTCCAGAGATAGTGCCGCCGGTGCCAACCCCAATCACAACGTGGGTTACTTGGCCATCGGTGTCTTTCCATATTTCCGGTCCAGTGGTTTCGTAGTGAGCGATAGGTCCATTTAGGTTGCTGTATTGGTCAGGCTTGAAAGCCCCCGGAATCTCTCTAGCTAAGCGATCGGAAACCGAGTAGTAGCTTCTAGGGTCCTCATGAGCAACTGCCGAAGGGCAAACAACAACTTCAGCACCATAAGCCTTTAGAGTATCAATCTTGTCTTGAGCTACCTTGTCAGGCAACACAAAAATACATTTATACCCGCGGGTTTGAGCAAGTAGCGCTATACCTATACCGGTATTACCTGAAGTTGGTTCAACAATAGTTCCACCGGGTTTTAGTTGCCCCGATGCTTCAGCAGCATCGATGAGCTTCTCAGCGATGCGGTCCTTGATAGATCCACCCGGATTGAAGTATTCAACTTTAGCTAAAACCGTGCAGGCAATTCCTTCGGTCACCTTATTCAATTTAACTAAAGGAGTATGGCCGATAAGTTCGACCACATTGTTGTAATACTTCATGCCTTAAGCCTAACCAAGTAAAAGAAAACCCGCCTTGGTAACACCAAGACGGGAAATTCTTTTTGAGTGAAGAGATTACTTAAGGGTAACCTTTGCACCGGCTCCTTCTAGAGCAGCCTTAGCCTTCTCTGCGGTCTCCTTGTTAGCACCCTCAAGTACGGTTGCTGGAGCACCGTCGACGACGGCCTTTGCTTCGCCTAGACCTAGGTTAGTTAGAGCACGAACCTCCTTGATAACCTGGATCTTCTGGTCGCCAGCAGATTCAAGAACAACATCGAATGAGTCCTTCTCTTCTGCAGCTTCAGCAGCGCCACCGGCTGCAGGTGCAGCTGCAACAGCAACTGGAGCAGCGGCGGTAACTTCGAATACTTCTTCGAACTTCTTAACGAACTCTGAAAGCTCGATTAGAGATAGCTCCTTGAAAGCTTCGATGAGCTGGTCGGTTGTCATCTTTGCCATTTGTTTCTCCTAATGATTGTTTGTAAAGCTTTTGTTTGGTTATGCAGCTTCTTGCTTCTGGCGCAGTGCGTCGACCGCACGTGCTGCCTGGGCAAGAGGTGCCTGGAACATGTATGCTGCACCGAATAGTGAAGCCTTGAAAGCATTTGCGGCCTTGGCCAGCAGTACTTCGCGAGATTCAAGATCAGCGAGCTTGGTAACCTCTGCAGCAGTTAGAGCGACTCCATCGAAGAAGCCTGCCTTCACAACTAGCAGTGGGTTTGCCTTAGCGAAATCACGCATTGCCTTCGCTACGGTGACTACGTCTCCGTTTACGAATGCCACAGCGCTAGGACCGGCAAAGTGACCGTCAAATGCGGTTACTCCAGCGTTCTTAGCTGCGATGGTTAGCAATGTGTTCTTGGCTACGGCGTAAGTTGCGTCCGCACTGATTGAACGGCGCAGCTCTTTAAGCTGTGCCACAGTGAGTCCGCGGTACTCGGTGAGCAGAACAGCCTTAGAGGTCTGGAATAAACCAGTTAACTCTGCGACTGAGGCTTGCTTGTCCGCCATGGCGCTCCTTATATCTGTGATGCCGGTAGCCCTAGGGAACTCAAACAAAAAAGCTCTGGCGCAAATGACCAGAGCTTGAAAATAATCAAATTCAGTTCACCTGCGCAGGATGCCGCTTTATTTGCGGACCTTCGTCAGCACATGCAAAATCCTTGATAATTCAAGGGTTTTTGCCTGCACCGAAACCGGCGGTCTTTGGCTACTTAGAGTTTAGCCCAGATCGGCCCTGCCCCGCAACCCCCAGAAACTAGGCTATTTGGGTGAATTACACCGAATTAGACGAAGCTGCCCAGATCGCAGAAGTTCAGAAACTGGTCCCTGAACTGCTAGCCCGTTACGATCTATCTGCTCTGGAGGTAAAGAATGTCAACCACTCCTTTAACACCAGCTTCAAGGTAATTACCGCCGACCAGGTCTATGCCCTGAGAATCAACTTAGGTTCCAGCAAATCTACAGCCGAAGTATTAGCCGAAATGCAGTGGCTTGAGGCACTGGATGGACTGATCCATGCCCCAGTTCCAGTTAGAACCACTAGCAACGAACTCTATACGACTATTTACTTCCCTCCACTGGCAGCCGAATTCAATGCGGCGGTGTTCAAGTGGATTGAAGGTGAGGAGGTAGGAGATCAACCCACCAATGAGCAGTTGCTTGCCATCGGTGCGAACATGGCGAAGCTTCAGCTATTTGCCAATGACCTTATGTTTGAAGCTCCAGCTTTCCTTCCAGAGATAAACAAGACCTTGCTGCAGAGCGAAGACCTAATTAGACCCAACCAACCTAACCAGGTTGATGATGAACTCTACGAACTGTTACTTAAAGGCTTTGATTTAGCCGATGAAGTTCACCAGAGATTAAGTAGAACTGAAACTCTGATACCGATTCACGCCGATCTCCACACCGCCAACATCATTCAAACCAGTAACGGGATAGCAGTGATTGATTTTGATGATGCCGGTATCGGTCTCCCCATTCAAGATCTTTCAATAAGTGCCTTCTACCTCAGAAAGGATAAAGAACGAGAAAAGCTTGTCGCTGAAGGTTATTCATCAGTCAAAGAACTACCAAGTATTTCAGCAGAGGATTTTGAAGTAATGGTTATGGCCAGAGGTCTACTACTTACCAACGCAGTACTAAGTATGACTTCGGCTGAAATTGTTGAGTTCACCCCAACCTACATGGAACGCACCAAAACTCGACTCAAAAACTTCTTTGCTACGGGAGATTTCTTACTTTCCGTTTAAAGCAAAACTGCTTACCTAAATAGGTAAGCAGTTTTTACTTAAAGCTTTAGCGGTCTCTGGCAGGTCTAGCTGATGACTTACCGGCGAACTTACCCAAAGGTCTTCCACCAGATCTAGCACCATCTCTTGAACCACCGCGAGAGCCACCACGAGAACCGAAGTCTCTCGAGCCACCTCTAGATGATCCACGATCAGAGCGGCCGCGGCCACCTTCTCTTGAACCACCACGGCTGTCACCAAAGTCCAACAGGCTTACTGCTGGAGCTGGAGCGATAGGTCCGGCAATTTCAGCCAAGATTGGGCTGTCAGGACGAACATCGGTATAGATTGCATCGCGCTCAGCACGACGAAGAAGTTCTTCAACCTTGCGTCGTCTTGAACGTGGGACCAGAGTAATAACGGTTCCCTGCTTACCAGCACGGCCGGTACGGCCGGAGCGGTGCAGGTAGGTCTTGTATTCCTCTGGTGGATCGACCTGGATAACCATGGCGATGTCATCAACGTGGATACCACGAGCAGCAACGTCAGTTGCTACTAGAACACGAACCTCACCTGACATGAAACGCTGCAGGTTACGGTTTCTCTGGTTCTGGTTTAGATCTCCATGCAAACGAGCAGCTGGAACCCCTGCTGTTGTCAGTGATTCTGAAAGTCTTTCAGCTGTCATCTTGGTTCTAGTGAAGATAATTGCCTTACCCTCACCCTGAACTAGACGCAGTAGCACAGCACTTCTAGCATCGGTCTCGGCAAACATGACTCTGTGAACGATGTCGCTGGTCTCTTCGGTCTCGTTAGGAACCTCATAAACATAAGGAGAAGGTAGGAACTCACGCACTAGAGCGTCAATTTCCTTGTCCAAAGTAGCTGAGAACAGCATCTTCTGAGAGTCACCTGTAGCAGCTGTGATTCTTCTTACCGGCTCGATGAAGCCCAAATCACACATGTGATCAGCCTCATCGATAACCAGAGTCTCAACATCACGAAGGTCAACAATACGCTGAGCCATTAGGTCTTCAAGGCGCCCTGGTGTTGCCACCAGGATGTCAACACCGCGCTGCATAGCAATCTCTTGTCTACGCTGAGGCATACCACCGTAGATGCAGGTGGTATAGAAACCTACTGCTTTAGCTAGCTGAGAAAGAGTCTTATCAATCTGGTCAGCTAGTTCACGAGTAGGTGCAAGCACCAGTGCACGTGGACGGTTAGGTTTACGTGGTTGGGAACCTTGCGCTACCAACTTAGTGATAAGTGGAATAGCAAAAGCAATGGTCTTACCTGAACCAGTCTTACCCCTACCCAAAACATCTCTACCTGAGATGGCTGCAGGAATAGTTGCCTGCTGAATTGGGAAAGGAGTGATAGCACCCATCTTGATAAGTGCTTCAACTAGACGTGGGTGCAAACCCATGTCTTCGAAACGAGTCTCAATGATTGCTTCTTTTTCTGAAACAGATTCAAGTTTTTCTAGAACAACATCTTCAAAGAAAGCCTTCTTGTTAGGAGTCTTGGCTCTAGCACCATCGAATGAACGCTGACGGTTATCATCGCGAGCAACGCGGTCAGATCTGCGTGGATCTCTTGAACCGCGATCGTCACGAACTGGTCGGTCAGAAGTTCTGCGCGCTGGACGCTCTTCAGTCCACTCACGTTTAGCTCTTACCGGCTTCTCTTCAGTCCACTCTCTGCGAGCAGGACGCTCTGATGATCTGCGAGCAGGCTTTTCTTCAGTCCACTCTCTTCTTGGAGCACGCTCGTCACGAGCACGACCTGGGTTACCCCCGGTACGAGCACGCTTACCAGCGAAAGATTCGCGGGATTCTGAAGGTGACCAGTCAGGACGACGGTCAGTGCTGCGAGCAGGACGATCGTTACGCTGCTCTCTTACCGGTCTTGCTGGACGTTCCTCAGAGTATTCGCGTCTAGCTCTTGCTGGAGCTTCGCCACGAGTTGCTCGTTCTGGACGCTCGGCTGAGTGTCTAGGCTTACGACCAACTGGAGAGGTTTCACGCTTAGTTGATCTTCCGCCACGGCCGTCTTCACGGCTAGGGGCGGCAGCAGTTGCGCCTTTACGATGAGGCTTTTTAGGGCCTGAGGTGGGTGCGGTTTTCTTAGCCGCACGTGGGTTATTAACGCCGTTTTTCGGCATACTGTATTCCTTTATAGTGTGTGGCCGTCGTAGGAGTAGTACTCCGGCGCATGGACTAGTCGAACTGCGCTGACCCACACACGAGAGGAACATCTGCAATACGGCAGATTCTCACAAATAGGAAGACTGGCACATTCAATGATTCAGACCAAAGGTTCGAATCTGTGCTGCAAACGACTACTATCAAGAGTTCTTGACTTCATAAGCATAACCGCTAAAGCCCTGTTTGCCTAGGGTCAATTAGGGTGGGAATAATGAGCCTAAAACAGCTGTTTCTATAGTGGGAAGGAACTACAAATGAGCCAACACATACCAGCCGAGTGGATTCCATTGGCAGATGAAATTCAAGACATCATAGATTCAGTGGCAACCACTGGGTTCTGGACAATCTCAATCATCAACCCAGATTATGAAGACCTTTATATACAAGGCACCTGGGACGAAGACGAAACTGATCGGATCTGGCTAGAACTAGGAAGTGATGACTCAACCATCAGAGCAAAACTGCTTCCCCTGGGCTGGTCAGAACCTAACGATGAAATACCTAACTACTGGGCTGAAAAGCCTTGGGTAACTGAGGAAGAACAGCGCGATGCTTTCGCATTTCTAATCGAAGCTCTCGTCACCATAGGTTTAGAAGCTGATGAATGTGAGCTATCAGCAAATACCGAAGAAGACCGCTAAATAAGGTTTCTAAGAGTTAGCTCTGCGTGAAGTTCGGGGTCAGTAGGTTCAACCAAGAACTTACCGTCGGTGAAGACGATTACAGGAATGTTGGTTCTACCAGAGATGTTTCTAGCTTCTTCAGTGAATTCAGCTGATTGCTCAACATCCTTCTTCTCATACTCAACGTTTAGTGCTTTTAGTAATGCTTCTGATCTTCTGCAATCTCCACACCAGTCAGCACCGTAAACAACTACTTCAGCCATGATTTACCTCAACCTATTCTTATCTGGAATAACTAACTCTTCGCCATCAAAACTAATCCCAGTCAGATCCTTCACAACCAAATCTGCCTGTGTTTCTAACCCTCTAGTTCCAACACCTATTACTAAACCTACTCCTGCCTCAAATGCTGAAACAACCCCGGCTTCAGCATCCTCAAAGACAACGCAGTCCTCTGGCTCAAAACCTAGCTTCTTAGCCCCTAGCAAGTAAGGGTCAGGAAAAGGCTTACCTCTTTTAACATCGTCTCCGGTAACCAACTGCTGCGGTATGGGTAAAGCAGCGGCAGCCAACCTGGCTCTGCCCAGGTTGTTATTTCCTGAAGTAACCACTGTCCATAAACCAACCGGCAAAGAAATAAGTAATTCTCTTGCTCCAGTGATCGGAACAGTTAGGTGCGCGGTTTCCTGCTCTAACTCATTGATTCGGTTGTTAGCCACCTCAAACAGGTCAGGAGCTACCATCTCCCGAACCATGTCTTCTGCCCGACGACCAGCATTCTTAGCTTTATCTAGGTCATAGCCTGGGTAATACTCCAGCGCCCAAACATCCCAAGCCGCCTTAGCGGCAGCATGGGAATCAACAAGGACACCGTCGTTGTCGAAGAGTAAACCTGAGCAATAAAACTTCATTGGTTTAAGGTTACCCCGATAGAGTTGCTGTATTGCCTGCGAGAGGGGAAACCAAATGGGCTACTGGACAATGAAGAATGAACTAGTTGAAGGCCTCAACGAGAACTTCACTGAAGAGAAAGACCTGACCTGGGGTGATGATGCAGCTGACACCTTCGGTGAAGCAGTAGATCAAATCATTGAAGTGTTCAAAGAAGACGTAGGTAGAGCACCAACTAGAACTGAACTGGTAAACGGATTGCTCTTTACCATTCGAGCTATGGATGAATTAGAGGACTAATGTCAGCTGGTGAAGTAACGGCATATTTCAAAGCTCAAGATCCAGTAAAGGCTAAAACCCTTGAGGCTATGCGCAAGCTAATTCTTGAAGCAGAACCAAAGCTGGAACAAACCATTGCCTGGAAGTCAGCTATGTTCACCTATAACGGTAAGAACGTAGTTGGACTGTGTGCTCATAAAGCACACCTGTCCTTCTCACTTCCCCAGTCAGACCTGCTGCTAAACCACCCAGACCTAAAAGACTTTGTGGTTTCAAAAGGCTCATTCCAGTTTGCTGTTGACCAAGTACTACCTAAGAAACTAGTTAGCAAACTAGTCAAAGCTAGAATCGCTGAGCTAAAGGCTAAATAGCCCTACTTGCTGGCAATTATGCTTCTGATGCGTACCGCTATATAAGCAGAGACATCAACCAGGGTAAGAATCAGCATGGCTGGAAGCATCGACTTCATGAACCAGTTGAAAGTAATTGGCTGCAGCTTGCCGGCACCCATGTAGTCATACCTAACATCAAGCTCATGAACTGCTGAAATCCCAAAGGTGAATGACATCACGGTCACCACAACAATAAACAAAACAACTAAAACCAGGTTTAGGTTCAGTGCTGCTGTTCCTTGAACTCGCACCGGCTTAGCCAAAGGCTTAGCCGCGTGTGCTTTGGTTCTAGCCGCATAGATCATTCCAGTAACTATTGAGCTACCAACAATAGCCAGAATCAAAACCCAGACCCAAACCTGAGGGTTCTCTCTCCTAGCTTGATAAACCACTAGTCCGATAATTAGGGCCAAGGTGGTTCCAAGAATTGGATAGATGAAGGCTAGTGCTGCTTCGCGCTTGGTCTTACGTTCCTCAGGCGTTAGTGAACTGGAAGGAACATTTGACTTGCGGTAAACAGTAGCTGCTAGAAGAACATAAATACAGCCAGCAGCAGCCAGAAGTATTGGTAAGTAAACACCGAGGAACTGTTGAACAGGACCATCACCAAAATGATAACTGTTGAAGGAAGCAAAAAAGCAAATGATTGCAAAGAGTGCAAGCGATACCAGGGAAACAATTACGCCCACTGTTGTAAACCGAAAGACCGGTAAAGATCCTTCGGTCTTAGCAGCTAGCTGAACATCGGCCTTGCGGTATGCCCAGGCGCTGAAGAAAGCTAAACCGAGCAAACTTAGTAAAAAGATATAGGTACTTACCTTGAGGATGCTGTCAGTACCGCTGGTCAGATTGCCATACTGGTCACGAATGGGGTCCTCCAGTAAGCCAATGTAGTTAGCAATAACCATGCCAAACCACATGAAAGTTAGACCGACTAGAACTAGTGCTGTTGCACTCTTTAGTGTTTTATTCATGTTCCCAGCCTACGCCTAGACTTAAGTAATGATTATTGTCATTGGTGAGGCGCTAATAGACCTGATTGAAGATAAGCAGAATAAAGGCCAGTTTCGAGCCATAGTAGGCGGAGCTAACTGCAATGTTGCTCTAGCCCTGGCTAGAAGAGAGTCTAAGCACCAGTTTCTAGCCAGAATCTCAACCGATCGCTTTGGCTCAATTATCAAGCAAAGACTCATAGACAACAAAGTCTCCTTTGACCACAGCATCACAACAGCAGAGCCAACCACGTTGGCTGTTGTTAGCGTAGATGATTCTGGTAAACCCCAATACAACTTCTATACAGAAGGAACAGCTGATTGGGGTTGGACTAGAGAAGACCTTCCTACTAGAGGACAACTCAAGGCCATGAATGCAACAGCCATTCAGTTTGGCTGCCTAACCATGGCTATAGAGCCAGGTAACAAAGTAGTTGAAGCCTGGGCAAAAGAATTACAAAATGACCTCACAATAAGCCACGACATCAACGTAAGACCAGCACTGGGCTTTGATAGAGCAGAACAAAGAGCAAGAGTTGAAAGAATCAACTCCTTCAGCCACATCATCAAAGCCAGTGATGAGGACATCGAATGGCTCTACGACTTAGCACCAGAGACAGACCCAACAGAGATAATCCAAACCTGGATAAACAACTCGAACAAACTTGTTCTACTAACCAAGGGTTCTAAAGGAACCAGAATCTATAGAAACAACGAAACCATAGAAGTCCCAGCTAGACAAACCACGGTGGTCGACACAGTAGGAGCTGGAGACACCTTCATCGCCCACCTAATAGCCCAACTGGATGAAAACAACCACCTCGGCTCTAACCCACTAACCAACCTTAGTAACACAGATCTAACCGAATACGTCCGCATAGCCTCAATAGGAGCTAGCTTGGCTTGCGAGAAGTCGGGTTGTGAGCCGCCGACCGTTACGGCATTTAGCAACTATGGCCAAATTTACTAGAGAGCTATTTTGATTTACTTTTCAAGAGGTCATGAAGCGAATAACCGACCTCGTTCTCTACAAATTTGGATAAGTTTGCAATGAATTCCATTCGGATTTTTTAGCCTGCCAAATTCTGAGATCCTCGCAATTTGGAATAGATTTACGTATTCAGGCTCTGCTTCTCAACAATCCTGTCCCATTTCAAATCCACCTTCGAAATTCTCTCTACTGGCTGACCTGGCATGTAGAGCCTCCTGCCTACGAGCCCTCTGAATTGAGGGTTAGGCTCGTGTTCTAGGGTTGTGTGGTTTCTGTGGTGCTTGGATTTGACTATGGCCATGAGCCTGTTGCTCTTAACCTTTAGCCCACAGGAACAGACATTTAGCTCTATAAGTGAGTGGAGGTTGTCCTGTTGATCCTGATAGGCAACCTTGTAGATCATGGTTGAGGCCCACTTTCCAAAGAAGCATGGAGATGATTGGCAGGGGCCGGAGTGTGAATGCTTTGACTCCATCGAGTATCTAGGGTTCTCATACTTGGTTACGTAACTCCAGTTAGGCACTGATTCCTCTTTCTATTAGCTTTCTGACGTTAGTTGGGTGTATTTTTCTGATGGTTGATGCGATTGCTGGGTGCATGGTTTCAGGTTCAGTGATTTGAATACAGTTTCATCTCTCTGTCTGGGCCATGTTGAATCTTTCAATCAGGGTTCCGGTGTAGACGAAGAGAAACTTCTTGTCTTCCGTTGCTTCAATGCCTTCCGGCAATGATTTGGTTAAGGCATCCATTAGCCGCATTGAGTTGTGGTGATACCAGAACTCAGTAACACCATTTAATGTGACTAGGAAGGCGTTATCCATTACATGGCTAACATCAACCAAGGTTCTTGGTTGATTGAATTTCTCTATGGTTTGGTGATGGATGTTATGCCCGGGGTGAAAGCTGTAGCAAGGGGATGTCGACATTTAATGTCCTTTCTATAATTACCTTTTTTGGCCAGTTGCATTCGTTTGGTTCTTTGGCACCTTGCCGAAAGCGGCAGGTTGCACTCTTCTTTGCAGCTATAAGCTGCTCAACTTTTTGTTTTTATTTAGTTATGACTACTTTGTAAGTAGGTGGTTCTTTAGGTGATACTCCTGAATGATGTTGCATCTTTCGGCGCTCTTACGAAGTTCCGAGGTCAGACAAATAAAACACCTAAGCAGCCAGAATGGGTGTTCTCTAAGAGTTACCGGCATTACCTCCACTTCAGTGCTGAAATCAAGTTGCTCTTCAACAGCCGACGCTTCTATAGCATCCACAATCAAATTCCACTTAATATCCGCTGCATACCTAGGATCTTCATCCTGGTAAGACAACCTGGAGTGAACCTTCCCCCTGAATACTGGGTTAGGTTCATGCTCTAGGGTCTGGTGCTTCCTGTGGTGCGGGGTTAGGACTATTGCTAGCAAACGGTTGTCCTTGGTTTTATCTATGGCTAAACCACAACTGCAAACATTGGGCTTGATTAATGAGTGAAGGTTTTCCCTGATGTCCTCTTGAACAGCAACATAGGGAGCTCTAATGGTTATTGCTCCCTTGATGCTGGCAAAGCCATCAGGAACCCTGCGGAATGCTTCAGTCATCCCCAACTCAGGATCTACGAACTCATCGGTGTAGTACCAGGTTTTTTCTTCTTGCATTAATAACCCCCCTTAGCAAGCCTTGATTCGTTCAGCTGAACAGTTGAAGGCGTAAGCCCCATCCCCTGTCTCAACGAAGATCCATGGGCGTCCCTGAGTTGCCTTCACACCATCCGCAGCGGCTTTACTTAGCGCCTCTTTTAGTCGCTCTGGGTCGTGGTGGAACCACCAAACGGTCTTCCCTTCAACCACTACCTCGAATTCCTTACCAGAGACCCACTTAGCCTGAATCGGAATTCGAGGCTGGGAGAAGCGGAAAAGTGGGATCCAGTGGAAGTTATGACCTGGTGCATAGTTAGTGCAGCTAACCGGTTTAGTCTCGACCTGAAACTTAGCTTCGCTCCCACTTGCCGCATTTGAGCTAAGTTGCTTTCCTGTTCCAAGGTCGAAGACCTGCAGTAGTTTTGGTTCTTTGTCATTTTCTTCAGACATGAGTAATGCCCCTTCTTTTGGAGGGGCATCTCAGCCCCATCTTGTATTACCTAACACGGTTGTGTTCGGGTCCGTTCCATTTGTTTGTTGCTTGGCACCTTACCGACGGGAGGCAGGTTGCGCTCTTCTTTGCTGATTGCTCAGCTTGAACGTTTTCTCTATTTAGTTATGTTTTGGTAAATTACTTGCCTTTACCAAAATACTTCATTACTTCCAAAGCACGAGCATTATCGCCCAATTCGATGTATCCCTGGAGCGAACGCTCCTTGAATTGGTTTGCTTTAGCGTAAAGCTTTAGTGCTTTGTAGATACGAGCAGCATTCTCATTTGCATAGTTGGTTTGCTGCTGATCTTGAGCTAAGCGGAAATCATTTCTAACCTCTAGATTTAACTCTTTAGCTTCTTCGATTCTTCCCACTTTTAGTAAGGCGTGGGTTACGAAGTTCTTCACCGGAATTACAAGGTCGTCGTAATAGTTCAGTGCCTGTGGTGAAAGCTCATCCCAGGCAGCAACTACGCCTTCGTAGTCTTTCTTCTTCCACAGAGTGTCAATCACAGCCTTTACAGCAACATAGTGGGCTCTAAGATCTCCAGCTTCGCTGGCTTCTTCCAACAGGGTTCTGGAGACCATCTCTGCTTCATCCAGCCTTCCAGCTTCACTAAGGAATTTAATCTCTTCTTCGCGACGTTCAAAGTCGTTGCTCTCTACTCCCGGGGCCTTCTTCTCAATGGCTTGGAGGAGGAAAATGATTCTATTGGCATCAGTCTTTCTATCCTGAGCTTGAAGACATTCAACCAGTAGATAGCCGACTTCTAGAGAGTAATCAAATGCAAAGTTCCAGGCTTTGGTGTTCTGATCGAATAATTTGGCTAGTAGGCGCTCTGCCTTTCCATATTCTTGTAGCCCCATGTATGCCATGGCTAGAAAGAGCTTGGTTTCCGAGTGAGAGGAACCAAACATTTTCTGCTCGATAGCCCTGATTTCACGCAGTTCAATCTTGGCCCTGACGTAATTTCCTGTTAGCACTGAGATTCTTGCTAACAGGCGGTCAGCACCACACTGCATGGCAATCTGGTGTCTTTTCTGAAAAATAGCCTTAGCGGCTCGAGCATGCTCTTTTGCCTTGTCGAGATCTTCTAACTCAATATGGATTTGAGCCAGGGAGTTATGGGCATGAGCTACCTCCATGTCGTCTTCGAGCATTTGGGCAACCTCTAGGACTATTCCATACTCATAGGCAGCCTCAGCCCAGAGCTGCAAAGACATGAGAGCCGTTGCCTTGGCGCAGCGTAAGTTGTTGACTCTTTCCAAGATTTCATCGTTAGGAACTAGACCTGGATTTTGACTAATTTCTTCGTCAGCAAGTGTGAAGGTTAGCTCTGGGTCTTCCCATGCTCTGGCGGCGCGGTGGGCCATTATCTCTGTCGCTCGATCGTAAAGCTCGGTAAATTTGTGTTCATTTGCTATAGAGCGAGCACTCTCAAGGTAAGTGCGCTCTTTCTTGAAATCAGTTTTGTGCCCTGCTTTCATAGCAAGATCAATCAAGATTTCTGCTTTACGTTCCCAAGAAGTTCTTTTGTCATTGAATTCATGCCACAGTTCATCTTCATTGGGGCCAAAGTTATGGTTCATATTAATCCTCAAATTACCGACAAAAATGGGGTTGCCAAATCTGCCCTCGGGGGTTGGGGTTTTGGGTTGGACAGTTATTGTCTAACAGTCCACTGACATTTGATCTGAACACGCCGTTCCCACTAAAGATTTTTAGTGAAACTTTGTTTCAGCAAGATTTACTTCAAGAATAGAAACCACTCAGTCTTGAAATTATTCCCGTTTTATGAAGCTAAATCGAAATCGATGGTTCTGGCACGAGGACCTTCACCCGGACGCTGTTTGGTTAGGTGGTACCCGTTGCAACCATCGCACAGGTAATAGTTATCGTGCTGGAAACGCGAGTAGCCTTTCTTGGCTAGATCTGCCTTACGACGGGCGCGGAACATCGACAAGGCTTGTTGAGCCTCCTTGGTGTCACGGTAACGGATCTTGTCCGGGGTGGCTGTGCACTTCTGGTTGTGCTTTCTAGCCTTAGGTTTCTGGTACTTGACTGCGTTGTAGCTCATGGTTTGCCCTTCCTGGTTCGCCGTTGAATAAAAGTTTGAGAATACTTATTTAACTAGCAACCACTGACATTGCTTCCCGGTGGGGTCTCACTATAGGGTCAGACAACTAACACGTTGTTAGTTCCCAACAACCCCCTTGCTGTTATCAACAGTTTTGTTTAGTCTTACATGTAATACATGTATGACAGGAGATACTTATGGGCATGGTTACCATCCGACTTTCAGATGACTTGAAAGCACGCATCGACGCACTTGCAGAAAAAAGCGGAAGATCGAAGTCCTACTTTGTAAGGGAGCTGATTGTTCGAGGCATTGAAGAGTTTGAGGAAGACTATCGCGATCTTGAGGCTATCCGCGCATATCTCGCCGCAGGGGGGCGTAGCCAAAAGATGATAAGCATGAAGGATCTCAGCATTGAACTCGGACTCGACAAGTTGGAAAGTAAAAATAACTCCAGCAGCAGAAAAACAACTAAGAAGGCTTCCCAAACCAGTCGCCCTAAGACTGCGAAACCAGCTAAGCCAAATAGCCGAAAGAGCTAATCCGCTTGACTTCTTGACTCCGTTGAAGTGAGAATGGGTCCCTTTTTACAAATTTCGAGTTGGCGACTACCGCCCAATCATCGACGTTGAAAATCTAACTCTGACTTTAGTGTTGATTCGTGTCGGCCATAGAAAAAACGTGTATGACTAACTACTCAGGTAAAACTACAAAGTTTTCTAGAGTTCTATCTGCTGCGAATGCGATTCGAACTCCACTGTCCCTTGCTTCAAATAAAGCGTTTAGCGCTTCCTGAGTGATTCGCTCACCAGGGGATAGAACGGGAACTCCCGGTGGGTAAGGGCAAATCATTTCAGCTGAAACTCTACCGACTGCATCTTTAGCAGCAACAACTTCCTGCTTAGAGAAGAAGGCATCCCTGGGTGAAACAACTACTTCGGGAATGATGCTGAAAGCAGCTGCGGTAGCTACTTCTCTAGGTTCTCCCCTGTGGCGGTTGACTGAGTCGATGATTCGGGCAATTAGGTCTTCAATAAGTTCTGGGGTGTCAGCAAAGGTAATCATCGGGATGATTAGGTCGCGGTTAGCCATCTCGACATCGATGTTGGCTTTTAGCAGATCCTGTTCAACTAGGTTGCCGTCGGCTCCGGTTTTAGGTAGCAGGATAACTAGTTTCAGTGGGTCGATGTATTCACCGTCGATAACATCAATGCCGTTGGCAACTAGGGTTGCTCTACCTTTTTCGGTGGCATCGATGATTGGGTCAATCAGTTCAAAGCCGTGCTTTTGGAGCAGAGCCCTAGATGCATCAATGGAGGCAAGGATTCTTCCTGACATTGAAGTGGTTTGGGTTGAATCAAAAGCTTTATTGAAACGCTTTAGATCAACTAAACCTTCTCTAACTAGAACAAAGCTAGCCTGAGACCAAGCTGGAAGTGTTTTATGCGCTGAGGTGACAACGATGTCAGCACCTTCGGCTAATGGGTGGTTAGGTAGCTCTGGGTGAAATCCGTAGTGGGCTGCCCAGGCTGCATCGACTACCAGCGGGATGCCGGCATCGTGACAGACGTTGGCAAGTCTTGGAATGTTGGACATGGTGCCAACGTAGGAAGGTTCACCGATTAGCACTGCCTTGGCATCGGGGTTAGCCTCAATGGTTTCTTTGAGCCTGGTTGAAGGCAGGTACTCAGGTAAACCAGTGGTTGGGTTGATTTCTGGTCTTACCCAGACTGGAATGACTCCGGCATAGACCATGCCAACTAGCACTGATTTATGCAGGGTTCTAGAAACGATTACCTTATCGCCAGGACCGGCAACAGCCATAACGGCTGCGTGATTAGAACCGGATGATCCGTTAACTCCGAAGCGGCAGAGGTCTGCTCCCCAGAGATCAGCAGCTAGTTTTTCTGCTTCAAGGATTAGTGAAGGTGAAATGCGGTATGGGTGATTCCCTGGGAGAACTGGAATATCTCCGTCAACGATTGGCCCAGTTAGATTGGTGCGGCCTTTGTGTCCTGGTATTTGGAAGGGAGACCTTGGGGTTTCCATGTCTCTGATCCAGGCATCTAGTAATGGAGCTGTGGCTCTAAGACCCATCGGATCTTTAGTATCTAGCAGTGTTGCTGCACCAAAAGCTTCTGTTGCCAATATCCCAACCTTTCGAACTTACGTGAGATGACGAAGGACCGGAATTTCTCCCGGTCCTTCGAGCCTAACCCCGATTAGGAGTTAGGTAAAACTTTTTAGAACTCTACTTTGGTG
>Ga0222712_10002290_pt1 | contig 22102 bp, 20 predicted proteins | sample C33_657DmetaG_FD_165043 | JGI IMG/M metagenome (GOLD analysis project Ga0222712, IMG submission 165043) | Estuarine water microbial communities from San Francisco Bay, California, United States - C33_657D | ecosystem: Environmental > Aquatic > Marine > Unclassified | place: USA: California... | reverse complement strand
TAGGAACTTATCTGATTTCATTCGACTACTTTCTCCACCTGCCAATATCAAGGCATGTAAATTATCATCAATATTAAATTCAACATTCAAATCTTCCTTTTTAATTATTGATGCATTTTGCAAATCAAACTTATTTATCACCTCATTAACTAAATGCTCCCTTACAACAAGTATTAGTGTTCCTTCTTTTTTACTTATCCAATTTTCAAGTAATTTTTTTAACGATTGATAATAACCTTGTTCTTTTAACTCCAACGGACCAACCTCGTCGACAATTACAAAATCACTTTCTAACGTTGATGTATCAACTAAAATATCACAAGCTTTATTAAAAACGTTTTTATCAAAAGTAAATTTACCAATCGAAACTTCATTTTCTTTATTGACCTTTTGAAATGGGACAACTCTTCTCACATTAAAAAAACAAATCATTCTTTGTCCGTTTACATCAGGACAAATAAATCCACCAATATTTGATTTACGAGAAAAGTGATTTAAAAGAGTTGTTGTTTTTCCACTCTGAACCGCTCCTGATAATATTACAACATTACTCATTATCAGATTTAATATCATTTAAAGATATTGCAACCATATAGAGAACGAACATTTTAAATCGGTAAAAGCCATGAAAATTTATATTTACATGTTTTATGACTGGCTTTACAAAATCCCTTAATTGAGCCACATCATTATTTAAATCAGATATTTCCTGTGCTCTATTACGAGATAAAAACTTGATCAGTTGGGTAGTCAATGGACCAACTACATAGTAGAACAATAACATAAAGAAAACTACTCTGAAAAAAAACTGACCGAATGGTAATTTCAAAAAAACACCCATCAACTCGATAGACAATAAAATTGAAAGCAATCCAATCAGCAATCTTCGCTTTCTTCTTTTGCGATTTTGTTTAACGGGATGGCTGGTATCAGAAAATGTAATCATAGAAAAATCAAGCTTTGAAACAGCATCTGGAATTTGACTAGCAAACCTTCCGATAATCAAACCTAAAACAAAATATACAATTACATAGCTTAAGGCAATCCATTTGCTAAATGAAAAATCAGCAGGCAATTGAAATGTTTTTAATGTAGTTATAACAAAATCATCAATTGATTTCCAAAACGACATTCCAAAAAACAATACCGTTAAAAGTATTTTTTGAATGGCCGATTCAAATAATGCTAAAGATCCAAATATAATTGGAGTAGCTTTAAAATTTTTAGTGGTTGAAAAAATGATTGCACCTAACAATCCTTGAAAAGAAACAGCTATATAAGCAGGAAACGGAGAATGTGGACTAACAGCAGCTTTAATCATCAGCACCATTGCAGTTGCTTTTAAAATTGCTTTAAAACTATAATTTGAATAGCGCGCAATCAATGAAATTAATATCACTGCAAAGCCTCCAACAAAAATACCTGTAAAAGGGAATTTTGCGGCATGTAACATTCCACCTAATCCAGATTCATTTAACGCCCAAAGCGCAGTTAAACGATTTATTGCTCTGTGATTATATTCACCTTCTTCCTGATTCATTACACTAAAATAGCTAATTAGCTGTCAAATGAAAAAGACAGTTCAAAAGAAACTATCGAATTATCATTTTATAGGAGATTGATAAAGTGATAGGAAATAAATCACTTTTAAAAACAACTCCATAATTCTTCTTTAAGTAATCCATATAATTAGTTACTTCATTACTACGAAATGGATAGTAAATTGCAAAAGTCCAATAAGTATGACTTTTACCTAAAGCTTTCGAATCGAAACCAAATCCAACAGAAGGCCCATAAAAAAGTGTATCCTTTTCGTGAAGATTTGAAATTTTAATTGCAGCATTATATCCGTACATCGCCGTAAAAAATGGTGTTCGCTTACTTAAAAATGCATCTTTCAAAAAACGATATTTCACACCAGCGTTAAAGCCTACACCTGCCAATGCGTATCCTAACCCACCTTGAAATCCTAATCTGTTAGTAGCATAATAAGTTAAATTAGCTCCTATTCCACCAAGGTCTTGACCGAAGCCAAGTCCAGCAGTAAATACATCTGCAGGTTCATCTTTGAAAGGAATTGTTAAAACGGTATCTGATTGTGAAAATGCAAATAAAGGAGTAAAAATTAAAAGAAACAGTATTTTTTTCATCGCCAACAAAAGTAACGATATTAATTGACTATTTAATCGTCAATTTTTACGTGTCCCCAATTCTCACCCGACTTAATTCTATACAATTGCATTTCGCTAATACCGAATTGCTTTGCAAGCATCTTTAATCGAGTTTTACGATTTGGATCAAAAATTTTCTTTTTAAGTAAGCGCACCTTTGATTCGGTAAGCTTTGCTCCATCACGTTTCTTATTTAATTCAACCAACTTACGCATCGCCTCTTTTACAGCAGGGCTTTCTTTCTTAAATTGAATACTCTCCTCGCGGGTAGCCCACTTAAGATTTTTGTAGTGATTGTTAGACTTATTACGGTCTAAGTGGATAACATAATTATGTTCTGTAGTTGGCTTATCTAAAAATTTATCCGCAACGAGGTTGTGAATCATTTTAGAAAAGTACCGTATTTTGGCACCAGCATATAGCTTGTACCTAAATGTGGTATATCCTTCTACTTTCCCTGGTTTAATTATTCTGCCATCTTTAATAGCTTCTGAATAACTAACCAAGCGTCCATAATTTGATATCGCGTAATTGTATCGGAGCTTATGATCTACATCAATCTGCTCCCATTTTTCACCTGGATAATTTCTAAACATAATTACTATTAATCGACATTACCCCCGTAAGTCGAATACTTAGTGTAACTTATTGTATATGGAGTGCTAAAATAAACGAAGGTTTATTAAAAAACAAGTCTGTTTGTCATTAAATGACATATAAAATTAAGAAAAAAATCATTCAATATTGTTAAAACAGTGGCAAAGTTATTATTTTACGAATGGGATAAATATTTAAACATTTGCCCCTAATAAAGTGAAAAAATTATTGAGAATCTGCACTATATCCGTATACAGTAGGATTTTTTCCGCCCATTGGTCTTATATAAGCTGATAATTGCCCCCTGTGATGAATGATATCAAAAAAGAAAAACCACATCATTTGGCTACGCTTTAACGTTATGAAAGGGTTCGTATTTATCGTCAATTCTACATCCTCATTTTCCCATTGATCATCGCTCAATGAATTTAGAATTTGCATTAACTCATCGGACTTATTCTGATAAGCTGCTGCTGCCTCTTCGACATTTGAAAAATTATAGGTAAGCGTTTCATCACACGATCCTGATGATGCAATTGTTACCAAATCCACGGCATGTCCGACCAAATGCTCGACAATTTCATATGCCGTACGATTGATGCCATGTGGCTTATAGTCCAATTTATCATTAGGCAATGCTTTAAAGATACTTACAGTCGCGTTTAATTCATTATTCCAACAGGCTTTGAAGAATTCAAGATTTGACATAGTAGTTTGCTTTCTTTTTTTTCAAATATACTAAAAACAGGCAAAACTATTATATGATATTCATTAGTAAATTAGATTTATCGTTATGCTAAATCATTTTATTTAAATTAGTGGCTTGAAAAAATTATGGAAAGTAAAAACATCGACCGATTAAACATATTTCTTATAATAATCTCTTTACTATTGGCCTACAAGATTCCATTCGAGTTATTCTTGTTTTCATATGCGTTTTTAGGCCCTTTACACTATCTCACAGAAATAAACTGGCTGAAAGAAAGAAACTACTTTATTAAAACGAAAGATTGGATCTGGACATTTGTACTTTTTGGTGTAGTGATATCAGTTCCGCTATTATTATCACTACCTTGGTTTAAATTTATCTATGACATCGAAATTGTAAAGAGCTTTCTAAAAGAGCTAAACTCGTCTTCGAATATTATTCTATTAACTGCTTTATTCTTCTCTATTGGATTAGTGTTTTTAAAAGAGTTAAAGTATACTCTTCCGTTCCTTATTATAAGCTTATTGGCATCCTACATCATTTTAAAATACATTTCATTCTCGATTGTCCTAGTAAGTGTTTTCCTTCCGACGATTATTCATGTATATCTATTTACACTTTTATTCATGTTGTTTGGTGCGATCAAATCGAAAAGCACACCTGGCTATATCGGTGTAGCATTACTTGCGTTAATTCCTCTTGTTATCACCTTCGGAAATGTACACCCTGAACAATACATCCTAAGTCAGCATACCCAGGATAACTTTATTGCCAGTGGATTTCACTCACTAAACTTTTCTCTTGCAGATTTATTAAAAAATTCGAAAGAAGAATCTTTTTCTTTGTTATCCATTCTAGGAATTAAGATTCAGATTTTTATTGCATTTGCTTACACCTACCATTATTTGAATTGGTTTTCTAAAACTTCAATCATCGGATGGCACAAGGACACTTCTAAGACACGATTAATAGCTATAGCTGTAATATGGCTAGCAAGCATTTCATTTTACTTATACGACTACAGAACAGGCATTATCGTATTATTCTTCTTAAGCTTCCTGCATGTCTTTTTGGAGTTTCCATTAAATGTAGTCTCTGTAAAAGGGATAGCTGAAAGCCTCTTCAAAAAGCAGAAGTAACATTATAAATTTTCTATTACGACATTAAAATCATGGCCAATTTGGCTTTGATAAAAATACTCCTTCTCTTCTGTCCAGTTGCGTACAGTTGCAAAAATATTCTTTGAATTATTATTTGAGGGCTTTAAGAATAGCAACATCAATAATGGAATATTTCCTTCAATAAAATAATCCATATCTGTATCATACTCGATGAACGCTTCAGACAATTGTGACTTATCTGAAATTTTAATTACTGAAAGCAGCTTAGCTGAAGATACAGCATGCTTTCCATCTGGCTCTAATAATTTATAAAATGTTTTTTTAAATGAAATCTCCATTGGTGTATAAATTAAAAAAGCCCTATAGTAAATTACTATAGGGCTTTTATAAATTGGTATTAATTACTTAACAACATTCGAGTTTACAATCTGAGCAGGAGAACCACCCATCTTCCAAAGAATTCCAATAACTTTTAAGTTATTCTTATTCCAAGCTGGTTTTAAATACATTTTGTAAGTATTAGAAAACTCTTGATCTAAAGCGATTGCATCACCACCATTATTGATTTCTAAACCATAGTATGCAGAGGCATTACAAGTTCTTACTAGGTTACGATATTCATAATTAGCATTTGTTCCTGAACTTGTAGATTGAGAAGTAATAATTTTATCTTCTACCACATACACAGCTAAACGGTAATCAGAACCAGCAGCAATATCACTAAAGAATTTCACTTTCGTATCTACTGCGATAGAGTCACCAGAGATACTTTTTCTTAATGCGATACCAGCGATAATAGTTCCATTAGCGAATGTAGTTGCTTTTGAAACGGCCCCTGAATAATTACTAGATACGCTTGTAGTTACACTTTGTTTTGTAGTGTTAACAGCCATTGAAGGAATTGCATTGGCACTTGCAAATACACCTGTATTGAAAACATTCCACATTCCTTGTCCTGTTGACCAGTTCAAAGAAGAATTGTTTGAACTTGTATTGATTTTCATTCCTGTTAACAATGTTCCTTCTTGCTTTAAACAGCTATCTAAAGTTGGACCACCGTAAGTACCACATGGAGGACACCAGTCTTCTCCAAAGTAAATTACTGCTGCTCTGTTTTTCTTCTCTACAGATAAAGTTGTAGAACCTCCAGAACTAGGCGCAGTATCATCTTTCTTACAAGCATTGAATAAAATGCTTACACATGCTAATGCTAAAACTAATTTTTTCATTTGGGTTTTGGTTTTGGTTTTAATGATTGTAGTTTATTAATTTTTTATTTGCTTTCTTTTAAGACCATATCGATGGTAATTGCGGAAGACAAGATAGCAATTTTACGCAAATTATCTTTTATTTCCGAATTTAATGTCACATTATATTTGTCAGCAGAGGTAAAAATCTCTTGCATTGCACCCGCCCACTTCTTATCTATTTTACCAATAGACTGTTGGTTGGAGTCTAAAATTTCAAAATTCCAAGCCTTCCAATCGCCTTTAATTATCGCTATTTCTTGTCCATTACTATCTGAAATAAGAAACTCAGGCTTGAAGAATTTGAACTTTTGTTTAATTGAACCAGCTATATTTCCACTTCCATCAGAAATGGTAATTTTCGACATCCAAAATGTCCATCCTCGGGCAATACTAGCTTGCACATTACCATCCATATCTTTAATTTCCAATAAAAATGGAAGCATTGCCTTATTAAGTATCATTCTTAATATTTTTTGTCCGATTGTCAATTTCTGACAAACAGCTCCAATATTTACTCCCATATCATCATAAAGTTGATAGGTATTTTCGAACTTAAAGAAGTTCACATTTTCATCGATGAAATAACTGTTCGAACGGAAGAAGTTGCTTTGCATAGTATAGTATTTGGTTTGTTGTCTTAATTTCCGCCGTGCTGATAACAATATCCATTGGGACTACGTGTCATTCTTCGACAACGAGCTCCTTTTTTGGTTGTTCCATTGCACTGCGATGATGTCTCACTTCGGGCACCTACATTTTGACGCTCACTGCCCCCACTGCCCGATTGAGATTGGTGAAGATAGCAAAATCCACTTGAATCGGTAGATGTTTTTCTGCAACGTGCTCCCGCCTTTGTGGTTCCATTGCATTGCACTGAAGCACCTGTTTCTTTCTTACTTCCACCCGCATGACTCGAAACTGAATTGGACCAGTCCCAACATGGCAAACATAATCTTGCCTCCACTGAATTTTCGGACTTATCAGGCAATCTCGGAAAAAAATCAATTCCTGTAAATCGCTCTACACTATCAATAGAAACTGCATACTCCTGCAAATTACCAGAAGCGCCCTCATTACGCATAATAAACCCTATACCTTGTAAATGCGAACTATGGTAATCCAGAATGACTTTGTAATAATACTTAGGTACTGCCAAACCGTTAGTCGCTGTTATGTTCCCTTCTGATAAAACGGGACCTGTAACGATATAAACTGATTGATATAACACTGCCCAATTCCGAATTTTCTCTTCCAGCTTTTTCCAGATACCTCGATTAAAGGAAGGGTCTTGAGGCGACATATTACTATAGTAAAACGACTCTAACATAGTCTCTTCGCTATAGCTCATATCACCGGCAGGAGCCAAATGACCACGATCATATCCCGAACCTTTATAATCTATATCGGAGGCTGAACCTGTTTTAACATCAGGGTCTTTAAAGAATTTATTACTCCTTTCAAATTGCTTCACCGTTTCCTCAGCTGTTAATTCATAGGCAACCCATGAAGCTTGTTCATATTTCTCTACGTAATCGAGCGTGTAAGCGAGATGCTCTACGATTTGATCTCCAGGACGAATAGTTGGTATCTCAAGCTTGGGGATCAATGAATCGGGAGGCGTGGTTTCAAATGCACATGGTTTAAAATATGGAGAATTGGGGTCGTTTAAATTAACAACCTCTCTTCCAAAATTTCTATCATAATATCGCTGACCGAAGAGTCCAACCGCGAAACAAAGCAAGGCCAATAAAATAATATGCGATTTTTTCATACTCTAAAATATATAAAATCAATCAGACAGTAAAGCAGAAACAATAGCAATTGAATAATTAGAGGCCACATACTTTGCAAATGGCTCAAAGTCGACAGCAGCAGCGTCATTAGCACTATCTGATATTGTACGAACAATTGTACAAGGAATATTATGCTCAAAACAAATTTGTGCTACAGCGGCGCCTTCCATTTCTACACATGCAACGTCGGCTAAATTTACTTGAATATCATTTCTTGTTTCTTGCGTGTTTATAAATTGATCACCACTTGCAATTGGTCTATTCACAATCATTACAGATGATAAATTAAAATGACCTGACCATTGCTCACCTACTACATTTGAAATATTATTGACATCAAACACATTTTGTAATTTTTCGATTAATCCATCAGTAACATGCACATCAAAATACTTTATGTTAAGCAAAGGAACAATGTAACGATCATGCAAAGGACGTGTATCCATATCGTGAAAAACACAACTGGAAGCAACAACAATATCACCCACTTTTAAATCGGAATGAATACCACCTGCAATTCCAGTAAATAAAATTTGGTTGACATTAAAAACATCAATCAATGTTGTTACTGAAGATGCTGCAGCTACCTTTCCCCACCTCGAAAAAACTACAACAACATTTTTGTCATTAATAGTGCCTGAAATATATTCTCGTCCTCCAATAGTTTTTACTTTAGGATTTTCAACCAGCTTTACAACACCTTCAATTTCTTCAGGCATTGCTGCCATAATACCGTATATCATTTCAATTATTTTGAATTTAAAATTGATTTTATTGTTTTTAAATTTTTGTATTCAAGCATTGCATCTGACATTGAATCGATACTAGCAAGAATTGTGTTTTTCTTTTCATGATCGTTCCAAATCTCTTTTAATGGCGTCATCGAAACTTTAACACTAAACAATGCATGTATGTTATCACCAAGAGGAACGGTGGTTTGTACTTCAGTTCTAAAATACAAATCATCTATTACTTTAGGGGCATATTTATCTTTCAGCGAAGGGTGCTGATTATTTGATGGATTTGCAGTGATCGTCCATACGTGTCTTCGGTATGACCCTTTAGTACTATCTGAAAGTAACGTTCCCATCTTATCACTCATCTTCAATAATAAATCCGAGTCAGGAATTGGTTGATGAATTTCAAAAAACGATTTGCCTACTATGAGAGAAGGAATAAATCCACTTGGCGAACAAAAACAAATTGCTAGTACTTTTCCAAGATATAAAACAGCAATGTCTTCTTCAACTTTTAAGGCAAGATCTCTTATAGTAGATACAGCAGGTAGATTATATTTACTTGTAATAGTATTTAAACATCTAAACAACTCATCACTTATTATTTCATCAGCTAAATCACTTGAAAATACTTCTAACTGTTTATGCTTATATTCAACTGTTACATCAGATATTGGAGTTAAAGAAAAATCATCTTTCAATTTAATGATATCAGGAGCAGTGCTATACGGCACCTTTACAGGAAATATAATTTGATCTGCTTGCATAAATTGATTTGCGAATGTACAACAAGTAAATTGCTTTTAAAAAAAGGATATTTATCATGAAAAATGACATTATGATCAGTTTTTATAATGTACAATCTGATAACTTCGTATAATAAAATCTATACTATGAAAAAATTACTTACACTTTTATTTTGCTTTTTTGCCTTGGGTGGTTTTGCTCAGGTAAAACAAGGTGATACAACAAATCTTCAAAAGCCAATAATCTACAAAGTAACACTTAACTCAGGTAAAATTTATGTTGGAGAAATCTTAAATCAGGATTCTAAAGAAGTATTACTTACGACCAAAGAAATTGGGCAAGTTTTAATCCCCAAATTTGAAATAAGCCTGATCGAACAAATATCCGACACAGAATTAAGCGAGGATGGCTTGTATAAACCATCTGAAACTTTTTCCACTCGTTATTTTATTACGACAAATGGATTGCCTATAAAAAAAGGCGATAGTTATATACTATGGAATTTATATGGTCCCGACTTTCAATTTGGCGTATCGAATAATTTCGGAATTGGAATCATGACTACTTGGGTTGGAGTTCCAATCATTGCTCAAGCAAAATATTCTTTCAAATTAAGCGAAAATGCCCACCTTGGGTTAGGCACATTAGTAGGTACAGGATCATGGGCAGCTGCTGATTTTGGACTTATACTTCCATACACCTCATTCACACTAGGAGATAGAAGAACAAATGCTACTTTTTCTGCTGGATATGGAAGCGTTTGGAGTGATGGACAATCAAGTGGCCGTGCGCTTATTTCAATCGCAGGAATGACCAAAGTTTCTAATAAATTAAGTATCGTTTTTGATTCTTTTATTGTTCCACCGAGTGGGTATAAAGATGTAACAACTACCGATATGATTTACAATCCAATTACACAGTCATATGAGGAGAAGACGACAACAACACGTGAGAAAAGAACAGGACTAAGTATTTTCATTCCAGGTATCAGGTGGCAGTTATCAGAAAACAAGGCCTTTCAATTTGGATTTACCGGATTTAGTATTGATGGAGATATGGCACCAGCTGCAATACCAATGGTACAATGGTTTCGCAAATTATAAATCTATTTTAATTTGAGTTTTTGTCCCGGCTTAATTAAATCACTATTCAGCTTATTAAGCTTGCGAAGTTTTGCAATTGGAACTTTCGTTTTTAAAGCAATTCCGCCAAGAGTATCATTCTTTTTTACTATGTAAACGGAAGGTGTTTTATCTTTCTTCTGTGTTTTTGTGGGTTTATTTTCTTTAACAACCGCTTTCGCATTTTGCTGATCTAAATTGATTTTATGAGTAGTTAAAGAATCAGTGATTATTGTATCAACTTCCTGCATCAATGAACTGTCAGCAATAATTTCAAATGGCTTTGAAGCGATATGTTTGTTACGAATCAAGGATACACTATTTTCAATCGCATGAAAAAGCATTGTCCCTTTTAGCTCTGAACCCACACCGTTTAAATGTATACCATCGCCTTGAGTATATTTTGCAGCATCCCAAAAACGCCATGCATTCTTTCCTCCTGAAACAGTGTAATAACTCCAGAAGCCGGTATGAAACTCAACAGAAAGATTGTACATTAATTCTGAAAACTGATTAGCAATAGTAGTACGTTTTCCTTTATACTTCATTTCTTGTGCATCCGTCAAAATAATATCTGCATTCGGATTAGCACTTTTCACTTTCTCAATTACTTTAATAATTTGTTGTCTTAAATCAGGTTCGATACGATTGTAGTAAAGAAAATCATTTGTACCTAAATCTATGATAACTACATCTGCATTTATGTACTTGGCTTGCGGTTCATATAATTCTTCTGATAAAACCATTCTATATGGAGCCGCTCCTACTCCCGCATTATGCCAAATACCGCCTCTATGTAAAGAATCCTGTAGAATTAGTCCTGTAATGGTGATATCCTTTTGATGTGATTGTGTTTTTCTTGATTTATAAGACAAAACAGAAAAACCACCAATAACATCATAAATAACTTTTTCATCATCACTGTACTTAACTTTCGCAGGTTGATCATCAATAAAAAAATCCATTTCAAAAACCGAATCATTATCATGACGAAAAACAACTAGTTCATTATTTGCTGATGAAACATTTTGAGAAAAGGCCATTTTAAAAGTCGCATTCGAATCATTCGTGTAGCTTGTCATACCACGAACGCCCATTGGATAATCAAAATTACCCATATAACTTTTGGAATATTTCCAAGTTCCTGTATGCGTTGATTTATAAAATCGTGCATCATACGATTTAACAGTAGAGAATGGCACTATTAACCCAATACCAGCATCTCCTTGCATTGCCTGAAATAACTTACGAGATTGATTGGGTAAATTTTCATTTTGTAAATGACTATCACCTATATGCAATACCGTTAGTCTTTTACCCTTGGCACCTAACAAGCCACACAGATTTTTCAAATCAGAAGAATCTTGAAAATAAATATAATTGTAATCTTGCTTTATCCATGAAGGATAATTGGAATTAATTTGTGCGAACGACTGAATTGAATAAACAATACAACACAATAGCAAATAAACTTTTCTTCTAGTCATTACTTTATTTTATCAGTTCACCATTTAAAAATCCTCTAATCAAGGCATCATGATAGCCAGCATCTACCATTTGAAGTCTTAGCTTATCTGCTTCGCTGTAATTAGTTGTGTTACCTACCAGATATAAAAAATAATTTTTGTGTTGATATTCTGTATACTTAGGAATATTCTTTAACAAGTAGTAGGTTGCATCTTTATGCTCCTTAGAAGAACAAATCTGTACTTTAAATATTGTCCCTTTGGGATATTCTTTTTGAGCTTGGAGATTTGCTACCTGACTAGACTTTTTAGCATCGGCAATTTTCAAAATTGATTTTATTCGTTGAATATGACTAACCGTATTTGAAGAGAAAGCAGGAATAGGAAAAAGAACATCCGTGATATTCTGATTAATTACTAAATCATAAACACTTCCTTGGAAATAACGGTAATCGATAACAAAAACAGTCTCGAAATTTTGTACAAGATGCGGTATTAATGCATTACCAAAAGAATTTTTAATTACTACCAATCGTCGATTATTTTTCACATCGGAATCAAATCGTTCAAAAGGAAGATCACCACTGATATAACAACCATAGGTATTATTCCACTTATAATACATCTGCCCTGCACTTCCCTTTGTGTAATTTTTAGGATTATCAAGCACCTTCATAGTATACTTATTTCGTATTTTATGAATGATTAAAGAATCTCCTTTTTCTTTTAATCGCTGATCGCGTGTAAGCTGATATAAAGATCCTAAAAACTTTCCTCTGTATTCTATATTATAATTTTCAATTGGAGTCGCTTTAAGTGCGGCTGCTTCACAAAATTTCTGATAAGCGTAATACGAACCTAAATCTGTCCAATGATGATCCGTATTAAAGAAAATATACTCTTTACGATGTTGCTTGATATAATCAGCAATAAAAACGCTTTTAATTTGTGGGTTCAAGAGCGTTGCCGTGAAGGCAATATTCTTCGACTCCGAATTTCCTTTTTTGTAATCATCAGGCATATAGTATTCTCCATGTGCTGGAATACCCATGTAATAAATATTTATGGAAGAATCGAAAGTAGAACGATAATCATTAATTACTGACGCGAATAATTTCGAATAATTATTCGATCCACCAAAAATCTGTATCCCCATTCCATCATAAATCATCAACCCTTTTGCTGATCCTAATTTTGCATTATCGAGTTTAATTGAATCTTGAACAATATTTAAATCAACTGAATCAAGTTTAGTAGAATCCGTCGACTCCATCGAGAAATTATCGTTTTCAATAATTGCTATTTCTCCATCTTTAATTCCACCTGCGTTACGATATTGATCAACTAAATCAACCCATCTATCACGAAAAGGAAAATGATCTGCAACATATAAATCGATACTATCTAAGTAACTTCCATTCTCCAGATTTTGCCATGAATAAAGAGGAAACGGAGTGAGTTTTCTGTTTTCCATCTGAGAGATATTAATTTTCGGCACCGCAAAAAATAATATCGCGCAAATAATTAACACCGATGAAAATATTATCAGATGTAACGCAGAAGTTTTATGGAATTTTTTCGCGCTCATTAAAAACGATAATAAATAAAAGGGTTATATGACTTACCAACCATCAAAGCAGTTGATATAACTAACAAGAAAATGGAAAATGCGATACCTGTCCAATAAAGTGAATTACTATTTCTCTCTAACAATACTTTTCTATATCGAACAACCAAGAATTGATAAACAGGCATACATAGCACAAATGCTAAAATCATCCAATAGATATTTTCCTTGATAGTCAGTGTTAATGAATAATCCCACCAAGGAACATCGGTAACATGGAATAATGATTTAAAACAAGTCAACAATCTTGATGAATCTGTAAAGTAGAATAATGCCCAGCCCAATACGACTGCTAACAATAAATAAATCCTTAAAAAGAATCCAGGCACTTTATTAATTCGCTTGAATGTAATTAACCTTTCAAGCATTATTAATATTCCAAAAAACAATCCCCAGAAAATAAAATTCCAATTTGCTCCATGCCATAAACCTGTTAAGCCCCATACAACAAACAAATTCAAATAGCCATTCTTTTTATTTCCTCCCATCGGAATATAAACATAGTCTCTAAAGAATGTACCGAGTGATATATGCCATCTGCGCCAGAAGTCCGTGGCTGATTTAGCTATATAGGGATAGTTAAAGTTCTCATGGTAATGAAAACCAAACATACGCCCCAAGCCAATTGCCATATCGGAATAACCAGAAAAATCAAAATAAATCTGAATAGAGAACATGATGACACCAAACCACATCTCACCAGTTGAGAGGGATGACAATTCTGGATTATCAAGATATTTTACGACAAGCTCTGCAGCAATATTGGCTATGGCTACTTTCTTAAATAACCCAACACAAAAGCGAGTGATACCCCCAGAAATATCTCTTATTCTAAACTTGCGGGTATCGATTTCATTCATGATATGCGAATACCTGACAATTGGTCCTGCAACCAATTGATGGTATAAACTCACGAACATCATAAACTTTAACCACGATCGCTGAGCCTTTACTTCACCACGATAAACATCAATCACATAAGAAATCGTTTGAAAGGTATAAAATGAAATTCCGATTGGTAAAGAATACTTGGGAAACTGAAAAGTCGTCCCAAAAATGGCATTTACATTATCGTAAATAAATCCGCTATATTTAAAAAAGAATAGAATTCCGAGGTTAAATATCAACGTGGATATTATCCCAAGTTTTGCCCAAATGGTGCCTTGATACTTTTCAATAAACAACCCATTTAGGTAGTCAATAGTCGCACTGAATATTAGCAAGAAAACCCAAATCGGCTCTCCCCAAGCATAGAAAACGAAAGAAAACAGCGTAAGGATGAAATTCCTGTAATTCGCATTATTGGAGCAATAATACAGAATCAGGTTCAGTGGCAAGAATAAGTAAAGAAAGGTTAAACTAGCGAAAACCATTGTTCAGAGCGGACAAAATTGCAAAATATCAATGAAATAATCGAATAAAATTCAGAATCCAACAAAATTGTTTAATATTATAAATCAACGACTTATGCTAATTTTTGAATATTTTTTATATTAATTTTTGATCAAATATGAACTTAAGATGAATTAACCCTGCCTTAACCCCGAATTGCTTGTTTGGCAAAGATTGAATGGCGAATTTTGCCACCGTTAATTAATCAAGAAACTTTTGTTGTTATGATGTTTATTCAAAGATTATTTATTGCAGTTGCACTAGTGGGAATTTGTTCTACAACTTCACTTGCTGATGGCAAGCCTCGTTTTGATGGTGATGATTCTTTATTTGTAGAGATGTACAATTTAATTACATGTGAATATTGGGATAATGATAATTTATATCCTTATGCAGATGATAATATTCCTGATACAGTTCATATCAAATTAACAGACGAATTCCGTTGTTTTGTAATGCCAGTTGAGACCAAAATCAATTCTCAGTTTGGATGGAGATGGAACCGCCCTCATAAAGGTCTTGATTTACATTTACAGACAGGAGATCCTGTTAAAGCTGCTTTTGATGGAGTTGTACGTTACGCTCAATATAACAATGGTGGATATGGCAATTTAGTAATCATCCGTCACTATAACGGCCTGGAGACTTACTACGCACATTTAAGTAAAATCAATGTAGAACCCAATTCAGTTATTAAAGCAGGTGATGTTTTAGGAGAAGGTGGTTGCACTGGTTCTCGTTGTACTGGTCCTCACTTACATTTCGAAACACGTTATAAAGACAGACCATTTAATCCGCAGGAAATAATTGCATTTGACCAAGGTTGTTTAAGTTCAGAATCAATTATGCTAACCAAAAATAATTTTGTAATTGGCAAAAGCAATTCTGTTTCTACAACATTTAATGGAAAGACAACAAAGACTAAAGCCAATTTAAAGTACTCTTACAAGATTAAAAATGGCGATACCCTTTTGGCAATTGCGTTAAGAAACAAAACTTCTGTAAAGACTTTGTGTAAGCTTAACAATCTGAAGCCTGAGTCGACATTGAAAATTGGACGTGTACTTCGTCTAAGATAATTAAAGCTTTATTTTACCTGATTATAAATCGCTTTCCCCAGATATTTTAGAAATGGGAATCCGATTGTATCATAATCGTATTTATTATCATTCATTACGCCATCTTTATTTGAATAAGTAGTTGCTGCAATGAACATTTCTTTCCGTCCACTTTTTGACTTTACGTACGCAATATCAGTAGCAAACCCATATGACAAACCAACGATGTTATAAATTCGAAATGCATCAGATTTAATTGGCTTTTCTTCTCTACCATAAACAAGATATTTTTTATAGGCATCGAAATACTGCTTGTTAGAAGTATATACTTTCATTTTACTTTCCTTCGGATATCTACTCATCCAATACATCAAAAACGTGCGTTGTTTGGCTGTAATTTGCCAAGTAGGGTTACTTGTTGGATATATCAATTGAATTAACATATCTAATCCTTCATCTAATGGCAAATAATTATTCATCGAGAAATCTTTTGCTCCTGCAATAGTTGTCAAGCTATCAATCATGATTGAATCACCCACTTTTGCATCAATTGATAATTTAGAAATTGGATTAGAATAGGTCGTGCTATCTAGATGAAAAACAACCTCGTTCTTATCATTGAAAAAATTTAATGAAGGTTTATTATTTAAAAGTGAATCTTGACAGCCAGAAAATGATTTAACAATTTGCGATTTAGTATATCCTTTAGCTTTTAATTTTGAATTGATATAATCGCGACCCAACAAATCGAATAAAGCGTTATAACTACGATTATCACTTACTAGCAATATTTTTTTTATGCAGTTTTCGATAGTTAAGATATCGTCCTTGGATGATGAATTAGATTGAAATGAATGACAAGTGCTAGTTGAAATTAATTCGAAAGGAGTATTCATGTCTACTCCTACCTCTTGATGTTCATTTAACCACTCCAATGCTAAAATTACAACTGGCAGCTTTACAGAACTAGCAGGATAAAAATATTTGGAAGAATCCAATCCAAGAGAAGTAAATGTTATTGAAGGATAAGCTGATTTACTTTTTTGCACTTCACCAACAAGAATTTGTACTCTATCCTTGTTTAAATCAATCGATACAGGTGATGAGCTAATAATTTTATTAAGATTAACTTTTGAATTGGACACACGTTGAGCATTTGCGTATAAACAAAAACAAATACAACAAGTAAATAGCGTGATCCAATGTTTTCGCATATTACCTAAAATATGGAGAACGTACTTGTAGATTACATTCTCTGTGTGTAACGTTATAACCTATTGCAAATGGCAATGATTTTACATTATCACGATCAGCATAACGGTTACGCATATCCCTTTGAACTCTTCCTGCAAACAATTTAATTGTTCTAGTGTATTTGCCATATAACTTGACACCAGCATCTTTCGACTCCATATCTGCTAATGGAATTCCTGAATCGTCTTGAATATGAAGCACAGAGTTTTCTAAAATAAAATCACGTATTACAGAGAAACTACGTATGTGCATCAAGTAAGAAGCTGATTTCGTCAGACTAACAATCGGTTGACCGTCGGCCGTTTTCTTTACCCACTCTAACCAATCATTTTCGCCATTCAGACCATGATCGGAAATGTCTTTAGAAAAATAATAAATAGTTATTGGCTTCGACTTACCTTCCATCTTGCAAACCATTTTAAACATATCACCTTTATTATCCTTAGATATTAACACAGGCTGACCTTTTGCTTTATCCCAATGCATCGGTGTAATTTCACCTATTTCACCACCCATTTTTTTCACATAAAATGCGATAATCGACATTGTACCATTTACTCGTAATTCAGAGCGCATATGGTTCGTAACAAAAAAACCAAGTTTATTAGTTGTTCGAAGAATATTACCTGCTTCTTTAATAAAGTTATTTTGCTTGTGAGTATTATCTTTTTCAAAAAGTGTTAAGTCCCCAATTCCTTCAAGCCCAATCATAACATACGTAGATGCATCCGAATAGAACGCATTCGCGAAATCGAAGTCTGGTCCACTAAAGGGATAAAACACTAAGCGCTCTTTACCTCCAACAGTATCCAAATGCTCATCCTTCATCCAATCACTTACAGGATTAAGCATTTTTTCTTTCTTCTTATTCCATGCATTATTCAACTTAGAAGCATACTTTTTAAAGTCAGATGGAATTTTATTAGAATCCAAACAAGCAAGATAACTTGCACATTCATTGAGGTTGGCGTCGGATATAAAATTTATATTATCTCTCTCAGATGTATTTCTATCAGAAGAAATTTGATTTTGTGTCGAGTCGCTACTTAATGAACTCGTAGAGTCGATTTTATTTACTTCAGAAACGCTATTATTTTCTTCGTTGGATTTATTTTGATTTTGATTACAAGAGCTTAAAGATATCAGGCTAACTAGCATTATTGCAGTAACGTTAATTTTCTTTTTAGAAACAATTAAATAAAACACTGCTCCAACAGCTACGAATAACAAACCTAAACCACTCTCATAAGGTTTGTTCATTAATAAATAGAACATAATCCAACAATTAAATACGATATAAACTATAGGAAGTATAGGATAAAGAGGAACACGAATTGGACGTGGTACATCAGCTCGTTTCTTTCGGAGCCAAATTAAACCAGCCGCTGTAAGTGTTGTAAAAAGTGTTAACACAAAACCGATACATGTAATCACGAATTGAAAGTCGGTGGTAAGTAAAATCACAATTGCAATTAACGATTGAATAATGATTGCCCGAACAGGAACATCGTTTTTTGAGAATACCGATAAATAATTTAATTCTTGAAAATCCTGAGCAACTCTACTGATCACTCTTGGGCCAACTACAACCATAGAACTAATTGTTGATACCAAGAAGAAAGAAATAAGCGCACCAATAATTAAAGCTCCTCTGCTACTAAAAATATAATCTGCCACAACAAACCCAACATCTTCTTTACCTCGCATAGCATCAGCCGGGGCAGACAATAGAAAAACAAAATTCATCAACACATACAAAAGCATTACTACTAATGTACCTGTTAAAATAGATCGAGGAACATTTTTTTCAGGACTTTCAATTTCATCAATCATGTAAGCAGTTGCATTCCAACCAGAGTATGCATAAGAAACATAAATCAACGACACCCAAAATGCAGCGCTGAACAATTCAGTCGACATATCAGCATTCGTAATTAAATAACTAATTTGTTTATCAGAAGAAGAAAAATAAAAACCTGCAATTATAAAAAGCGACATTAATATTAATTTTCCGGCTGTAATAAATATTTGAAAATTGGCACCAATGTTCTTTTTAAATAAATGAACGATGGTAATTAAAATGATTAATGAAACAGAAAGTAAATCAGGACTAACACCTACTGGTAATAAATGAGAAAAGTATTTTGAAAATGCATGAGCTGCTGCGGCAATTGGCGCCGAAAATCCAAGGGTAATAGAAACCCATCCAGATAGGAATCCAACGAAACGACCAAATGCTTCTGATAAGAAATGATATTCACCACCTGAACGAGGAAAGGCCGCACTTAATTCTGCATAGCAAAATGATCCCATTACAGCGAGCAAACCACCCACAATCCACAGTAACAATATCACGCGATAATCTGATAAACCAAAGAGTTGAAATCCAAGACTAGTGAATATTCCCACTCCTATCATATTCGCAACGACCAAAGAAAAAGCTGCTGCGTAATTTATTTTTGATGACGACATTTTAGCTAACTAATTACTTACACTTTTTACTTATTCCATCAACAAATGAAGGAATAAAATTTATTTTCGATGCCAGGTTACTTCCCTTAAATCCCTTGATATCAGCATAAGAAATTTTTGCGTGATACTCATTTAAAAATTTAGTTGATTCAGGCAAGTATGACCAATGCCACTTTTCCTCTTGATAACCTGTCCTACCTGTTTTTTTCATATCGTCGTAAACCTGACAAAAGCCAAATTTATGAGCGTTGTTTACTAACCAAGTATATTCTTTCAAACCTTTTCCAGTTGCGAAATACGAAGGTTCTAAGCTATTAATATCGATATCCGTTCCCCAATGATGTCTGGATGTAGACGGCATTGAACTGTATAAAAGAATCTTTTTCATGCAGGCAATACTATCACCATTCTTAAAATAATTATTCCACTTATTATCCCAAATATTTTTTTGTTCAGAATAGCTTCGAGTACCTGAAAGTGCTTTTAAAGTTATACCTGCTTTTGCGGCAGAATCGGCCATCGCCTTAAATTTTTCAAAAACAGTTTTGCGCAAATAAATTTCTTTAGTCGAATATGCGCTTGGCAATTTAATAAAAGCCGGATCTGATTTGTAATTAATATTGCCCGTTAAATAATCCTTCTCTGTATACGGTCCAAAATGCAATCCACTGCAATATACAATGCTAAAAAGCAGAAAAAAAGAAATCAAATATTTTAACATACTAACACCCCCCGGGTCCAATTATTACATACTCACCATACACCCAACCAACTTTCCCATCTGATGTACGGACTTTGTACCAGGTGTCACCATTTATAAACTTGAGCAAGTTCTTGGTAATAGTAGCCTCTCCGACAGAACCATCGCGTTCTACGTATCTAATTTTCACCTTATCACCACTTAGATGATTAATAACTTTAACAGCTTTTCCTACTGGCAACTCAAAAGCAAACTGCTTGTTGGATGCATTATAAAACGTGGTTTTTTGTTTAAGAATTGCCTGATTAGAATTATTTGTAGGAGCAAACTCATCTAAAATATCAACATCTTCTCCACGCTTTAAAGTTCTTATTTTACTAGCGGTTGTAGAATGATCTGATCTTAAAGTAACACCACTACCATTAATATATCCATAATCATAATCATATTGGCAATATGCATTTACAGAAAGAAAATAAAGAACAACTAAAAACAATGTTTTTTTCATGACAATAATTTGCTATATAACATCCCCAAAACTAACTTTTAAGAAGCATTTTAACAAATTGACCCTGTTTTTTTATTAACATCAATGTCCATTATTGTGAATTACTTTTAAAGCTAAAACTACTCTGAAAATTCAAATAATTTCAAGTAGTAATTAATAGATTATTACCTTCGCTTTCCATTTATTTCACCCGAAGAGTCATGAAATCAATTTATCGCTTTATTCAAATAACTTTCTGTTTTATAGCCTTTAGTTGCAACAATCCGACAGAAAAGAATTCGCCTACAACACAAACTCCTACTGAAACTAAGCAAGATAGTTCATCAGCACCAACTGCAGATGTTAAAACGATCAAAGTCAATATTGATTCATCCTACAACAATCTATCTCATTTAATTGCAGGATACCCTATCAACTATTACCAACCGCAGTGGGACAAAACCTTCATTGATTCGTTTAATAAAAATGTCAATCAGAAAATGGCCTCGATTGAAAACTCTCGCTTATCTAAAATCAAGAGTTGGAATGAAAACAATATAAAATCAAATGGTGCTAATGACACCAACTTTGTTTTTTATCCATTTTCTGGTGGTGATTTCATTCATATGGCTTGGCTTTATCCGAATGCGAACGAGTACTTTATGATTGCGCGTGAATATGTAGGTGATATTCCTAATTTGTTTGCTAAAGACTCAGCTTATACTTCTCAGTATTTGAAAGACATCGAATATGTTTTGCGCGATATTTATAACAAGAGTTATTTTATCACCAAAAACATGAGTGCCGATACCAAACACAATACTAAAGTAAATGGTATGCTTCCATTGATTTTATGGGGAGCAGTTCGAACGGGACACGATATCAGTCAGGTATCATTTGGTAAAATTGATGACGAAGGCAATTTCACCGCGGTAAACAATCATGAAAAAAGCAATATAGTTCAAGTGATATTGTGGAATAAAAAATTAAATAAACAACAAAAGGTCACTTACTTCTGCTGCGACTTAGCTAACGACGAACTAGTATCACATCCCGGGAATATGATATTCATGGAAAAATCTATAGGAGCAAACTGTAATACTTTTATTAAATCTGCCTCTTACCTATTACACTATGGTAGTTTTACTACTATCAGAGATTTTGTTCTATCTAAGAGTAATTACCTTGTTCAAGACGACACAGGAATTCCATACAAACATTTTAATAATGAGCAATGGAAAGTAAGTGTTTTTGGAGTTTATGAAAAACCGGTAAGAGATTTTAGTGATAATTTATATCAGGAAGATTTAGATTCAGCATATAAAACGCCATCCTATCTTGGTGATCTTAATTTTTCATTGGGTTATCACTGGGGATCGAAAAAACAGAATCAAATTGTT
>Ga0222712_10002288_pt1 | contig 22128 bp, 52 predicted proteins | sample C33_657DmetaG_FD_165043 | JGI IMG/M metagenome (GOLD analysis project Ga0222712, IMG submission 165043) | Estuarine water microbial communities from San Francisco Bay, California, United States - C33_657D | ecosystem: Environmental > Aquatic > Marine > Unclassified | place: USA: California... | reverse complement strand
AGATTTTAAAATAAAACACGATATGGACTCAGATTACTGGCATATTGAATACTGTCCATTTTGTGGCGATAAACTAGATGAAGATAATTTTGTAGATGACGAAGATAATTAAAACAGCAGGTATAGACTACTCACTAACATCACCAGCAATTTGTTTTGATAACAGATTTTTCTATCTCGGTAAAGAGTTCAAGACCTGGGAATACAAAGGTTGGCAATTCGAATCTACCAAATATCCTACATATGAATGTGAAGAAGAGCGTCACCACAAAATTTCATTGTGGGCGACCGGCATTATTGTTTCATCTAATATAGATAGTGTATACATTGAAGACTATGCTTTTGGAGCTAAAGGTAGAATTTTTAACATAGGAGAAAACACAGGACATTTAAAACATGAGTTGTGGAGACACGGAGTTAAATTTTCAGTTGTAGCACCAACACAAATAAAGAAGTTTGCTACAGGAAAAGGCAACGCAGATAAACAAGCAATGTTTGACGCTTTTACCAAATTGGTGAAAGTAAATTTACAGGATGCCTTTGAACATAAAATTCTAAAGAATCCTGTAACCGACATTATTGATGCGTATTACATTAGTAGATACGGAGAATCAATAAACAAAGGAGAAGTAGATGGCCAGAAGACCAGTGAAGCAACAGGTAGAGCAAGACCAACCAGCGCAACAGAGTCCACAGAAAAGGGAAACAAATCTAAACGCACTAAGAGTAAAGATTGACCATCTAAAAACATTTGAACCTCTTACAGAAAACCAACGAAAATTTTATGAGGCATATAAAAGACAAGATTATTTTATCGCATTACACGGAGTAGCAGGAACAGGTAAAACATTTATTGCACTATACAAAGCACTCGAAGAAGTCTTAGATAAAGCAAATCCTTTCAATAAAATCATTGTTGTTAGGTCATCAGTTCAGTCTAGAGACATGGGCCACTTGCCTGGAGATGTTGATGAAAAAATGAGTATCTTTAGACAACCATATCAACAAATTTGTCACACTCTGTTTGGTAGAGCAGATGCTTATCAAAGACTAGATGAACAAGGGCATATAGAATTTATTAGCACATCATTCATTCGTGGTATGTCATTTGATGATGCTATCATCATAGTAGATGAAATGCAGAATATGAATTTCGAAGAGATTGATACTGTAATGACCCGTGTCGGTTATCGCTCTAAGATTATCTGGTGTGGAGACTACAGACAAACAGATTTAAGAAAGAACAACGATAAATCAGGAATTTTAAAATTCTTTGATATTGCAAAACATATGAAATCATTTACTAGAATTGAATTTAGCGCAGACGATATTGTGCGTTCATCATTGGTGAAGGATTACATTCTAGCAAGAATGCACTACGAAGATACAGAGGAAAACTTATGAATTACTATCAGGGAGAAGTTATAACTGAACCAAATCGTTGGGAGCAAGTTGTCAAGTTTTGGAATGTTTTTTCTATGGATAGAATTTGTGGTGTGTATTTAATGATAAGTTATCTATACGAACAACACAATGTGAGAATGGTTGCCAATGAAGAGTTTAAATATATTTGCGAGAGACTACACAGCAATATGGCAGAAGTCTATCAGTCAAAAGAAAATTCTTTTCCATTTACAGAATTAGTTGACAAAGAAAAGTTAGAGAGTTATAATACAGCGTTAATAGAAGAATATCCAAAACTTTTGCGTTATAGGGCAGAAGTATGGTATGAGAAAAAAACAGGACAAAAGTTAAATGAGTAGAAAATACGATGCACAAGTGATATTGCCCTTCATCACCGCAATTGCTTTATCGGCGATTGCGGCGTTTTATTCTGTCATTGGTTTAGCGCAGATATTTCCTGGTTCATACTGGCCAGTTATCATAATGGGTTCAGTTCTTGAGGCATCTAAACTTGTAACCGTTTCGTGGTTGTATAACAATTGGAAAGAAACGGCACGAATCATGAAATACTATTTTGTTATTGCCATTATTTTGTTGATGGGCATAACATCAATGGGTATCTTTGGTTATCTATCGAAAGCACACTTAGATTCAAATGTTGTTATAGGTGCCAATAGTGTTCAGTTAAAAACACTAGAGACACAAGAGAAGATTGCTAAAGAGCGTTTGAATTATCTATTACAGAGAGCAGGTGACCCTGCCACAGCATCAAACAGAATTGATAGACAGATTCAAGAAACACAGTCAGAGTTGAAAAGAATTGCCAATGAAAAACTTCCTTTAATGTCGGAAGAAAATAAACTAACGGCAGAGATTGGTCCTATCAAGTATATTGCCGAAGCAATGTTTGATAAAGAAGACCCATCATTTATTGATAAAGCAGTTAGATTAGTTATATTCACAATCATCATTGTGTTTGACCCTCTTGCAATTTTATTATTAATTGCCGCAAATCAAACAGTAAGAAAAAATGTAGAAAACGAAGACCGAGCAATACAAGCATCATTACCAAAAAACATGAGAGCGGTTCATGTGAATGATATTGTTGAACCCATTATAGAGCAACCTGTAGAAGACATTACTGAAGAGGTTGAACAAACGCCAGTTAATCCAACAAGAGTTTGGAATAAGTTTAAATCATTTAGTGAGACAATTCGTAGACCATCGCAATTGAAGAAAGATGAATAAAATAAGATTTCATAATGTGAAATATGCGGGTAGCAATGACTTGGATTTCGCTCAATTTTGACTAAAAAACAACGATTCCGCACTCATTTTCCACTTAAAAATCAAGCACTTACAAGACACTTGACAAATTTCAAAAATTATGTTAGACTGAGCATGTTAAATTAAATAGGAGTTGTTATGCTTAGAATTGAAAAACTGGCGAAGCGAGATACCGCTATGCTTATTGAAGAAAACGGCAAAAAAATCAAGGTCTATGGACTACCATACAGAGTTTCAGGTAAACCATTAAAAGGCAACGGAACATTTGCTAATGTTTCAATTTGCCAATTTTTCGCTACAGAAAAACAAGCACAAGAATTTTTTGCTAAAGTAGAATTGGAATGGAAAGGAGTATTTTGATGTGCCCTATTACTAAAATGAAAGTATTTTTTGCCAATTGGTCATCTACTATCGGATGGTTCTTGCTTATCATTGCAGGAATATTTTGTCTTGTCACTCCATCATTTGCGGCAGATAATAAACAATTATATGAACAAAGATGCTATGAAGTTTTTAATGAAAAGCGTGGTGAGTTTGCGAGAATCGGTTCAACACTAGGAACACTAGCGACACTTGGTAGAACAGGCGATGCCGCCACTCTTGCCGCCATTGCTGGTCCTGTTGTTGGTGCCAAAGTTGGTGAGCGAGTTGGTCCTGCAATTGTCGGTCCTCAAGCAACATACAACACACAATGCATTTATATTCCGGTGGTCAAATGAAATTACGAGTATCCGAAGAGAAAGGATTTGCTTTTGATGTTGATGACATAACATATCATCCTTTGACCAATAACATTCAGTTGAGAGTTGAATCATTGAAAATGGAAGATGTTGGTGATAAACTAATTGCCATATTTGAAGGTGCCGAAAAATTTTGTAAAGTATATAAATCAAATAATTCAACCAATGTTTTTTATGTCTTACTTGAAGAAGTAAAAAACATTACCACAGTTCTTTTTAATTCGGAAATCATGGCGATTGAATTTGCCAAAGAAATTACAAAAACTACTTGACAAAAACACCAAGACTACATATACTTGAACTAATTAAATTTTAGAAAGACACATTATGATTCTTGTAGACTTGAATCAGGTTATGATTTCCAACCTGATGCAACAGATTAATTCACGCACCGATGTTGAATTGTCGCCAGACTTAATTCGCCATATGGTGTTCAATGCCCTTAGGTCATACAAAGTTAAATTCGGCAAAGAGTTTGGTCGAATGATTATTTGTTGTGACAATAAAGACTACTGGCGCAAAAAATATTTCCCTTATTACAAAGCAAACAGAAAGAAGACTAGAGATGAATCTGGATTCGATTGGAATCTTATTTTCGAATGTTTGAATACTATCAAGAGAGAGATTAAAGAATACTCGCCATATCTTGTTATTGAGATTGAACATGCAGAGGCAGACGACATTATCGGAACAATATCACACACAGTAAGAGAAGAACCAATTCTTATTTTGTCCGGCGATAAAGACTTTCAGCAATTGCAAATCTATGATAACATTAAACAGTATTCGCCTATTCTAAAAAAGTTTATTGCTTGCGATAATGCAGAAACATTTTTGATTGAACATATCATTACAGGTGACAGCGGTGATGGAGTTCCTAATATTCTATCAGATGATGATGCTATCGTTAGTGAAGATAAAAGACAGAAACCGATTCGTAAAGATAAAATTGCAAAATGGGTTTCAGACTTAGATAGTTTATTGGGTAGTGTTAATCGAATCAATTATGATAGAAACAAAAAACTTATTGATTTGCGTGAAGTGCCTGATGAAATCAAACAGCAAATTCTTAGCAAATATAATGGTAATATGATTGAAGGTGGTCGTGAAAAATTACTGAATCTTTTCATTGCCAAGAGAATGAAAATGTTGATAGAAGTTTTAGAGGAGTTTTAAATGAAAATTACTTTGTTGCCTTGGTGGGCGATGCTGATTGCTATTATTTTAGTAGCAATTTTTATTATTGGTTTTCCTTGGGCGATTGTCTGGTCAATCAATACATTGTTTGCGCTATCTATCCCATACACACTTGAGACATGGTTAGCTGCATCCGTTCTCGCTTATATCTTTGATAAGAGTATTACAATTAAAAGCAAGGCAAGTTAATGATTGAAAAAATTTATTTAGATATGGATGGCGTAATCGCCGACTTTGACAAACGATGGTTTGATGTTTTTGGTCGAACACCACTAAAGTCGAGAGACAAAAAAGAATTTAGTGGCGATTGGGAAAATTTTATCAAAGACAAGAACTTTGAAAAACTTGATTGGTACGAGGGTGGACAAGAACTACTATCTTATATCAAAAAACTAAATGTTCCTGTTGAAATTTTATCTTCAAGTGGTGGTAAAAAATTTCATAGTGAAGTCGAAACTCAAAAGAAAGTTTGGTTAAAGAAAAATGGTATAGCATACAAACCAAACATAGTAGCAGGTCGTAAATTGAAAGCAGAGTATGCATCACCTAAGGTTGTATTAATTGATGATACACCAGATGTTATTGATGGATTCAAAAAAGCAAATGGTAATGCAGTATTACATAAAAATGCAAAAGATACAATTGAGAAGTTAAAACAATTAGGTTTATGATTAAGTGGTTGAAGTATTCTGGTGTATGGATTACAGTTGTTGTTAATCCTCTTCACTGGCAGATGAGAGCAGACACAATTAGACCAGATGAACTAAACCCTAAACTTTATGGGGTTGTAGTGAATCTAGGTCCTATTGTTATTCGTATAATTGTAGATGACGGGAGTTGGTAATGAGCATAGAACAAATAGTTATTGCTACAGTTGCTTGGCTTATAATGATAGCGATTGTATACAGGCATAGTGGATTTGAAAAAATTCGTGATTGTTATTTGATGTGGACAAAAAAAGAATATTGGACTGATTACAACACAGTAGAATTTCTTTCTTGGACAGCAAAAGCAATTATTATTGTGCCAGGTTTGATTTTTGGAATCAGTATTTGGTGGTTGTATTTTCTAACACTTTTTACAAGTTTAACATTAATTTGGGCAAGCAACAAAAAATTGTTGCCGACACTTGTAGGTTTCAATACACTATGGGCGTGGATTAGTTGTATGGTGTTGGCACAGCATTTGATTGGATGATATGATTTTAAAAGTTGTAGATAAAATTCACACAGGCATTGAAGACGCTCTCATATGGGCAATGAGAGACTATCAATCTCATCCGGTTAGATTTTTGATTGAAATCTTAGCGTGGATTCTTAGCATTGGTTGTTCTATTACAATGGCATTGACTGTTCCGAATCCTCCGCTATTGATTCTTTATCCTGTTTGGATTGCCGGATGTGCGCTATATTCTTGGGCGGCATGGAGTAGAAATTCCTTTGGAATGCTTGCAAATTATTTGTTATTGACTACAATAGATACTATTGGTTTGATTAACATGATGGTGAGATAAATGATTAAAATTGAAACAGGTGTTGAATTGCGCTTTCAAGATGCGGCGGTCATTGAGGTAGTTCCTGTTGACCCCGATTTTAGCGATGATAATTTTGGTGAAGTATTTTTGCGTGACCTTGTCCGTAACTATATAGATGATGTAAAAGGTTTTGGTGATGATTCTATCAAAGAACTGAATGATATCAAATCTGAATTTGAATCTTGTCTCAGAATAATTGTTGATTCTATCTTAGAAGAATCAGAACCAAACACAAAATTTTCTTGTATGGTTGAAGAAGACCCTGAGACAGGTGAGGCAATCATTCAGTTGCCTGAAGAAAAAATGAAAGAGATGGACTGGCGGGCTGGTGATTCATTACAGTATACATTAACAGAGAACAAACAAGTCGAGATTAGAAACATATCTAGAGAGCAAAGACAACAAAATGCTAAAGAAGATTGAAAACTATCTAAAAAATCGTGCTGGTATTCCAACACCCACAGCAGAAACTTGGAGTGGTTGGCGCAGACATGATGAAGAATATAAAAATAAAGCACCGCTAACACATGCGGTGTTTAACATTATTGATTATATCGATACAAGAATTCATTGGTGGATTGTGAATCCTGTAACTGATTTTTTCTACGGCATTCGTTGTCGATTTATCAGTCGCCCTTGGATGGCAGATTCTAAATTGAATCGCTATCAATGGATGGACAAAGATACTTTGATTCTTCACTCTAACTTTGAAACACTTGTTGATTATGTTGAAGTTGAACTTGCGACATACGGGTTTGGTCGTAGCACAGATAATAAATTACTTGAGTTGTGGAATCATGTTCCAATTTTGCGTTTCTTCAGACCAGAAACAAGAAATGTTCAACACGGATTAAACTACTTGCGTTGGTGTGCTAAACTTGCAAAGCCATACAGCAAACACTATGAAGAATCTTATGTTGAGAATGGTAAAGCAAAAGAAGGTTCGCAACCTTGGTGTGCCGAAGAGGCATTTGAACTATACAAATGGTGGAAAAAAATTCGACCAAAACGACCAGACCCTCATGATGCAGGTGGTTGGACAGAATACTGCAAAAGAAAAAGAGATAGCGGTCAAGATTTGCTAGATGACGATAATCAAGATGATACTAGTGAAATTCACAAAAAATGTTTTGAGCTTGAACAGCAGTATGAGAAAGAAGATACAGAGATGTTGATTCGTTTAATTAAAATTCGTAAATCATTGTGGGTGTAACATGCCATTATATCTAGTAGAGACAGTTTCAATTTTTCGCCAGCGTTATGTTATTGATTGCAAATCAGAGGAGCATGCGAATGACACAGTAGTATTCAATACTACAGGCGGTGCTGAAAGTGAGTTTAAAGAATTCTCACAAAAACATGTGGGTGAAGAAATTGTAAGCACAAGAGAAATTACAGAGGCAGAGGCATTACAATTATGTGATAAAGATAATGATTATGCCAAGGTTTGGAATGATGAACACAAGAAAAATGTTTTCTTTACAGTTGTTAGTTATGGAGGAGATAAAGAATGAAATACATATTTAAACAAATCGACACCTATACTCCGTCAGAGACCACAGTAGAGTTTACTGCCGATACATTAGAAACAATTTTAGAACAATTTCATTTTTTTCTGAGAGGTTCTGGTTTTCAAACATCTGGCACTTTAGACTTCATTAGAGATGAAGATGAGTCCGAGTATTGCCCCAAATTTGAACCCGCCGAAGAGCATTATGAAGATGAGGTGGGTCACAGTCCTTCATATTACGATACCGACAGAAATAAACCTTTTCCGTTCTTGAGAGAAAATTTCTTGAGTGACAAATGTTATGTGTGTGGTTTGACTAGAGAGCAATTAGGTACCGCCACTTGTTTTGATACAAAATGCCCACTATCTCCAAAGGTGACATGATGCCATACGATGAAGAGTTTGTAGAACTTGATTTGCTTTGCGGAGAACTACGCAGACAGAATTCAGAATTATTAAAACGAAACGAAGACCTTCATCATAAAATCTCCGAATTATACAGTAAAATTCGTGAACTTGAGGCACAGATTTATGGTGGTTCCGTCAAGTGAAAACTTGCATAAATATGTGTATCACATTATTTTGATGATTTAAGGAGATAAAATGCGTTTGAATTTGCATGAAGTTTTGATGGAAGTATCTAAAGTTGAACATAAAGCGGACAAGATTAAAGTCTTGCAAAAGTATCAAAACAATGTTCCATTGAAAGAACTTTTGAAGTTAGCATACGATAAAGCGGCAGAGTTTGATTTACCTGAGGGTGACCCACCATATAAAGCAGACAAAACCGTGCCAGTTGGAATGAGTGAGACAGACCTCTATAATGAGTTGCGCCGTGTTAAGCGTTGTTTAAAGAATGACCCATTGCCTAAAATTCGCAAAGAATCAATCTTCATTGAGATTTGCGAAGGCATACATTGGACAGAGGCAGAGTTACTAATCGCAATTAAAGATGGAAAGTTGGCAGATAAATATCGTGGAATGTCACGCATTTTGGTGAAAGAAGCATTTCCTGGTTTGCTACCAGAAGAACCAAAAAAATCAGAAAAACAAAAAGAGGAGTAATCCATGGCAGTCACAAAGACAATTCTTGCTAATACACACTTTGAAACCGTTGTGCTATTACAAGGTTCAGGTACAGGAACAATCGATTTACAAACAGATTGTAAACTTGCTAATGAAACACTACAGGCAACCCAAACCGTTAACATTAATGAGATTGGACTTGCAGGCCTACAGGCATCATTAACAATCACTAGAAACTCAGAGCAGATTTTTAAATTGTGGGCAGATGGGCAGTTTACAAAGTATGATATCTATTCGAACAACCCACCATTAAAGCGCCAAAACACTTTCGATATTGATTACAATATGCCGGTCGAATCAACAGCAATCATTAAGTTATCTAAAGTAGGTGGCTACGATGGTCCTCCTGGAGTGAATCCAGACCTCTAATTGATACAATTTTTGTGATGTTCCACAAAACAATTATTACAAGGAAACATCATGGCAGAAGAAACAGAAGTAAAAAAACCCGCCGAAGACTGGATGCAAAAGAAATGGCGTCCGGCAATGGGTTGGACATATATGATTATTTGCTTTTTAGATATGGCAATATTTCCAATTCTTTGGAGCATACTACAAGCAACAATGGGGCAGTCAGTCACACAATGGAATCCTCTAACGCTACAAGGCGCAGGTTTATTCCATGTGGCAATGGGTGCCGTGTTAGGTATCGCCGCATTTGGTAGAACTCAAGAGAAAGTTGCGGCGGCATCTACAGCAACACCACCGCCAGCAGTAACAGGTGCACCGATGCCAGTCGCAACAGCATCACCATTTACAGCGCCAGCAACAGCACCCGCACCAACGGTACCTGTAGTTGCACCACCGATAGCAAAACCTTTTGCATAAGGAGATGAAATGTTAGACACACTTTTTTGGATAGCAGTAGGCGCTTTTGTTGGGTGGAATCTTCCACAACCCTTTTGGGCAAAGATGATACAAGAGAAAATACAATCAATTATTGCGAAAAAATAACATGAACGAAAAAACTCCCACCTATACTTTAAGACAAAGACTTTTAGAAATATCGTTGGGAGTTTTTTTAATTGCACTCCTACTACTAACATCAGGTTGCGGTGTCATACCTCAAAAGCACGATGGTAGTTTGGTTTCTCATTATGTAGAAGCGAGATATGAGTTTGGTAAGTTGAATTGTGATAGAAAAGAAGAGTGGAGCAATGCATATCAAGCAGTTGCGAAGTTACAAATCTATGCAGACACAAGAGCGGACAATAACGCCGCTAACATCAAAGCAATCAAAGATAATCTAGACAAAGCAAAAGCGACAAAAAGCACACTGGTCTGCCAGAATTACATTAAGTTAACTGAGCAGAGATTCGAACTATTAGAGAAGGTGTATAAAAACAGATGGTAAATGCAATCGAACAATTACAGGCAATCGCCGTTGGGCAGTCAGTAGAAGCAGAAATCGCCAGACTGATTCTAGAATTCCATCTACAATATCAGCGTGGAGAGATTACAAAGGTAGAATATGATTTTCTACTTACAGAGACAGAGGCAATTCGAAAAGAAGACATGAGAACTTCCGCCGAAAATCTAGTTACGAATGTATTTGAATTAGGTAAGTTACTAGCGTAAGAAGGTAAACATTATGTTTGATATGATTTGTGAAGATATATTTCCTACTAAAATCTATAAGTTTCAAATACATGACAATATTATTGATGTGGCGAAAAAACAATTAAATGTATATCGCATTGAAAATCCCAAGAGTTATGTTGATGAGTATTATTGTTCGCACATACAGACAAACAAATTGGATTTTACAACAGAGTTAAATTACATTCATACAAACCTATTGCAATCGATTCGTTCAAATCATACGGGGCAATTCTATATTGAAGAATCTTGGGTCAACATCATGCCACGAAATACTTACTATCATTGGCATCGCCATGGCGCACATGGGTTCGCCGCAATTCTTTATTTGGACAATATTGGCAAGACAATATTCTATGACCCGAGGGTAGGTAATCACAATGGTGATGATGAATACTATATACAAGAAGCAAAAAAAGGTTTGATGATAATCTTTCCAACATGGTTAGCGCACAGCATACCTCATCATACAAGTGATGAAGAGAGATATACAATGTCATTCAATATTAGAACAGAAAGCAAATATGGTGTCAAATATTAAAACATTTAAAGAATACACAGAGTGGGGCACGGACGAAGATGTGCGAGACAAGGTCAACAAGACGCCTGGTCAAAAACTCCCATTTGAAGAAATCACAGAGCAAATGCTTGATTCAATATCAAAAATGAATTCATCACTTACAGTTGAAGCAGAATACAAAGGCAACATCGGCGCCATGGAACTCTTCAAATTCTATCAAGTTGCAAAAGAAGCAGAAAAGAATGAACTAAAGAAACTCATACAAGCAAAGAAAACAAAAGACGCATGGCAACTAATACAAAAAATAACAGGCATGAAACTACAGGGAGCAGAGTTTGGTAACTAAACTCAAAGCAGTCGTATCATACATTTTCACAATATTTCTAGCAGTAGCAGAAGGCATAAGAGAATATAAGGAACATAAGAGAAAGTCATGGCAGAAATTCTATTAATATCAGACCTCTTAGATATGAGAGCAAAGAAAATAAAAGAATTACAGTATTATACTGAAGAATTAGAAAAACTTCATGACAAAATGAAATACCTACAAGCAGAGATATCATTGACTAATAAGATAATTGATATGATAAACAAAGAGATGGTCATAGAAGTAAAGAGACAATAGTATCCTCAAACCCTTATAAAACAACAGGCTGGGAAATTTCAGATAGTGATAAAAGGTGACAAGGGAAATAAAGTGGGGTAGTGTGGGGTATAGTGGGGCAAAACTCACAGAAACACTAAGCAAACACAATAAATAAAAAATAGAGGAAAGAATAGGAGTGACCGTGGAGTTAATCGCCAACCCAACAAATTTTAATATCGTCAAAGTAGTCGACCGAACAGGCGCTGAGTATACTGGAGAAGTGCGCCAAGTGCCTCGCAGAGAAAACGCAGAGGGCGCTAAGATTGTCGTTGTATTCTCGGATGATATGTTTGAGAGCAGACAGACTATTGAACTAGACTATGAATATGCATGGCGCTGGTCAAATGCTAATTATCATGTAGACTATGAGATACCGCTAGGTCGTGCAGAGTATGTGCAAGCGACCAAGTTTAGAAACAGCGAAGGACTACAGCGAAAAATATAAACCTTTTATTATATCATATTTTTCGGAAATTGTCAAGTTTGGGGGTGTTGCGTAAAAACAACACCCCTTTTCTTTTCCCTTGACAAGTTGCCAATACTATGTTAACCTATAGTCTGAACAGTTGAGAAGGATTCTATATGACAGAATTTGAGAAGAATTGCTACGGAATGCCAGAGTCGGCAGTCCGTGAACAGTACCTGGACAGTCTTACTACGAAGTTGTCTGGTGTTGAAATGACAATTGCCGGCGTGTTGAGCGATTGCCAAGAGTTGCTTGAGATGGGGTATGATAAAGATTATATCCGCAAGCAGTTGAACATTGCTAAGTTTATGCTTTTTGAAACTATGAAGGAACGAGTATGAGCGATATCTTTTCCCGTTTTGGTATTGAACATATCATGGGAGTTGTTCAAAGTGAAGTTGAATGGACTTTTGGAGATTGGCCTGAAGGTGAGGGAATCGGAAGTTCCGATGTTTCCGCAGTTGTCCGAAATGTTGTCCGAAACCTTGATAGTCAAATTCCCTACTTAGAGCAGATTTCAGATAGTGAAATGCAGGTCATCCGTCAAGCGGTGATGGGGGCAATGCGAGAAGTGTTGCATTAATACAACAGTCGGCAAATAAAGGCTTGACATTTTTGCCCATTGTGATATACTATAGTCTGAAGAGTTGAGAAAGAGAGCAAAAAATGTTGATGACGATTCTAGTGATTTTTACGGTGATGGTGCTTTTTGGTGCCGCAGTTTCTTCTAAAGTTACAACCTTGGGATGATGATTATGTATTACGGAATGTTCTCTGATGCTGGCAATGCCGCCGTTGCTGAAATTGTTAAGAGTGCTAAAGAAAAGAATCTTTGCTGGCTCGAGACCTACCAACAGTTGTGCAACCTGTCACGGGTGGCGTGTTTTGGTGAAGCGACCGATACAGTCGTGCGAGAGTGTGTCTATGATGCCCTCGGTTTTAAAACTGATTTCTATGTTTGAAAGAATCACTATGTGGGATTTAGAAGGTTTGAAAGTCGAAGGGAAATACATGGGCGATATCGCAGTCGCTGGTCGTGTAGAATCTAGTCGAGTAAAGTATGGCGGCGAAGTCGTGCATACAGTTGTTCTTGATGCACCTATCAATGTGTATGGTGCAGAGCGAGACCGAGTCCTGTTAGAAAACAAATATGTGGAGCGTGTGTATGCGAACTAAAGTTATTATTGATGGTTTTAAGAATTCACAAAAGTTTCGTGTGATTTTGAACGGTGTAATAATTTACACTACTGTAAAAGATATGGCATTCAATCTGTTCGGGCAAACCGACCAGAGGGTTGCAGTTTGGAATGCTATGATGAAGTTGGCGATAATGCGCCGAGTTGAAAAGATTGCTCCGGTTGGTTTGGGGTGTAGGGAAAACGGATTTGAAGTCCAAGTAGATATGGTGTAGATATGGGAAAGATTAAAAATCAAATAATTGAAATTTTAGAACTATTAGTTGCTAGTGGAAATAACTACTCTTATGTGGCAGATGTTTTCGGTATGTCAGTCGAAGAAGTAATTGAGATTGCTGAGACTTATGACGAGATGTTGTAAAAATACAACACACGGAAAATAACCCTTGACAAATACGGAATTGTTTGTTATACTGTAGTCTGATTAGTTGAGAAAGGTATTCATTATGGCGTATGTATCCCAAGACCGAAAAGCGAAGATTGTTGCGGCAGTTAAACCGATTCTTAAAAAATACGGAATCAAAGCGACATTTGCAGTCCGTAATCATTCTACGATTTCATTGAATATCAAGTCTGGTCCGATTGATTTCGTTGAGAACTACATTGGCACCGATATGAACAAAGTTGCCGCCAATAAAATGTCACCCGACATGATTGCGTATCTCCGTAAGAATCAAGCGATTGATGTGAACCCCTACTGGTTTCAAGACCACTTTTCTGGTGTCGCTAAGAAATTCCTTAGTGAAGTTATGCCAGCGATGAAGTCCGCAGATTGGTATGACCGTTCTGATGCTCAAATAGATTATTTTGATACCGCTTACTATGTCGATATCAATATTGGAAAATGGAATAAACCTTACAAGGTAGTGTAATGAATAAATTTGTGATTGAAATGAATAGACGAGCAGGGCGGCGTGCCTTGTTCCAAGAGCAGATGAAGAAACTAACCGAACTGAATACTAAAGATGGTTCAATTAGTTATGCTTATCTCGCTGGATTTCTAGAATCACAATTGATGGCGCTGGCATGTGACAGCGATGAAAATTTGGCAAGTGTTCTAGCAGACTTTAAGTTTGCCATTAAGAATGCGGAAAAGAATAAGGAGACTACTTGACATGCGATAAAACATGCGTTAATATATGGGTGTAGTCCCTTGATAATGAAGAGTAGTATTTAACACACACACAAAGGAGAAGTTGATTATGGCTAAAGTTAAAACTGGTGAGAAAAAGCAATACGAAAAGATTCTGGACTTGTTTCAGAGTATGGGTAGTGATACCTTGATGGTTGCTGAGATTAAAGAAAAGTTGGGAGACGAGATTAAGATGTATCGCCTTTCCACTTACATGTATGACATTAAGAAGTATTCAAAGCAAGCGATTGTGCCAATCCGTGAAGGTAAGAAAGTCATGGGTTACAAGTTGGTCAAGATGACCGTGCCAATGTCGCAGAAAATCACTGGTGTTGCACTAGTGCCTGCTACAGTCACGGAAGTTGCTGATGAAGTTACTAGTGAAGTTGAAACTGAATAAGGAAAATAATATGAGAAAGTTGCTAGTTGTTGCCTCAATGGCATTACTTGCTACTGGATGTGCAACCAACGGTCCTTTTGCAAAAGATGAAAAGATTGACCCTGTAGAAGTGAAGGCATATTACGGGCAGAAAGACCCATCGAAAGATGTGATGTTATCTGAGCCAAACATGCCGCTGAAACTTGACAAGGAAATTCGCCGCATGAGCCGAGAGGAAATCATTGTTGCAATACAGGAATGTAAAGAGGCAGATTTGCGACCTTTGGCTGTGCGTATTCCAGCAAAAATCAACAATTTTGAAACCAAGGTTATTGTTGATGTGATTTGCGGTCCCAAATTTAAGAACTAAAGATTACGAATGGGGGAGTGAGCGGGTCCGTCCGCCTACTCTTAAATAACAGCGAACTCCGGGAGGCGTCCAGAGTGCCCCTTAGTGTTGTTTTTATACAACACGGCAAAATTTAGAACTTGACATTTACCGAGAATCGTGTATAATGAAGTTTGTGAGATTGAGAAAAGAGACTAAAAAATGATTCGATTTATTGCCGGTTTATTGTTGTGTATGGGTGCTGTTGATGCGAGTCCCGAAACCCCCATTATCTACATTCTTGCAGTCGCAGGAATCGGTCTCTTACTGATGTTTTTTGGCACTAGAAAATATACGATGGCGCCTTGAGGCTGGTCGTTTTCTAGTGCTTTTTTATTGAGTGTATATTATGACCCTTGAAGAACTGAACAGTTTGTGTGCTGAGATTGCTATAGAAGACGCAGAGATGCGTATGGCAGACTATGCAGACATGCTAGAAGAAGATGAGTTTAAGTGCATAGAGCGTATGCTTGCGGACCCTAGATTCTATGGTCCTGATGCAGACGAGGGTGCTAATGATTGTGATGGTCTTTTCTATTGGGAGTTAAAATGAGCATTCAGGCATTTAGTCTAGCGGTATCGATAAAGGCATTAAGTGAAGAACAAATGCAGTCGTTTGTTGAAACTCTTGTGAGCAAATTCCCTAAGGTCGCAGACCGATTGGCAAACAATATTTCTTTTGCATTTCAAGAGCAAAGTCTAGATGAGCAATGGAACGAAGTGAGAAAATTAAGTGATGAATTCGAAGACATTCCATTTTAAGTTAGAATCAAAGAAACCTCGCAATTATTTTGTGAGAGAATCTTTATTTCGAAAAGCAGGTTCGCATGAAAAAAGCGAAAAGGCAAAACGCAAGGAGTTTCAGAGAGAACTGAGAAAAGAACTTGAACTGATTTGACCTGACCCAAGGGGGGGGGGGCTATATAAAAAGAAACCCGATGCCGTGTAGCGGAGTAGTATAGTAGTCGCACGGTCCTTCTCTCTCATTCAAAGTTGGCAAAAAGGTCCGCTATGAAAACTTAAAGTTTTTTGCTAACACGGATTATCAAATTTTTTTTTGGAATATTTTTTGAGTTATAAAGTTGAACACATTTGGAGTAATTATGATGGATTATCTGATTCGTGCTGAGAAGTATGCTGAGGCTCGTGGTGATGAAAACCGGTTCAAGAACTGGTATACTCGCTATCGTGAATATTACAATGTCGAGTATAGTGTGTGGTGTGCATTAACTTGGCTGTATGATGAAGATACTGCTAAACTTTTGAAATATCAATATTGGGGACCTGCATTATGAACGAGCGAATTAAAGAACTAATGCTAAAATCTAATCCTGATGGAGATTTTTCTGATTGCGAATGGGTATTTGAAAAATTCGCCGAGTTGATTGTTCAGGAATGTGGCCGTGTGGCAGACCAATGGGTTAATGACGAAGATAATGGCACTAATTTGGTAAGTGAGAAATTGAAACAACATTTCGGAGTTGGAGAAATCGAAAACCTTAAAGCAGGTGCAGAGATTCACGCTGGTGATAAAGGATACAGTATCGGCACTCAAGAAGGTTATGATGAATTCATGAAGAAAAGAAACAAAAGGTGAAAAAATGACTAGTCTTGCTGTAGCGATTTTTATTCTCATTATGGAGTTTGTAGTATGAGTGGTGGACACTTTCAATATAAACAATGGGAAATTAATTACATTGCCGATGAGATTGAGCAATTGATTTTGAACAATGAAGTTCTCTTGCAAGAATTCTTTCAACTTGAAGAGCCTCGCTTTACACCTGAAACGATTGAAGAATTTAAAAAGGGTTTGAGTATATTGAGACAAGCATATGTCTATGCTCAACGCATTGATTGGTTAGTCTGTGGTGATGATGGAGAAGATTCATTCCATAGACGATTGCAACATGATTTGAAAAAACTATAAGGAGTTACATTATGTGGATTGTAGGAATTATCTTAGCGGCCGATTGGATTAATGAGTGGATTTCAAAAGGTTGAAAGTTAAACATATGCATTGGATACTAATTATTGTTCTAGCATTTATGAACTTACCTCTGGCGCTCTTTGCTACGGCTTTGTTTATTTACTTTGAGAGAAACTCTTAATGTCTGGTTGGCGCAAACGGCAAATCTTGGAGTTGATGGAACGGCGGTTTAGCCGGCGGAGCAACCTTTGTGAAATTATTGAGAAAGGAAAGAAAATGATTACTACGAATAAAGCAAAATGTAGACTATGCGAAGATGTGATTGAATCGAAGTATAGGCATGATTTCGTTACTTGTAAATGTGGTGAGATTTTTGTCGATGGCGGACCGGTGTATCTAAGACGAGGTGCCGGCAACTTTGATAACTTTATTGACCTAAGTGAAACAACATCGGAAGAAGAATGACTGCTCGGCAAACAAAAGCAACCGTTGTGATTGAACCTAATGACGATTGGACTTATAAGTGGAACGATAAAGTCGTTACCGAAGAAGAATATAAAAAACTGTGTGCTGGTCATGATGCTTTTGTAAAAGAGTTGGAAAAGAAAGAATTGGAAGAAATTGAACCAGTTAAAAGAAAAAGGGCTAAGAAATGAAAGTCGTAATCAATACTTGTTTTGGTGGGTTTGGATTATCCGACCTTGCATTTGAAAAACTTTTGCAACGCAAAGGTATTGAGTTTGAAAAAAAAGAAGAGGCATGCATGTCACACTACTATCGTAAGGGGCATATGAATGACAATGACTACTATTTGTCCGAATATGATTTTTATGATAATCGAAGTGAGGCAGATTTAATTGCGGTTGTCGAAGAACTTGGACAATTAGCAAACAACAACTATTCAAGTTTAAAAGTTATTGATATTCCTGATAACATTGAATGGCAAGTTGAAGAGTATGATGGTCGTGAACACATTGCAGAGAAACATAGAACCTGGTATTAATGTATGAAAGATTTTATACTTAGATTTGTTGTTCTTTTTTGGGTAGGTGTTTTCGCATTATTTTTTCTCTTTCATATTTTTACGAGCAATAGAACTGTTCGATACGATTGCCGTGATGCAAGTTGGCACCCTGACTATCCTATCAAAGTAAAAGAAGAGTGTGTAAAAAAAAGGAGTGAATTAAAATGAAAATGGTTTTTTGTGATTTAAATAATGTCTTCCATTACATATAGAAAATATTATTGGCAACACTTTAAAAGACATATTAAGATTGCCATTTGGAATCTAAAAGGCGTTTGGTATAATCGGCACCACAGTCAATGGAAGAAAAGAGAGTGGGACTTAAATTCTGATTGACTTTTGGTGAGTTTGTTGATACACTATGATTATTGATTGGAGAACTTATATTATGGCAAATATTCATTTTTTACGCAAGATAACAAAAGACGAGTTGTTTGATACTATGTTTTTTGCTACAGGTGAACGAGTTACTGTAGTTAAAACAAAAGATAATTACACATTAACTGTTCCTGGTATTCAATGCGTCATTGTGCATAATCGAAACATTAAAATAAATAATGTTAAGACTAACAGTATTACTCAAGCAAAATTAGAATTGCAAAGGTATGCACAATGATTTCAATCGGCGGCCTCACTAAACAACAAGTTAAACTTCTAGATATTATTTGGAACTTTCCTGATGTTGACCAATTTGAAGAATGGCGCTCAACACTATCTCTTGAAAATGCACAATTGGTTGATACACTAATGGAACTTGTGAGACAAGAGATTTTAGAAGATATGATTGATGAAAAGTTTACTGACGCAAAAGAAGTATTGAAAAACCTTAAAGGGGATATAAAATGATTTCACATCTTGTAGCATTTATTTTAGGCATTGTAGTTGCAACAGTTGGTGTAAGTAGTCTCGCAAGTTTTGTTGACCGTCAAGTTGAAAACGCAAAGGTCTATATTAAAGAAAATGTTAAATGAAAAAAAATGATGCCGAAGAAAACCGAATGGCTAGTTTGAGTGGTGCATATAAGCATTACTGCCCTGAATGGGACTTTCTAGCAATCGATGAAACATGCCCTGAGTTTGCCGCATGCTTGTGCTACGGTTCACCATATAAACAAGTTATTACAAAAGAAAACTGTGATTTGTTTTTAAAAGCTTTGTTGGGTAAAGATGAGTTGATTGAGAAATGGTGGACAGGAAAAAACTTAGGTTTCGATAGTCAAACACCAAGAGAAGTTTTTGATAGTGGAGAAGAAGGTAAAGAACGAGTGTATGAATACATACTCCATTACGCTATGAAATAGGATAAATAAAAATAAAAAAGGTTAACATGAAAACTTATTCTAATCTATTTCTAAAAGAAGACGCAACAGAGGGTGCAGTATTCGAAGAGGTAATCATTGCTACATGGAATGGTGAAACTCCTCCTGACACAAAAGAAATTTCTCCTGATGCTGGAAAGAAAGTTGTTACCTATCTAAAGGCGCAAGGTCTAAAAGGTAAGGCATCTAAACTTCCCACAAAAGGTGTTGATGTTACAAAAGACTGGTCTCAATTTTGGAGACCTGATAGTGTTCCTGGTTCTACAAAAACTCCAAAGACAGATATTCTAATTGGTGATACTCGCATCTCTTTAAAGATGGGTGCCGCACAATTAATGTCTGGTGGCATCAATGAATCAAAAGCAACATACTATGCGGCCATGAAATCTTTAAAATCCCTTGAAGATGATATCATTAAATCTACGCATGACAAATTAGACAATCTAACAAGAAGTTCCGTTGCGGCAGGGCAAGTAGACAAAGAGTTGAAAGCGGGCAAGGATGAATTTCTAAAGAAAGCAAACGATACCAACAATGAAGTAAAGAAGTTGATGAAAGATATCTTTGCTAACAATGCAGATTTTCGTAGAGCATTTGTAAAAGAGGCAATGACAGGTGAAGTTAAGTTTGGTAAAACAACAAAAGCGTATGCCGAGTATGTTTTATCAGCAGACAAGAAAGGTGATTCTGTTAATCTTCATAAAGCAACAGACAAATCTTTTCTAGATAAAGTTGCAAGTAAAACTGATGTTACTGTAAGATTCAAATCTACTTCCGTAAAATCAAAGGGAGAGAAAACTGGCCAGTATCGTTACTGGACTGTAATTGCCTTGGGTGTAAAAAAACTTGAGGAAGAGATTGAAGAGCATCGTGGTTTAATGTTGACTGAAGGATTACTAACAGGTATAATTAATCGTATCAAGACATTCTTTACCGAACTATTTCGTAAGGTGTATGAATACTTAAAAGGTGGCATTCGTAATGTGATGGACTTCTTTGAGATTGAACCTGAAGTTACATACGGAGATGTAGATTTTTCTAAACTTTAAAATGGGAGAGTGAGATGGTTCTAAAAGATTGGTTGGATGTTGTAGAAGGTAGAATTACAGAGGGTGATAATTATTGCTGGAGTTGTTATGGTGACCGAGATGAGATGTATTCTCTCACATATTGGAATCAAAAACACGGCGGGCAAGAAATTTCATCTCATGTAGTTTATAATCGATTGACACAACAAGTATTTGAAGCAGATGTAATTCATGGAGAGATTAGAGCCTATCGTTGGATTCATCCTGACTATCGCCAAGCGGCAAAAAAATATGCGATTGATAATGGCGTAGAATCTTCATATGATTATGCTTATGATGATTTCAAGTATATTGATTTAGAGACCGAAGAAGATTTCATTCAAAAAGCAACATCGATTGTTGATGAGAGTGATTATGATACTCGCATTGAGATGCCATTAACTCTTGATAAAGAAGAATTGTACCGTTTGATGGAACTCGCTCATAAGGCAGACATGACACTTAACCAGTATGTCGAGCATGTGTTGCAGATTGCAATAGATAAATTTAACGAAGACAAACAATTATGCTTTACTTTCTAATTGGAATTGTTACATTCATTGTTATTAGTTTGTGTGTCACTATTTGCATTCGTAGGTGGGGTGTATATGGAACTCATGATTGGTAAATATAAATAATAAAAAAACTTTAGGAGATACCATGGCCTTACCTTATGAAGAAGATACTGGAGCGTTTGTAGTTTCACTATTACACAGTAGAACATTGTCACATTTAATGCATCTTCAAACAGATTCATTCTCAAAGCATATGGCGCTAGGAGAATACTATAATGGTATTGGTGAGTTGATTGATACTTATGTTGAATCGTATCAAGGCATCTATGGAATCATTCGTGCGTATCCTGAAATCTATATGGGTGCTACAGAACCAATCTCATATTTTGAGGGCCTACAGAAATTCGTTAATGAGGCAGAAGTTATGCTTGCGCCAAATTCAGAATTAAAAAATACACTTGATGGAATCAAAGACTTAATCAATTCTACTCTATATAAACTGAAAAACCTCAAGTAAAATCAAGCATTTGGGGTGTTGTTTTTACGCAACACCGTCTAAAAATAGCACTTGACAATCGGCAAACCTTGTGCTATACTGTAGTTTGAATAGTTGATAAAGGTCTTTGATATGAAATTACTTTCTACAGGAAATCCAAAAATTCTAAAGGGTCTAGAAAAAGGATATAATACTTATATCTTACATCTTGCACCCGCCAATCTTTCTGGTTACGAAACTTGCCCCAAAAGAACTACTGGTTGCACCGCCGCTTGTTTGAATACTGCCGGTCGTGGTGGTATGTTCAAAAAAGGTGAGAATACCAATGTCATTCAAAAAGCACGGATTCGCAAAACAAAAATGTTTTTTGAAGACCGCATTGAATTTATGCGTTTACTTGTTGCCGATATTGAATTGGCGATTAAACAGTCCGCCAAGAAAAATCTGATTCCCGTTTTTCGCTTGAACGGTACCAGCGACCTCTCTTTCGAAAAATACGAAGTGAATCGTAACGGTCAAACCTATTCAAATATTTTTGCCGCTTTCCCTGATATCCAATTCTATGACTACACCAAGATTCTTGGTCGTAAAGTTAAAGATATTCCTAACTACCACTTGACATTCTCTGCCGCAGATGGCAACGATTCCGATGTTTTTAAAGCAATGGTTTTGTTTGGTATGAATGTTGCGGTTGTGT
>Ga0222712_10002287_pt1 | contig 22133 bp, 42 predicted proteins | sample C33_657DmetaG_FD_165043 | JGI IMG/M metagenome (GOLD analysis project Ga0222712, IMG submission 165043) | Estuarine water microbial communities from San Francisco Bay, California, United States - C33_657D | ecosystem: Environmental > Aquatic > Marine > Unclassified | place: USA: California... | reverse complement strand
AATTTGAGTCTGCGCTAGCTGACTATACCGGTGCTCCGTATGTTGTAGCCACCGACGGTTGCACTCACGCAATTGAATTGTCAATGAGATACGATCGGGTTGAGTTTTGTGCATTTACCCCTTTCACTTACCTAAGCATTCCAATGATGTTAAAACAGTTGGGAGTTACATTTTACTACGAACTAGGCAATCCCCCTGAATGGATCGGAGAATACAAGTTTAGAAAAACTCGTATATGGGATTCAGCACGTAGGCTCGAGCGTGGTATGTATCGTGAAGGTCAGATACAATGCCTGAGTTTTGGAAATGGTAAACCACTTGAACTAGGCAAAGGTGGTGCCATTCTAACTGATGATCGGGATGCATATCTATCATTAAGTAAGATGCGTAGCGATGGCAGAGACTTACGTATCAGTCCTTGGCAGGACCAAAAAGAATTCAAGGTGGGATATCACTACTGTCCTACACTCGAAACTTGCCAGCTTGGCATAGAAAAATTAGGTTCAATTAACCCAGAACCTAAATATCATCAGTATCCGGACTTGAGGTCTATTGACATCAAAGTCTAAATACTATACAATTAACAAAAAGTCATCCACGACTTATAACTCGGAGAACAAAACTTGACAAAAGAATTTACACCAGATCCAGTATTTCATTCAGACACTAACACTAAATTTGTAGCAGACGTTATATCAGACAAATATGTACCGTTAAAGAAAGAAGTGTACGTTAAAGCCGGAGACGACATGAGCGACAAGGGCTATGAAGAAGCGTACTTAGGCGATCACCTTCGCTTTAAAATGAAACGTGAAGGCAAACGTTTTTGGGCCGGAGATAACATCAGTGAGTATGTCACAGAAGAATTTAAAGATCAATTAATTGATGAAGCTGCAGAAGCATTTGAAACAGTATTAGATCGTTTACTCATTGATCGTGAAAACGATCCTAACTCAAAAGGCACAGCCAAGCGATTGGCTAAAATGTATTTCAACGAAGTAATGGCAGGAAGATATGAACCAGCACCAGACGCAACAGCATTTCCAAACGATTCCGAGGACCGCTACGAAGGAATGCTTGTGGTACGTAGTGAGCTTCGCAGTATGTGCAGTCATCACCACCAACCTGTCAGTGGCGTTGCTTATATCGGGATTATTGCCGCTCAAAAGCTCATTGGCCTTAGCAAGTACACTCGTATTGCTCAGTGGTGTGCTCGTCGTGGCACACTACAGGAAGAACTTGCAAATGACATTGCTAGGGAAATTGCCAAAGCAACTGGAGCAACAGACCTAGGTGTATATATTCAAGCTGTACACGGATGCTGTGAAAATCGTGGTATTATGGCACATAGTTCATTGACGCAGACTACCGTTCTCAAGGGTGCGTTTAAAGATGATGGCAATACAAAGAAAGAATTCTTTGACAACATTAAACTACAACAGGAGTTTGCCCCAAGATGAACATACAACAACGTATGGCTGAATTAATGGAGCCAATTGATCGACAAATTATGATGTGTGATAACAGAGAAGATCTACTAATGTTGGCAAGTGCAATGCTAGTCACAGTTAAAAGTATCTTTGACAAAGAATTGGGCGAAGATGGTCGACGACTAATGTTTAAAGATATGGTATGATATCGTTGCCTGCGGGATGTAAAGTTGGGTATGAAATAAGATTTGTAGTCAATGAACTAACCAACGAAATGGGCGAATGGTTTGAATTAATTGGCGGGAAAGCATATTCCATTGCAGTTCCGGGACGCAGAGATTATAAACTTATTCCACACGTACAATATGGTCGTGCCAAGGCTAGCTATAAAATGCAAGATGGCACCAATCAATATCTAATTAGATTCCATGGCGATGATGCCAGTACTGCCAGTGTCTTTTTAATTAAATTTTTAGATAATATAGCAAACCACAACTTTAACGAATATAAAGATTATGTCTATTAAAAAATATTACACAGATCGGGATGTAAAAGCCTGGGTGCATAACATTATGCGAGATATGTCCAAAGATGCATGGCGTCCAGATTACATTGTTGGGCTTGGTAGGGGCGGGCTTGTTCCTGCTGTGATGCTTAGCCACTACACCGGCGTACCTATGCAGACACTAGATGTTAGCTTGAGAGATGGTGGTAGTAAAGTTAGTAACTGTGGTATGTCCGAGGATGCCTACGAAGGCACAAATATTTTGATTGTTGATGATATCAACGATGAAGGTAATACTTTACAATGGATACGTGACGACTGGCGTAGTAGTTGTATGCCAAACAACCCCAAATGGGATACTGTATGGGGATACAATGTTAGAGTTGCTGTTATGATTAATAATGGTGCTAGTAACTTTACTGAAGTTAATTATGTAGGTCGAGAAATTAACAAAAATGAAAACAATGAATGGTGTGTTTTTCCCTGGGAAAATTGGTGGGAATAAATACATATTCAGCAAGCGGCCTTTCTGGCATTCATCCCGCTATACAAATTCTGCAAGCCTATGCTATAATTAACATAGGAGAAAAAGCATGACACCAGTAGTTTACAAGTACACAAGTACGAAAGAATACCACGACGCATTTCCTTGCGCTTATCGTCAGTGGCGAGCCGACAGTCATTGTAATTTAATTCACGGATATAGTTTTTCAATGAAGTTCTATTTTGGAACCGACGATCTAGATGTCCGCAATTGGGCGGCAGACTATGGTGGGTTAAAAGAACTAAAGCGAACACTAGAAGACCAATTTGACCATACACTTATTGTGGCCGCAGATGATCCAGAAATGGCAACATATCAATTGCTACAAGAAAAGAAAATGGCTAAAATAGTAGTTCTGCCCAAGTTAGGATGCGAAGGACTCAGCGACATGCTCTACAAATATGTTAACGGTGTTTACATTCCAGAAATGTGGGGACCAGGTGAGGCAGCTAGACTTTGGTGTTATCGTGTTGAGGTCCGCGAAACACAAAGCAACATGGCGTTCCGTGAGGGGCACCGTGAGTGGAATGAAGACCTATTTGTGTAATTTGTCAATTTAAGGAGAAACCATGTTAGACAAAATTTTAAACGGTGTAGACCGAGCATTAGCATACAAGTTAATGCTGGCTCACGTCATTATTATTGCCATTAGCAACTACATTGTGCAGTACAAGTTTTCAGTGTTTGGTGCACCATTAGCAGCAGCCGCGTTTACATTTCCACTAGTGGTTGTGTTGACCGACTTGACTGTGCGACTGTTAGGCAAACAAACTGGTCGTGCTGTGATTGCCCTGGCATTCATTCCTGCTATTCTAGTAAGTATGGCAGTGGTTAAGCTAGGCGGAGCTCCTGATTCAGTTGCCTTCCGTATTGGCCTTGGCAGTGGATGTGCCTACTTTATCAGCAACTTGTTGGATGTTTATGTATTCCAATACATTCGTGAGAAGTATGCCACTTGGTGGATTGCACCTGCGCTAAGTTCAATTGTTAGCACATTCTTTGATACCTATGTGTTCTTCTTTACAGCATTTGCTGGCGGCGCCAATGAGTTCATGGCTGCTAACTGGCACATTGTTGCAACCAACAATTCGATTAGTAAAATCATTGTGAGCCTGGTAGTTATTCTTCCTGCTTACGGGTTACTGTTGAATCATCTGCAAAAGAAATTGGTAACGGAAGAAGAAGAGAACATTGTTAAAAGTAGCAATTAACATTTGGAGAATATGGGCCAAGGCCCTAGGAGAGAAGGCAGGCAATACGGATACAGAAGCTGACCGTATTGCTTGCATTCGTACTGTAATTGTGTTAACATATATCATAACTAACTGCTTTATCATAGCAGGTGTTATTCGACATTGGTAAATTATGAACTCAAAAGAAAATGAAATATTGCTCATTACCCAAGAAGAATGTGCAGAAGTGACACAAGCTATCTCTAAGTGTTATCGATTTGGCCTAGACAACGTTAAACCAGGAACGCCCAAGACAAATAGAGAACATCTAGCAGAAGAACTAGGCGACTTACAAGCAATGATTGACTTGTGCATCAAATTTAACCTAGTAGGCAGTGAACAAATTAGCATTGCCGCAGATAACAAAATTGCCAAACTTAAAATTTGGTCAGATATTTTTAAGGATTGACATGTTTGGAACAAATGAAATTATTGGTAAGAAGTATTTTAAAGATGCTCCCGCAGACAGCTTGTTTGTAACCAGCATGTTCTTTACCCTACAAGGCGAAGGTCCTTATGCAGGACAACCTGCATTGTTTATTCGTCTTGCTAAGTGTAATTTAGATTGTAGTTTTTGCGACACATTCTTTGATGATGGCGATTGGCTAACCTTTGATGAGATTGAATCTAAGATGCATGCGGCTATCAATGATCATTGGAACAAACAAGGTAAAGAAACACCCCCGTGGGCAGCCAATGGCTTAAACAATTACCCAGGTGTTGTACTTGTGATGACCGGAGGTGAGCCCTTGTTACAAGATAACATCAGTGAATTTATGGCACAACAACTTGCACATTTTAAGGCTGTACAAGTTGAAAGCAACGGTATTCCGGTTACTGATGTGCCCGAAGGTGTTACCCTTGTATGCAGTCCCAAGTGCATGGAAAAAGAAGGACATGCGGTTAAATACTATGCACCCAGTGCGACTATTCTAAAACGTGCAGACTGTTTAAAGTTTGTTATGAGCTCAGATCCTGATAGCCCTTACTATACTGTACCCGAGTGGGCATTTGAATGGAAACGTAATAATCCTGACAAGGAAGTTTATTGTAGTCCGATGAATGTGTACAACAGTTTTCCGCAAAAGATTAAACTGTTACGTGCAGAAAAAGGCACTATTACCATGGCAGAGCGTAGTACTGTAGATGAAGTTATTAGCTTTTGGGAGCCAGGCTTGTTGGACTTAAAAGCCAATCAAGCAAATCACGAACACACAGGACAGTTCTGTATTGACAATGGTTTTAAACTAAATCTACAAATGCATTTGTACGCAAGTCTTGCATGATGGGTATAGGTTACAAAGGTAAAATGGCCATGGCGTTTAAACGTGACGATTGGTTCTATCGCCGATGTGTTGGATGGCAAGTAAAGTTTACGCTATGGCCTAGACGTTGCGACTTAACTAATAATCTTATTTGGTTGAAGCGTGGGTATAAAGGAATGGCAATACTAACAGGGCCTGGTGAAGACATCGTTGAGTTTCGCTGGCATGACTTAGACGAACACCTTGTGTGGAAATTAAAAGGATACTAATATGGGATTACTCGATCGATTATTTGGCAAGAAAGAAGAGGTGACGGCACCTGCACCGGAAGCACCAAAGGCCAAAGAAACAAAAGCTAAAACTAGTAAAAAGACTGCAAAAGAGATTGCCGATGAAAAAGGCGAACCTTATGTGTCTATCCTAAGTGTGGAACTAGATCCCGAGAATATCGGTAACGGTGCATTTGAACTTGATTGGAATGACAAGTTTGTTACCAATCTTGTACGTGCAGGATATCAACTTAAACCAGGAGAAGAAGATGCTGTTATTGTTGACCGCTGGTTCCAGGACATTTGCAAAAATGTCGTAGCAGAAAACTTTGAGCAATGGGAAGCCAATCAACCATACGATTCTCGTCCTAGAGTAATTGATAAGAAAGACTTGGGTGGTGGTCGTACAGAGGTATCATGATACTGTATGTAAATGGTGACAGTCATAGTGCAGGTGCGGAAGCAGTTAACAACTACTGCTTTGCCAATGATGATCTGTTGTATTGGGGGCTAGGACGCAAGCCTCACCCAGACAATGAACGTGCTAGTTATGGCTGTGAGCTAGCAAACACCCTGGGTGCTATATTACATTGTGACGCAGAATCTGCCAGTAGTAATAGACGCATTATACGTACCACAGAACAATATCTAAAATATAACCCAACGCCAGATTTAATTGTTATAGGTTGGAGTACATGGGAACGAGAAGAATGGATACATGACGATATATACTGGCAAGTAAATGCCGGCGGCATAGGTGATGATTGGCCAAACGCTATTAAAGAAAAGTATAAAAATTGGATTGCTGATTTGCAGTGGCAACCAATAATTAATAAATCACACCTGTACATTTATAATTTTCATAAGCGTTTAGAAGCAGATGGTATTAACCATTTTTTCTTTACAGCATACCAACCTTGGACCAATGTGGAACAGTTTGATTGGAACGGACAGTACTTAGATCCGTACAATAAAGACCATACCTATTTCAATTGGTGTAGGAATAATGGTTTTAAGACTGTAAAGCCTGATAGTTACCATTTTGGTGCAGATGCACATCGTGCCTGGTCTGAGTTTATATATCCAAAAATTGTGGAATCGTGCTTGACTAAGAACTAATTATATGCTATTATAATGACATGAAATATCTAATTGTAGACACAGCTAACACCTTCTTCCGTGCTCGACATGCGGCACATCGTCAAAGTGATACATGGGACAAACTAGGTTTTGCCATTCATGTAACATTGGCCAGTGTAGCCAAATGCTTTCGTGATCAGAAGGCAGACCATGTTGTATTCTGTTTAGAGGGCCGTTCGTGGCGCAAGGACTATTATGAGCCGTACAAGAAAAATCGTGCAGTTGCAAGAGCCGCACTTACAGAAAAAGAAGCCGAAGAAGATAAACTCTTTTGGGAGGCTTTTGACGAACTCAAAACGTTTGTCACAGAAAAGTCCAATTGTACTGTTCTCCGGCACGAGTCGTTGGAAGCAGATGACTTGGTGGCAGGATGGATTCAAGCACACCCAGACGATGAACACATGGTAGTCAGCAGTGACAGCGACTTTCACCAATTGCTGGCCGCAAACGTAAAACAATATAATGGAATATCAGATGAGCTTCACACGATTGAAGGCATCTTTGACAAAAAGGGTGCCCCAGTCAAAGATAAAAAAACTAAAGAACCCAAAACAATTCCGGACCCAAAGTGGATCCTTTTCGAGAAGTGCATGCGGGGCGACGTTTCAGACAATGTCTTTAGCGCATACCCTGGGGTACGCACTAAAGGCAGTAAGAATAAAATTGGCCTCCATGAAGCCTTTGCCGACAAAGACAAAAAAGGCTTCTCGTGGAACAATTTAATGCTGCAACGTTGGACCGACCATAATGGCGTCGAGCACAAAGTCTTAGATGATTATCTGCGTAATGTTACATTGGTAGATCTTACAGCACAGCCCGACCATGTTAAAACTTGGATTGCAGAAACTATTGCCACTAATAGTGTGCCTAAAGAGGTGCCAATGGTAGGTGCCAAGTTTCTTAAGTTCTGCGGCAAGTATGAACTAAAGCGAATCAGCGATAATCTACAAAACTACGTAGACTTTTTAACAGCGAGTTATCCAGAATGAACAAAGAACTATTACGAGAATTTCAATTACAAGCAGGTGGTAGTCACTATCCCGACATTAATCCTGCAATGCAGGCCAGGTTTGCTGAGTTACTAATCCAGGAATGTGTTGATAACTTATTCCTATACGGATATGATGATGCTGCAGATCAAATAATTAAACATTTCGGATTGAAGAATGAAGTGCAATAAATGTGGGTACAGCAACAATGGTTCAGGCGACTGGGCTCATGTGTGTGGTTCTGTAACAGTAAAGAAAACTAGTATGAATCCACGATTAAGACAATTTGAAAAAGAATCTAAGCTCGAAATATTTGGCCTGGGTGCAAAACGACATATATGGGAAGCTGCACTAGAAAAGTATGCTGAGTTGATTGTGCAGGAATGTGCCACTGTGATTGAGAAAAATCTCTATAAAAACATCGGCTGGAATACCAGCAGAGCTGTCAAACGTCATTTTGGAATTGAGGATGAAGAATGAGACATAAAGACATCATTGGTTTTCTTTGGTTTTTCATAATACAACCGTTGTTCTTTTTTGTGGGTATTGGTATCTTCGTTTATGGATTGGTAACCAATTGGCCCACCGAAAGAACTGTAAAATACGATTGTGGCATGGCCGAATGGCACCCTGATATTCCTCCAATGGCCAAGGAAGAATGTCGTAAACTACGCCAGGAAAATATTAAATGATTAAAAGCATTAATAGTAGTAGTCCATATTTAACTGTGGACGGAGGTAGCCCAATGATGCCATATATTAGCCCAGGTTCGCAGGGTGCAGGGCAACTTAGATATAACACAAATAATAATAACATAGAAGTGTGGGATGGTGTTACATGGAAAGAAATTGGTACTAGTTACACATCAATTAATCTAAGTTATGAAGCGCAGGAATCACTTAAATGGGTTAGGGAAAAACGCAATGAGGAAATGAGACTGCAAGCACTGGCCCAATCTCATCCCGCAGTAGCAGATGTTGTGGCGAAATTAAACTCAGTTGAAGAAGAACTTAAAGTAGTGGTAGCATTAACAGAGAAAAATAAATTATGAAATTCAGACATTGGTTAGCACAGTGGTTGATTAAAGACGATCATCGAGAAACAGTTTATTCCAATAAAATATCTGCGTCAACCGACAGAGAAGAATATGGAACTCCGATCCGATTCTCAGTGACCCCGGCACGTGGTGGCATTGTTGTTACTAGCAGGACGTATGATCGTCAAAAGGATCGCAGTGACGAAATCATTCATGTTATTCACGATGATGAAGATGTTGCCCGTAAAGTTGGTGACATCGTGGCCATGGAACTAATGAAATCATGAGTAACTTTAGTTTTGGTCCAACTGGACTAGGTGGTGCAATGCCGGGCATCATCGCACAAGATATAGGTAAATCATTTAGATTTCAAGAGGAACACATGTTTAGTGGATTAGATATTAGAATTACTCCTGCACACGGAGGAACAATTGTTAGCGTAGCCCAAGGTCCCGGTAACAGTCCTACTTTATACGTAGTAGGCGAGGAACAAGACCTTGGCACAGAAGTAGGCAAAATTATAACAATGACCTGCTTAACAAAGGAAACATAATGACTGAAATTATCGCAAAGCCCGTAGTAAAAAATAAATTTTGGATTGTCGAAAAGGGTGGCAACAAAGTTGGAACTATTCAGACCATTGAAGAAGATGGCGGTGTAGTTTATGTACACAATGACAACCACCGAGAACACTTTCCCAGTATCAAACTTCTTAGTAAAAAATATAATATTGAATTTGTCAAAGCCGACAAGCCTGTGCGTAGCCGAGAAGATACCTACGATGTATACGGATTCCCCACGCCGGGATTGCCACACAATCAAGTATTAGATGTGCAAAGGTATTTGCCTATATACACCAAGACACCCAAGAGTAAAAGTTTCTTTTGTGCTGGTTACTATATTATTAAGTTTTCTAGCACATGGGTGCGAGCAGTCTGTCCCAAGCTGATTACTCTTAATCGATATGAATACCAAGGACCATTTAAGACACAAGATAGTATGTTAGACGCAATGAAGGAAGCAAATGGACAATAATGTTTCTTTGCACATTAAAATGTTCAATGACAGAGTGCGGGCAATGAATCAAAGTAGTGGTAAGATTCTTACACTAAACGCACAAGAAGCACGTAGTCTGCATGCAGAAATCTACGAATTGATGGCCACAATTGCAGGGTTAGTCAAAGATAATACTAGTACCACAGATATCAATGTCTCAATGGACGGTGGTAAATTTAAATAAACTACGTATATATTGAGATAAATAAACAGTAAATCAAGGATATTGAAATGAGTCGACCTAAGCCAAATGTGTTGCTAGATCACGTTAACAAGAACACATACAAAAGCGAGCAAGTGTTAAGCTCTGAAGGTATCTGGGCGGTCTTCTACGACAATATGCCTATTAATTTAAAAACACACAATATCTTAGTTAGCTACCCCGGACCCAAGTACAAGAAGGTTAGCTTTTCTAATCCCGGCCATGCAATTAATTTGGCCAAGAAATTAAACACACTATTTAAAACAGACAAGTTCACTGTGGTATTACTCAAACAGGGTGATACTATCTATCGTGCATAATGTTTGCACAAGACTCTACCACATATTGTAAATTAGCACACGTTTCATTGGCTGTGCAAAACGAAGGTGATGTCTGTGTATGTAACAAAAATACACAAAGCTTCGAGGATGGTAAGAAAAATAAATTATATCTTCATGAAGTGGGTCTTGAACGCATGTGGCGTAGTCCTACTAGAAAATTAATACGTGCTGCCCTAGATCATGGCAAACGTATTCCTAGTTGTCAATCTTGTTGGAACGACGAGGATGCTGGGGTGGAATCTTTTAGACAAATTTTTAATAAAAAATTAAAAGATGTAGATCAATCTGACACCCAACCGCAGATATTAATTTTAAAGCCCACTAATGTTTGTAATTTAGGGTGCAGGATGTGCCAACCTAGTACTAGTACTACATTGTATCAAGATTTCTACAAACTTGATACAGAATTAAAATCATTTACAGGAACGTTTAAAGAGTATACTAAAAAATTTGAAACTATTCGCTTGGGATTAGGTAAACAAAATATCGACATTTGGGAAACATTTAAACAGTGGTTACCTGGCTTTATATTCCTAGATATCTACGGCGGCGAACCTATGCTGGCGCCGGCAATGTGGGATAAAATGATTGACGCTGCAAACAATGATAAAGTTGCAGATACTGCAATACAATTTCATACTAATGGAGTTATATGGAATCAATCTTACATTGATATCTTGCCAAAATTTAAACATGTACAAATTGCAATTAGTATAGATTCAAATGATACCAATCAACTCGAATATATTCGACACAAAGTAGATGTTGTTGCTCTGCAAGAAAATATAGAAAAATATATTGAATTATCAAACAAATATAAAAACATATCTGTTAATATATGTTTTACTGTTAGCATTTATAATATTTGGTATGCGGATGCAATACTTGATGGATTAGAAAAATATGGTGTTCCCGTCTTCTCTAATGTTGTATATGGACCAGACCAATATGACTTTAGACACCTGCCCCCCGAGATTAAACATCAACTTATTGAGAAATTTAAAAATAACAAAAAATGTGAAAAATTTATTTCTTTATTAAATCATCAAATACCGGGCTGCGATATATGGTGGCCAAGATTTTGGGAAGAATTGCATATACTAGATCGTGTCAGGGACCAATCTTTTGCTGAAACATTCCCAGAATACTATCAGGCGATGTTGCCTTACATCCCAAATGAACCAAGTTAAATGGACTAGACATTTAATTGATCAAGTTGCACCTGGTGCAGAGTTTCCGGGTGTAGAAAATACTTGGTGGTGGAATCCCATAAACAAACGTAGTCTAAGATTAACACATACCGGATCAACGTGGATTAAGAAACATACCAAGTTGGTACTTCATAGAGTAGACATACAGGCAAGGATCATGCCCAAGCAGATGTTACAGTTGGAACGATTGCTAACTGAACCATATTACTTTTCCGACAAGTTTATCCTTGTAATCAGCGACCAAGATGCCGTTATGTTGCAGTTACATGGCGGGAATCTTGTACAATATTTAGACAATCTGCAACAAAATCAATAGGTTAGTACGCACTAACTTGTGTTGTTTTTGTACAACATCCAAAGTAGACAAGAAATCCAAAAGACTGTATAATAAAGATATTATTAACTACCCAAAGTAGGTTATTATGATATCTAATAGGGCTTTGGCCATTATCGGATTTGGAGTATTGGGATTTCTATTATTCCGTAGCGAACAACGTATGGATAGAATCGAAGAGAAACTTGATGATATTATACAAACTCGAGAAACTGTGGCGTATACAGAAAAAGACGTTGACTGTCTAACTAAGAATATATATTACGAAGCTGGCGTAGAAGATCGTGCAGGAAAATATGCTGTGGCCCATGTCACTATTAATAGACTTAAAACAGGATACTGGGGCAAGGATATATGCAAAGTAGTTTATTCGAAAGCGCAATTCTCTTGGACTCTTAATAAGAAATTACCTAAGCCCAATAAAACATTATGGGCAGAAAGTCGCCGTGTAGCAGAGGATTCATTAAATGGTCATCGTGTACGTGGACTTCATCGCAGTTTATTTTATCATGCCGATTATATCAAACCCCCAAACTGGGCAGATACAAACGAGCGTATTACACAAATAGGTCAACATATTTTTTATAACAAAGCCCGTAATTCCTGGTTGACACTATAGGACTTTAGTGTTATACTAGTTGAACTTGCTAGGAGAACACCGGTTGCATGGTGCAACATCGTTTGAATAGTGGTAGGAGCATGGTGCTCTATTTTTAACCCCAAGGAGAACTATTATGGCCGTAAAGCGCCTCACACGTAAACTGACTGACGTTATCGCTGAAGTTGAAACCCAACTCAAAGCACACTACGGTGTCACAGAAAAAGACCTTACTGCATGGCGGAACCGTGCAAAGGCAATGAGTCACAAATTCCCTGTCAGTGCAATGTTAGACATTGAAGATCTTTGGATTGACTATGAGGTGCAACGTGATGTAATCCACAAGCACATTATTAATATTATGAAAAAATGGGATCCACGTATTTGTAGTCCCGGATCTGCTTGTCGTTTACTTGGCACACCGCCTATATATTTGTACGATGCTCAACACCGTACCATTGCCGCAGGGTTATTGGGGTTTACAGAAATTCCTTGTGCCGTAGTAGAAACGGATGATACTAATTTTGCAAGTTACGCATTTGAAATGCTCAACGACACAGGTGTTCGTCGCTTGACTCCCGGCGACCTTCACCGTAATTCTATTGTGCGTTACAAAAATGGTAGCCGAGACGTTAAGGTTGTTCGTGCTCGCACAATGCAAGACCAATTTGATAAGTGCGGCATTGACTTACAAGACAAAGGTAGTCGTAACAGTGACAACCTGCGTGGCGACAACGACTACTTTTTTAGTCACTTTAAATATGCCTACAAAGGTATCGAAATCGATGACCGTGGTACAACCTTGTTTAATATACTTGACGCCATTAAATTTGTGTTTCCGATGCAAGAAGAAATTGATCAAGGTGTTTACATTGGATTGTATGAACTACATCGAATCTCTAGTACCAATGTCAACGAAAAATTGCCAGCAGGTTGGATGAAAACTTTGTTGTTGAGCATCAAGCCTACATTTAAATCAAGCTCATTAATTCATGCTAAGGCCAAAGTACAATGGGAACACAAAAATCCAGGTAGTACTTGGAGTGCTCCTAGTGCAATGAGTAATTTTATGCGGGAATTGCATCTCCTTGGTGGTGGCACGTTAAAACTGCCATATCACGGAGAAGGTGCTACAATGGGTATTTTAGATGGCAATGTGGCTCCAGGTTTAATTCCCACAGAGGCTTAATATGTTAAAAGAATCTCTTGAACAATTTGTTGCTCCTGTGTATGGTAAGACTAAACGTACTGTCGAAACTTACCAAACCGTGTCACGGCATTGTACTAAGAATATAGATCGTCTAGTTGATGAGTATCATGCTGTGCAAAATGACCAACAACTGTTACGAGAAATTCGTAACGACATAGATTATTATCTACGACGATACCACGAGTACTGTATCCAACAACGTGATGGCATGAAAGCACACTATCACGAAGTTGGGGCAGACGAAGAATGTGACTTTGAACACTTAATCCCTGCAAGTCGTATTCGTGATTTGTTGTTAGCCAACGCTATTACTGTGGAACAAGCATTAAATACTCCTACAGTAAAGTTGAGTCGTACAAAACACCATCTTCTTAAAGAAGCAGGGTGGGCCGCTAAGACTCCCGATATGTGGTTACCGTTCACACGTTATACAAATGTATTTGCGGCTGAATTCCAAACTCACGACGGTACCAACATTGATCCATTGACATGGACATTAGAAAAACATTATAATTACTTTAAACATCTAGTAATTTAATATGACCATTGAAGAGTATTATATCAAAATATGTCACGCCTGGGGGTTTACACCAGGCTATGACATTGCCACAGGCTACGAAAATCTAGAACCTGCGTTCCGAGCTCTGAGTAAAGAACGGTGGGATCGTGCATCAGACACAGATAAACAAGACATGCAAGATGCTGTGTTTGAAATGTACCGAGCGCAAGGTGTTGTGCCAATTACATACTACAGTTTAGATGGTTGTCGCCAACAACTTGTCAATCTCGGTTCTAAAAAGAAATCTGTGGACCATCGCACACTTGGCGTAGGCAACAACGAAGGCTTGGCCTTTAGTCGTTTTTGGTTTCCTAACATGCAAGATGCTAAGTGGAACGACAATGACAGCGTGAGCATACGTGCTAGGTTTCTTAATGACAACAAGTTAAAACGTGCAATCAAACTGTGTTATGTACACAGGGACGAAGGTGAGAATACTGTATTGCCCAAAAACATCAGGCGTGCATTGGAGTTAGTCAACGGCGGCACAATCCAAAACTTCAAACCAATGAACGCCCGTGCTGTATGGGAATACATTTGTCCAACCTGGGGAGGCAACCTGCTTGATTTTAGTGCGGGCTACGGTGGTCGCATGATGGGTGCAATGACCAGTCGTATGCGTTACAACTATACTGGCATTGATCCAAACACACAAACATTTGAAGGACTAACTGCCCTAGGAGAATTACTCAATGAATCGAGTTTGGGATCGGGGTATAATATGCACAATGTCCCCAGTGAGGAATTCAATCCCGAGCCAGGACGATATGATGCGGCTTTTTCAAGCCCGCCTTACTTTAATTTAGAAACATACACAGATGAGCCAACACAATGTATGAATCGTTACAATAACTTGGATCGATGGTTTGATGGATATGTTGTGCCCACGATCAAAATGATACATCACGGACTAGCACAGGATGGTATCTATGCTGTCAACATTGCAGACTATAAAAACAACAAAGAAGAATTCAAGATTGTGGACCGTTGGAAACAGATCAGTGAACAGTTGGGTTTCGAGTATGTTGAAACTGTGAACATGATGCTAAACGTTAGACCAGGAGTGGGAAATGGCCGAGCAGAAAACGCATACAAAAGCGAAGGTATCTATGTCTTTAGACGACGATAAGGAATTGATGTGGGGCATACTCACTGCCAACCCAGTTGCCCTCGCACATCAGTATGGCCAAGAGTTGTTGGCTCTTTCTAAAAAACGAAACCAGAGGAAATTTCACGCTAGAGCTGATGAATTGTTGACCCTAGTTATGAACAACGTTGCCGACCCTGTGATGGTTGTTGCTGTGGCCAAGTGTTGGTTATCTCACTATCATATTCCATTGGTGCCCAGAGAGATTCCATCGTTTGATAGATTCCACCATAATTATGGTTCTCTAGTAACACATGCAAACGCCAGGGATATTCCGGTGTTGTAAAAACGCAACACTAACACACTGGAATAGACACTGGATTAAACTGGATTATTTTGGTTGACTCATAATTCATTCTTGCGTACAATACATGTATTGACACTAAGAAAGGGTTAACGATGTCCACAGTTACTTACGCAGGGTTTAGCCGTGTAAACGGCGTACTCAAATTCCGTACAGCCAATGATACAAAACGCATTGACCAACTTGCAAAGTTGGGAGATACCAACGTATTTTTACGCCCACTGGGTAGTGCAATGAGCAAAAATGATGCCGCCAAGTATGTGCTCATCAAAGTTGAGGATTTCAACGTCAATGTCAAAGAAGCAGAGTTAGTGCTTACTAACTTAATAAAAGATGAGAATCCCTTTAAAAAACCCGTAAAAAAGACAGTTGTTGTTAAAAAGCCACAGGAAAAGGCCATTGCTTTTGTAGCAAAGACCACAAAAACTGTGGGTAAAAAGCCACGTACTCCAGCAGAAGCTAGAAAACAGTTTATTCAAGCAAATTTTAGTTGACCCATAATTCGATGTTTGCTATAATACTTGTATAGTAATTAAAAAGGAGTCAGAAATGACAGCAATCGCAACCGTGATAACCGCAGAAGCAGTTCAATTAGCTTGTCAAGAAGCTCAATTTGAAGCTCGTATGGCGGCCAGAGACTTTTTTGAAAAGCATGGCGAAAACGATGCCTGCGGCTTTGCTTGGGTAAATGTGTGGGGTGTTCGCTCCAACAGCAAGGTTGGCAAGTTCCTCCAGGCCGCAGGCTTCCGCAAAGACTACACAGGTGCATTGAGCCTGTGGAACCCCAGCGGTTTCCCTACACAGAGCATCAGCATCTTGGAAGCCGGCGCAGAAGCCTATGTCCAGGTACTGAAAGAAAAGTTGGGTCTGGATCGTGTTTACGCAGGTTCACGGTTGGATTGACCAATAATTCCCAATCTGTTATAATATTTGTATAGTAATTAAAAAGGAACTTGAAAATGACAGCATCAACCGCAATCTTAGCATCAATCCGCACCACAGTTCGCAACAATATGCAACGTGAACGTGAAATTGGCATGTATGGTATCACTGAAGATGCTTTGCGTCAAAGTGTTGAGTCGAGCTTTTCTTTTAAGTACTCGGGTCCTGCAATGGTTGTGGCCAGCATGATGAGTGACGCACAAGAAATGATGGCCTATGAGCAACCCGACTTCCCCACCATTGAAGCCCAACGTCAATTGCTTAATCGTGCAAAATGGGTCTTGTTTGAATACATGGATAAAAGAGATTAATTTGTAAAAATACAATAGACCAATAAAGGCGGTCTGTTGTATACTTGTTTTTGTGTTAAGTAAGACATTTTTTAAAGGAGCATTTAAATGGCTGTGACTGAGAACCGTAGTGTTACCCCCAACGAAGCCCGTAGTCGAGTACTTCGTTGTTTCAAATCCAAACGCCCAGTATTCCTCTGGGGTCCTCCAGGCATCGGCAAGTCCGAGCTTGTTGCTGGACTAACAGAAGAGCTTGGTGGTCATATGATCGACCTGCGCCTGGGTCAGATGGAGCCCACTGACATTCGAGGCATCCCGTTCTTTAATAAGAACAAAGAAGTTATGGATTGGGCTCCCCCAATCGACTTGCCAGATGAGGAATTGGCCAGTCAATATCCTATCATCACATTGTTTCTCGACGAGATGAACTCTGCGGCGCCGGCTGTGCAAGCGGCAGGTTATCAACTTATTTTGAATCGACGTATTGGCAAATATAAACTGCCAGACAACGTAGTTATTGTTGCCGCAGGTAACAGAGAAAGTGACAAAGGCGTTACCTATCGTATGCCTAGTCCACTGGCAAACCGTTTTGTTCACTTGGAAGTGCGCTCAGATTACGAAAGCTGGTTCCAGTGGGCTATTGCACACAAAATCCACAAAGACGTGGTTGGTTATATTGGCTTTGCCAAACAAGACTTGATGGAATTTGATCCCAAGTCTGCGTCACGTGCATTTGCCACTCCGCGCTCTTGGTTCTTTGTGAGCCAGTTCTTGGAAGACGAGGATGCCACAGACGCAGAACTAACAGACCTTATTTCGGGTACTGTGGGAGAAGGCCTTGCTGTCAAGTTCATGGCTCACCGCAAGGTAGCAGGCAAGATGCCCAAGCCCGAGGATGTGCTGTCGGGTAAAGTTAAAGAGTTGAAAGTCAAAGAAATATCTGCAATGTACTCTTTGACAATTTCTATGTGTTACGAGCTTCAGGAGCAGTTTAAGAAGTTAGGCAAAGATAAGATTCCGGAGTGGCATGCCCAGGCAGATAACTTCCTGCGCTTTATGATGGATAATTTTACCACAGAGTTAGTGGTAATGGGTGCCCGTGTTGCATTGACAACCTACAACTTGCCAATGGTACCAGGCAAGATGAAGAGCTTTGACGAGTTCCACCAACGTTTCGGTAAGTACATTATCGCGGCGTCAGGCAAGTAATCCGCTAGTCACGGTCTGGGGCAATGTCAATAAGTCCCCAATTTTATGATTAAAATTTTTGCTATAGTTTCTACATTTGCCCTCAGCGGATGTACTGCAATAACAGTTGCCAGCACAGGACTGTGGGGTGTAACAGGCAAAAGTGCCACAGACCATACATTGAGTTATGTCACAGATAGAGATTGTAAAACCCTGCGTATTGTGACAAATAACAAAGTGTGCCAAAGTGGCGTAGACCGGCAAGAAGAAGTATTTAGACAAAGACATTGACCGGTAATTCGTGTAGTGTTACAATATATACATTAACAAGGAGTTAGACATATGACCACAGTAGCAGAGAAGCCCGTTACAAATCCTAAAGTGGATGCGGCGGCTAGAGAGAAGCTTATTACAGCTCGCATTGGACTCTTGCTCAAGGCACCATTTTTTGGTAACCTGGCAACCCGCATGACACTAATTAATGCAGACAGTTGGTGCCCAACAGCGGCCACAGATGGACGTCGCTTCTATTACAATTCCGAGTTTGTAAACAAGATGCCGTTAAAGCAAGTAGAGTTCTTGTTTGGACACGAGGTGCTACATGCTGTCTATGACCACATGGGACGTCGAGGCAACCGAGATCCTAAGGTGTGGAATATTGCTGACGACTTTTGTGTCAACGCAGACTTAATTGACCAATGTGTTGGCGAGAAGATTACTGTGGTGGGGTTGTTGTATGATCCCAAATACAAAGGTATGAGTGCGGAAGAAGTATATGACGACTTAATGAAAAATGCTAAAAAGATCAACTTTGGTGATCTCGAGAAAATGCTGTTGGACCAACACCTAGATGATGAGGATGGTGACGAGGACGGCAAAGGCGACAAAGATGGCAAAGGCGACAAGCCAGGCAATGGCCGACCACGGTTGACCGCAGAAGAACGCAAAGAAATCCGAGACGAGGTTAAGGAGGCAATGATCCAGGCTGCACAGGCCGCAGGTGCAGGTAACTTGCCCGGCGGTGTTAAGCGTATGATCAAAGATTTGACAGAACCACAAATTAGCTGGAAGGAATTGTTGGAGCAACAAATCCAAAGTACAATTAAAAACGACTATACGTTTGCTCGCCCTGGTCGTAAGAGCTGGCACATGGATGCCATCTTGCCTGCTACTAAGCCCGGTGAGACCATCGACATTGTAGTTGGCATTGACACATCTGGATCCATTGGCCCAGAAGAACTTAAAGTGTTCTTTAGTGAGATTAAAGGCATTATGGATACCTATGAGGAATATAAAATTACTGTACTAGGATGGGACACCGAGATTGGTGGCGTAGGTACATTTACCAGTGAGAACATGGAAGATATTACTACCTTTGACCCAATGGGCGGTGGTGGCACAGACCCACATTGTGTTTGGGACTACTTAATCGAAAATGGCATCGAACCCAAGAAGTTAATTATGTTTACAGACTTTTGTTTCTTTGGTTGGGAGCCAAACAAAGTAGAAAGTTATTGCGACACAGTTTGGATTATTAAAGGCAATCCAGAAGCCGAACCCGAGTTTGGTATCTGGGCACATTATGAAGAGGAGGGTCGTAAATGACCATTCATTGGAAAGAGTGGCCACACTATGTGGTATGGCGTATTAAAAAACTTTTTAAAGGTAAAAAATGAGTAAATTTAGACTTTGGTATATTACAAATCAAGATGCAATTACATGGTTCCTTATCGGTGTGCTAACTGCACAAGGCATTAATGCTTTTATAAACGGTGACTACACCACAGCGGCAGTAAACTTCGGAATTGCCGCACTTAATTATTTCTTAGTTAATTTTAAAATGAAGGTATAAAATGAGCACTACATCTGTAGAAGAAAAAGATCTCCCACAAGAAGAAATGGTGCTACTTAACGCACCAGAAACTCTTGAAGAAGCCATTGAACGTATCTTTGAACTTGAAATGCGGTTAGAGGATCTTGCTCGAGCCGCAGAGATTGTTGAGATTACCCGACAGTTTGAGTTGTTTGAGGGCTTCCGTACTGCTGCCAATGAAACACTAGTTACAAAGATTGTTAGACAACAGCCCAGTGCAGAGAACCTTCAACTTACTGTTATCACAGACAAATAGGAAGATGTTAAAGCACAAAGAAGTTAACCCATTGGCTGTCTTTGGATTGCGGAAGATAGATCACTGTCCTCCGCATTTCACTACGATTAAATTTGACGGGCACAATAATGATAAAGCAATCACTGATTGGATCTGGGAGAATTTAGATGGTCGCTTTTATATGGGCGATGACTATGTAGAAACTCCAGGTAATTCCATTTTTATGCAAAAAATTGTTGGGTTTGAGTTACCCGGCGAAGCAAGTTATTTTAGTTTAATTTTGGATACTATTAATCGCTATCCAGAATGGTAAAAATTTTTTCCGGTTGGTAGTTTGGTCGTAAATATATGCATAGTTTATTAATGGAGGAAGACTATGTCAGACCAAACAATTACTACTGAAGAAGCACAATCACCGGTAGAGCCCGCAGCTACTACAGCACAATTACAGCTTGGTGATATTGTAATGGCGTTAAAGGTTATACAAGTAGCCGCAAGCCGTGGTGCTTTTCCAGCAGAAGAATTCACACAAGTTGGTGGTATGTATGATCGCGTTTACGCATTTCTGCGTGACAGTGGTGCAATCAAGCCGCCGGGTGAACCAGCCACAGCTGAACAACAGCCAGCTGAATAATTAAGGAAAATCAAATGATTAAACACGTTGGAAAACACAACAACAAAAAGATTGTAGTACTATGGCGCAAGGTGCCTGGCGAAGATCATATGGCTTTGCTATGCTATAGCGATACATTGCCACGCATGATCCATGACGAGGTAATGCGAGCATTAGAAAGTGCCATTGGACAGAACGCCAAAGACTTTAGTGATGTATTGTTCCGCACAGTGATGGGCGACGGACGTAACGCATTAGAAGTATTACACAAAGAAGGCATGATCAAGAAAGTTCCAACAAGTCAAGTCTTGATTACACCTACTGCAAAGTCAAGTGTGCGACTTGACGAATTAAATAACATTCTTGACCAAATGGACAAAGGTGAAGAGGCTATTAAGAAAATGGCCGACCTTGATTCAAATTCTGGACTACAAACTAAAAAGCGTGTCCGAGAAGGTCGTGAAGTTGGTATGCCACCAAACAACTCCAGTGTTAGTCGTACTAACATTGATGTTGAAGCAACGGATAGTGCCGCTGCTTACTTGAAAGGTACGTTCAGTGATTCTGATTTAATAGAGCAACGTTTATCACAGGCTCAACAAATGCAGAAACAAGCCGAGCAATTACTTGCAGAAGCAAAACGCTTAACCGAAGAAGCACAACAACTTTCACCAGTAAAAAATGGCACAAGAAAAACCAAAAAAGCCACGGCGCCCAAAAAGCAAGCGACTTAATCTTAATAAAAAAGAACAATGGGAAAAACTGTTAAAAGAAGTCCACAAAGAACAGGTTCCCGTTGGAGTATTACTTTCTATTACTGTTAACCTCAAAGACGGAACATCAGTTGATGTTAATGTTGCTGAGATGCTTGCAGAAGGTGAAGACCCAGAATTCGTTGAACAACGAATTAACGAAAGGTTAACTGCATTAGATATGTACATTGATGATGTGGACTTTCATATCAGTGTTGATAGCGTAGCTGATGTAGTTCAACCTTTCACAGATAAACTACTTAAAAATTTATGATAAATGCCCTATTCGCCGTAGACTACTACGGCGGGATGGGTGTCAATGGTACTTTACCATGGCCCCATAACTCCGCTGACATGGCTAACTTTAAACGACTCACAGATGGTCATGTGGTTGTTATGGGACGCAATACCTGGGACGATCCTAAAATGCCTAAACCATTGCCCGGACGTACAGTATATGTTGCCACTAACCGTAGCACTATGTATGCGTCTACCATCAACGGAGACATCAACGACGCTATCCTAAAAATTGAAAAGCAACATCCAGATAAAATTATTTGGGTTATAGGTGGTGCTAATTTATTGGAACAATGCTCGGACATATTTGACAACTTATACTTGACACACTTCAAGGGTTCGTATAAAGTAGATACTAAGATAAACTTAAAGACCATGCTCACAGGTTGGCAACCTGTACGTGCAGAAGTTGCCCCAGATTTTTCTTTTACTTTAATCAGATATGAAAACTTATTTAGACGCTCTAGCACAAGTACTTAATCAAGGTACAATCAAAGATGACCGAACAGGCACAGGCACCATTAGCTTGTTTGGTATGCAACAACGTTACAATCTTGCAGAATCATTTCCC
>Ga0222712_10002286_pt1 | contig 22137 bp, 14 predicted proteins | sample C33_657DmetaG_FD_165043 | JGI IMG/M metagenome (GOLD analysis project Ga0222712, IMG submission 165043) | Estuarine water microbial communities from San Francisco Bay, California, United States - C33_657D | ecosystem: Environmental > Aquatic > Marine > Unclassified | place: USA: California... | reverse complement strand
GCAACACCTTGTGCTACTCCGCTTAGGTCGTTTTCTCTTGTAAATACTCCTGGGCTGACTATACGGTCAACAGGACTAAATTTTCCTCCTTCAGTTATTGGCATATGTTAAATTCCTTTCAAATGTAGAAATTTTGATAAAAAAATCTAAATATAAATATTCCCGAAAAATTCAAGATGTTAATATTTATAAACAATTTTAAAATTATTGATATAAAGGAAAAAATCTTCGTCCGGCACCTTCAACATATACAGGAGCCCATCCCCAAAATGTTTTGCTTCCAATACCACCTAAATCTTGACTTGTACCTCCACCATTAATTGTAAATATATAAGCATTTGGATCTGTTAATCCACCACCACCAATACTATAATCACCTTCACCAATTAAATAGAGATTTGGTACTATAGTTTTATTTTCTAAACCAGGTGTTTTTAAATCTGTTAAAAATGCACTGTATTTCTTTTCCGGATATAAAGACGATGTGTTATTATAATAAATAAAAGACAATACCATTTCTTGTGCAGGTACTAAAGTAATAGATCCAGATACTTCAATAGATCCACTACCAGGTCCATCAAATCCGGCAACGCCACCCCATTGTATTTGTTGATATGGATAAAAATTAATTGTATTATTCGTACTTCCAGAAGACACTAATCTAATACTAAATGATCCGGAATCTACTGAAGAACTAATATAAATATTTAAATTATTAAGTGTGTGTAAATGCCAAAAAGAATAATCCGAAGAACAAGTAATGGACGATGTAGATCCACTAAAATATGATGATGTAAATGAAAATTCACCTTGACCCGCAGGTCCAGATGGTGATGGTATCCAAACGGTATCATAATCAGTTGGACTATTTTTTGCTAATACATAATTTGTAGTTCCACCTGTAGGTATTCCATTATTTGCATAACTTGCACTTGTAGCAAAAGAACTACTAAAAGAATAACTAGAACTATTTGCATATGAACTACTCAATGCATAACTAGAACTTATTGAATAACTAGATGTATTTGAATAACTTGACGAAACAGTATAACTTGCCGTAATTGATCTTGATGCACTTATTGCCCACGAAGCCGTTCCATATAAACTAGATGTAATATTATATGAAGATATTGATCCTGTAACAATTAAAGATCCTGTAACATATCCACTTCCAGTAAATGGAAATCCATTTCCTGTTCCTCCTGCACTCGCACTAATAGTTACTATCGGACCAGATCCACTTATTATAGTTACTCCGGGTCCACCAATTATAGAAGTAATATTACCACCTCCACTCCCAGATATAATACTTCCAGAAGCAACCGCACTGGATGTCATCACACAAACTTGTTCAGTGACATCATTCCAAGTTAAGAAATATTTAAATGGTGCGGGTGTATCACTCTTACAAGGATGTTTCCAAAAAATACTACTTGTTACATTTAAAATATCTACATTTATCACCGCACTACTTCCAATGTCTGGTGGAGCACTACTTCCAGATGGATCAAAAACTTGAACGGTTCTTAAATTTGTATATGAAAGATTTGAATTAACATCATATAATTCGGATTTAATTTCAAAAACTTCATTAGCTACATTTACCGGGAATGGAACTTTTACATAATATGAATTTCCAGTATAACCATACAATTCAGAAACTTTTATTGATAAATCAGAAACAATTATTTGTTTGACATTTTCGGGATAAACAACTAAAGTTCCATAAAGATCTTCGGGAAATTTAAATTCAAAATTTTGTTTTTGATCAAAATATTTTCCAGTTGTACTTCCACTATAAGCAAATTCTCCAATTAATACACCTCTATTTGAATCATAACTAATATTTTTATTTACACTTGGCAATGAACTTGTAATATAAAATTTCAATTTAGCCGTAGCAGAAGAATCTTTTTCTATTACGGATGTTCTGAATGAGAAAACATAATCTGTATCTTTATAAAAAGACAAAAAGTTACAGTCATAGTTGGATCCTGATTGTGCAGCTTGTTCATTTGCATTATACGGTAAATAAGAAACATTTCTGTTTGTAAATGATGTATTGGCTTTTACAATTGCATATGTACCATTTAGATTACTACCAGATATTTTTAAACCATTAACAAATGTTTGATTATCATATTTAAAATTCAAATCACTTGAACTAGTAAACCAGAAATTATTTATATGAAATTGATTGAAAAATACACCCAATCGTTCAAATGCTTTATTTGGAGTTACCGGATCTCTTAATATTTCTGTATCACCAAATGATTCATCAATTACCGATTCAAAATCGCCTAAAGTTCTTAAACTTTTTCTATAAACTTTGTGTTTAGCAGGTTTACCAGTAAAAGTATTAATATTTTTATAAATTATCTTGGCATAAGAAAACTTCTTATATTGTTTTGCACCACTCAATCCTAAAGATTCTTGTAAATAACTTGAAGATAAAAATAAAGAAGAATTATAAGTTACATCATTATAAACAATTTTATAATTTCCACTTGTAATTGTTGCAACTTTGTTATTATAAGTAAATGGTGTATCTAAAATTAATGTAGTAGTATTTAATACGTCTTTAATTAAAAAAGAAGCAGTGGTATTTATACTAATTTCATTAAAACTAGCATAATCTCTAATTTTATTTACATATAATTGTACTTGGAAATTTTTTAAACTTGAACTAAAGTTAGCAGAACTGTCAATTATTCTATAATCTACAAGATTTTTTCTATATCCAAACTTTTGAATATCAAAATCCGCCTTAGGTTGTACGGCATTTGATAAAAAACTACCTGTGACTATTTTTGGATTATTTTCTACAGAAGATGATACTGCATAAGATAATATTGGTTCAACTTCAATTAATGGTTGACTATAGAATCTAATTTTAGAATCTGTAACTTTATTGACATTTATGTTTATATTAGCCGTCCATCTTACTGTTTTATTGTCTATTGTAGTAGAAACTAATATTATTTTACCAGAACCAACTGAATTTTGTTCATAAACATAAATTGATAGTACAATAATTCTTTTATTTGTTAATTGATCAACGCTAATAGCCTTTTCTATAAAAAGAGGTACGCCATTACCATCAAATGCTTCGGTAAGTATTTCAGCACCAATTTTAAGTTTGTCACTTCCATTGATTACCAACGCATTTTTCCCCACAGAGAATTCCGGAGAAAACTCTGTGAGGTTAAAATATTCGGATAAGTATGTCTTATCTTCTATATTAACACTTTGACTTGATAAACCTAAAATTTGACCTGTCTTTATGCTGGGCATATATACTATAAATATATATACCCATTAATTATACATAATTAACTTTAGAGAACCCGTTTTCTTTCTTAATTTCAAGTCTATTGTCAACCATGTCTCTCATACTATCCAAATGACTAATAATCCATACGAAATCAAAGTTAGTCTTCAAGAACGCAAATAAAGCACCCATAGATGATAAATTATCAGCATCAGCACATCCAAATCCTTCATCTATAGCTATAAAGTTGGGTCTTGGTAGATTACTAATGTTAATTAACGCTACTCTCATAGCCAATGAACTAACAAATCGTTCCATACCACTAGCCAACTCTAATGGCCATCGTTTATCTTCGTAATTAATATGTGTAGTTACATTTTTACCATCGGTCTGTAAGATTACAGTAAATTCTACTATTTGGTTTAATATGTTATTTACTTCCTTTTCAATAGTTGGTAAAGCTCGACTAATCAATTCATAAGGAATACCATCCCTAGAAATTGCATTTGTATACAATTGATAAGCTTCATATTCAACTTCAAGTACTTTTACATCTTCAATTGACTTTTGGATAGTCTTTCGTTGTTCTTCAAATCCAGAAATTTTAGTATTATAATTAATGATGTTATTGTTTACATTCTTAATTTCCAAGTCAATTGTTTTAATATTAGATTTAATTGAATCAATAGTATCTTTAATAGTCTTATTAAATTCAATTGCATCTTTATTGTTATAGTATTCCTTGATTTGACTTTCAATATTAATTAATGAATTCTGATTTGAACTAATATTATTTGATAACTTTAAGATTTCAGTATTTAATTTGTTAATTTTAATCTGTGTTTCAACATGTAATTTATGAATATCGTTGTATTCTTTCCAATGATCTTTTATATAAGACAATTCCCCAACTTTATTTTTAAGATTAGTATATTCTCCAACAAGACTTTGAGCTTCAACTTTGTCCGATTCAAGTTCTTCTCTTGTTTTAATTGCATCTTTAACGAATACATTGGTTGTACAAAAAGTACAATTTGGATCATACTTATGTTCTTCCAACTTCTTTAGTTTTTGTAATTTAGATGTAACAACAATCTTCTTCTTTTCAATAAACTGTTCTTTTTGATTTAAAGATGTTTCCAGTTCTTTGTACGATTCATACTTAGTTGTAATATCATCATTATCATAATTCTTTATAATTTCATCATATTCTTTATATGTTGATTCAACGGATGACAATTGAGACTTATATGAATTTAAACTAGAAGATTGTGTTGATATTGAATTTTCTAATGAAACTTTTTTTGATTCAATTGAAACAATATCAATAATATTACCGTTAACATTAATTAGTTTTTTAGTTTCATCTAACAATCTATCATTTTCAGAATCTCTTTGATTAGATAGTTTTTCTAAATTAGAATTTTCATTTCTAAGTGAACCAGAAAAGTTTTCTATGTCGGCATTTAAATTCAATAACTTTTGAGTATAGTCATTATTCTTAAAATTCTTTAACAATGAATTGATTTCTTTAGTTTTATCAGACGCATCGTTATACAAACTGTCAAATATAGTTAGTCCCATGAATTGGGCCAACAGATCTTTTCTTTCTGTTTGTCCCATATCTACGAATGAACCAACTTTATTGTTTTGGATGCTCAAGACAGTTAAAATAAAGTCGTCATATGTACCAACATAATCACGAATGATATCATTAGTACTTCTACGAGCTTCACCATTAAGTTCTACAACTTTACCACATTCTTCTTTCCAAAACTTTACATCTACTTTGACATTTCCTTTTTTGTCCGCATGTCCTTTTCTTTCAATGAAGAAATCTACACCGTTAACTTCAAAGTTAAACTTGCAACGGAATGTCATCTTTTGTGTATTAAGAATGTGAGATGCTTTGAACGCTCTATCACATTTATCAAAAATACAAAAAGATAATGCTGATAATACACTTGATTTACCCGCAGCGTTATTAGCAAATAATCCAACTACATTGTGCATCTTGGTAAAGTCAATAATATTGTCTTCACCATAACTAAACATATTATCAAATTCAAACTTCTTAGGTTTCCATCTAATATTTCTAACGATAGATTCTTTTTCCAAAGATGCATTTAAATCTTTATTTATCTTATAAATCTTTTCAAGTGTGTCTTTTGTAGGACTTACGTTCTTATTATTAAGATAGTCGGTGATTAACTTATTTTGGTAATCCACATCAGATACATCAGTCAAATTAAAATTACTGTTGTCAATAATATTATTAGATGCTGTATTAGGTGAATCTACACGAACATAAGTTACTTCAGTAACATCAGATTTTTCACGAATATGTGATAATACAGATTTAACTTCAGTAGCAACACTTTCAAAACACTTCAATCTTAATCTTGCCTTCTTAGGCATATCAGATATATCAGTAGTCAACTTACCTTTGTTAATTTCCGCAGTATAAAATCCATAATCATTTGGAATTTCATAGTGTTTAAATACTTTAGTCTTCAAATCCCAAAATACAAACCCATGTCCTTTTAATTCTTCTCCATGATTCTGTTGAATCAATGAACCTACATATACAATAATTGGTTCGGATTGATTTAAAACTTGATGTCTATGAATATCACCTAACAATACAATATCATGTCCATCAAAGATTTGATTGGTAATGGTTCTACTTGCAACTTTATATCCTACATCTGTAATTGCATTATTTACTGGTCCGTGAAATAAAGCAATTTTATAACGAGTTTCGTTTAAATAAACCTTGGGAATATCCTTCGCTTTAATATACTTATCTGGTTCATCAAAGACACTATAATGATTAAATAGAATATCTCCTAAGATATAAAGTCCAGAATCCTTTAGATAAAATAAGTTTTTATGGTTAATTGCGTCAACAATTGGACTCAAACTATCTAATCTATTTTTATTAGCTAATGTAGCATCATGATTACCCGCAATCAATACTGTAGGTCTTCTATCTGCTAGGTTTTGAAGAAATTCAGTTGTAATCTTTACACATTCAGGTGAAAGATCACTCTTTGAGTGTAAAACATCTCCCAGTACGGTAACTACAGTTTCCGCAGGTGTCTTATCTACTGCTTTATACAATCTTTCAAATACTTGATTGTATTCATCGTGTCTCTTTGTAAGACGCAAATGAATATCTGCAATGTGAAATACATTCTTGAATTCTTCTATATCCGATTTAAGATATTTTGCCATATTATATTCTTAGTTTTAACTTAAACAACTTTTCAAAGTCCATCGTATCACAACTGTCTATCAGTTGCCAAGTTTTTTCAAAACCTATTACACTTGGATCTTTACCGTCCAATATTATTAATTTGGTTGGAATACTATTCTTGATTAGAAATTCACAGATTTTGATGGAATCTTTTATCGCATCATTGTCTAATAAAATATGTACCATCGGTACATCATGTTCTAATAATTTTAATTTTAATTGCTTACTCAATGTCTTACCAAACAATGGTATACAATTATTTTTTACTGCAATAGCATCAAATGGACCTTCCACCAATGTTATTGGTTGTTCAAAGTTAATAAATAATTCAAATCCAATAATATTCTTTGATGCTGAACAACTAACATATTTCAATCCTTTAGTTTCAAAAAAACTTCTAGCTGTATAAAAATTTAATATACCATTGTTGTCATATGATGGTATTACCACTCGGTTTTTCAAATCACCTTCAGTACAATATCCAATATTGTATCTAATAATATCATTCTTAGTTATATTTCTAGACTTTAGATATTTTAACGCATGTTTATATTCCAGTTCATTTACTGGTTCATTGATTGGTTTAAATTCTTTAGGTAACTTAACCAATTTTAGTTCTTCTGGTTCATCTTCAAAAGAAATAGAAAATTCCGTTGTTAGTTTCTTAGAAAAAGATTTCTGACTTAATCCAATTGTTGTATAATATTCTGCGGGAGCATTTAATTTCTTAAATAAAGTCTTGAAACTTGTTCCACTAAATCCACATACCCAACAATTATACTTACCTGTATGTAAATTAATTTCTAGTTTTCTTTTATAATGTTTGCAAGATGGACAATGATAAACTGCATCAGTTCCCTTACGAATCTTGGGAACTTGATGTAACAGTTTATTTAAAACGGATACAATTGTCTCTTGATATAACAACATTAACTATACTTTACAATAAAAGTCTTATTCTATCAACTTTTTATTTGGATCATTTTTCACCCAAGGTTTCTTATCTAATGCAACTGCAATTTTCATCAATTTAATTGGATCAATTGGTTTTTCTTTTTCAACATCTTCAGATTTATCTTCGGATTTTTTACTTTCATTTGATGTTTTATCATCATTTTCTTCGGTTTTTTGTTCCTTTTCTTCGTCTTTAATATCTTCAGATGGAGTGGGTGGAATATCTTGTTGGATATTTTCTTGAGTATATGTTTGATGTTTTGGGATGTAACCTATTACATTTCTAGAAATTATTCCTTGCATCAAATATCTTTTGTAATCATTGTACATATCTCTATAATATTCAAATGCGTTATTAATATTTTCATATTCTGGTTGAGTAATATTAATACAAACACAATTATTTTTTTCTTTCCATTTGAATCCTGGAACATCCAATATCATACAACATACATTAATAAGCAATTCTCTTTCATTTGAATCGTTTATTACAATGTAATAATTTTTAGTTATATCTGATATAGATAATTCACTTTCGGATATATTATATTTTTGACATATCCGTTCTAACTTTTCTTTAGCCGCATTTCTTTCTCCGCCCTTACCCTTTTCGGCTAATGCTTTTATCTTTTTTGCTAACTCTATTATTTTGTTGCGGTTCATCTTTGTATAATGCGCAGACTATACCATCATACATATCACCATTTCGTTCGTCCCAATTACCCTTTTTGTTAAGAACAGTAAATTTAACTACATCAGGACAAATTGATTCCAATTCAGATTTGACAAATTCTTTTGATTTAACACCTTTAATTCTACACTTACCAAATAACTGTTTTCGCATCGTATTAACCGATAACAGATTTACCTTGACTTTAAAGTGTTCTTCAATAATATAAGCAAAGACTGCGTTATGACGGGCCAATGTAATTATAACTTGTTGTGATGTGAATCCACCTGCAAATCCACTTAGAGCAGCTTCTAAATTAATGACGGCAACATCTTTAATTAACGGATTCTTTTCCAATTCAGATATAACAAAAAAAGTTTTCTCTTTTGTTGTTTCAAACTTTTTGGTATCAATATAACCGGCATCTAAGACTTTTCCGTCTTTACTAAATGCCCAACCTGTAACTGATGTAGATGAATCCAAACCTAATATAACCATATACTAATATATAGTATATAATCTTACTGCTTATATTTTTTATTATTAAAACCGTTTAAATAAAGAGATTTGCCTTTTTTGATTCCTTCAATTCCAAGACCTTCGTCTCCACCTTTTGCAAATCCAGGTCTAGTCCAATCTTTTTCTAATTGTCCAAAAATGTCGGGAGTAGCCTTTTTAGCGTCAAAAGCTCCACCAACTTTTTGAGTTTTATATCTTTCTTCTAAACTTTTATTTAAAGAGTCTCTATTTACTGGTGTTGGCATATATTATACTTTCTTTTTATAAATATGTTTAAATATCCCATTTTACAAAAATATTTAGTGGTAATTCACCAGTATTTTTAATTGGCATACCCAATTTAGCAACCGCAACCAAATCTGCACCACTATAAAGCCCTACTGTTGTTATATATGGTGCTAAATAAGAACCAGTTGGGTCAATTGAAGAACTATAATTAAATTCAAAGAAATCTCGTTTTATAGTTTTACCGCCAAATTTACCAATCTTTTGTTCAATATAACTTACAATTTGTTGTACAGTTTTTCTAGTAGACTTTGGTTCTACATACTTGAATAATTCTGTTTGATTCAAATTGTCATTGAAATATTTCCAAAGTATGTACATATCATTCAAATTAACTTTACTATTACCATCAATGTCAAAATCATAATAGTTTGATGACAATAATGAAGTATAATTGGTTGTATAACTAGATGAAATGTTATATTCTACAGAATATAAATTAAACAATGACTGTTCTTCATTGGTGAATGTCATATAATTCCACCAATTATATGTACCATTAATTTGATAGTTAATATATTTTAATATCAAATCTAGATCGGTAAAATTAAAATATTGATTACCATCAATATCAAAATCAAATGTATTTGGTACTAATGATGTAGGATTTGTACTGTAGTTAAATTCTCCGGATTCAATTCTACATAATACTTGTTTTTCATATAGTTTAACATTGCTCTTATATTCAATGTCATACTTAGATTGTAATGGATTAGAACGATCTTTTAATAAATTATCAAAAATAGAACCACTATTTGACAAAATAATCTTACCATCTCTATAAAATACATTTCCAATATGATAATCGGTGACTAAATCGTTAAAATTATAAATATATGAATAACCATTGATGGTATCATATACAGAAGATGTCATTTCATTTGGATTTGTCAAGAATAATGGAGAACCAATAGACACTATATTATCTGTTATTGCAGCACTATATCCAAATGTTGTATATGGATAACCATATTGTTTCTTTTTAGTTACTACCGATTTTATTTCCCATAGTGATGTAGACAGTGATGATGTGTAGTAAACAAATTGTCCTAAAGTATCAATTATATTGTCATTTGGATTGCAATCAAATCTTTTATTGATAGTATTTTTAATATAACTGGAACTAAATTGATTGATATCTTTTGTACTAGTAACAATTGCATTACCCTTATAAATGTCAACGGAATATCCTAAATTATTGGATTCTAAAATATTTTCATTACCAAATGATTTTTCTAACAAAAACCAATCAGTTGCATCCGAACACTTTTTCCAAAAATAAACTGCACCTCTATTTCGTAGAACTGTAGAACCACTCCATTCATAATAATACATATCATTTGGGGAACCTACTATAATTGTATCTCCGTATATTGATATTGAATTGCCGTATTTACTGGCACTTGGTTGACTACCAGGAAAATATGGTTTGGTATCAATGAAATTTAATGATCCTGTTATATTTCTTTGTTCAATCAATTGATCATTTAATTCCCATTGATATGTTGATTGATTAAGTTCATATACAGAAACATATGATGGAATTATCGCACTACCAGTTGATTTATTGCCAACTACTATTCTATTTGAACCACTTGGATCAATTTTAACTACACCACCAAAATCATTTGTTCCTGTAATAGTTTGATAATGGTTCCATACACCAAGAGATTGTGTGTATATATAAGCTGCATTATTTTTACTTGATCCAACTACTAATTTGTTTTCAAAAATTGAAACCGATTCACCGAATGTAGAATATTCTAGATTGTCAAATGAATTTGTAATACTATATTTTGGATAATAAACTGTCCCAGAAATATAACTACTTGAATAATCGGATAAATCGTATATATCAACACAAGAACCTGTATAAACTATAGAACCGTTAATCAATGAAAATCTATAATATGGATTTCCGATTACTACTATTGATCCGGATACATCTACGGATAATCCATAAGAATCATCATAAATAACAGGATTCCATACACCCAAATCAATTTCTATGTTCAATCCTAAAACAGGAACAGACGATGTATCTGCATTAATATATGTGGTATCTACACTACTGGTATCCGCAGATAAATATCCTGGAAAATCATCTGGATTTATGTATTTATAAAATATAAAATTTGGATCGTATACATCTGTTGTTTTAGAATATTTAAATATTTCAACCGATCCTTTATTATTTAATACGAATGATCCGGATAAAAAAGATGTAGGATTACCAACTGCTACATAATCACCATCAGCAGCAATTGAATATCCTGTTTTTAATTTATAAATTGGATCGGTCATATATCAGTGAATTCTATTTCTTGATAAGTAGAAAAATAACTTCCACTAAGTATTAAATTTTCATTTCCGTCATCTACAATTACATAATTGGCATCATCTTGATCATCAATTATTGTTACACTATATGGAGAAATTTTTTCTCCGAAATTAATTGTTGGAATTGTGAATACATCCATTACATCTGTCAAGAGTCTATATGTAGTATCCAAATTGAAATTTTCTACACCCCATAATTGAACCGGATTATTATACGTGTTATAGAATAATTGTTTATTGGTATTATATACCAATCGCATATAAGTACCATCAGTATTAGTTGGGTTAGATGATGAATTATAATATTGATTTCCTACGGGAAAAAATGTGCCTGTAAGATTCAATCCACGTTGATATTGAACAAAATCGTCTTCTTGTTGTTGTAACGCTAAATTACAATAACTATTTGTTGTAGGCAAATTTGTACCATCACCATAATCAATATAAATATGAGATATCGACCCACTTAATGATCCAGACATCCATAATATCAAATCCGTAGCTTCAATATTTGTAGGATTCCAAAGTTTCTTAGCAACAAATGGGGTAACTTGGACATCATCTCTATTTAGACTTTTAATCATGTATCCATTAGTTTAAAAATCAAGTCTTACTCTAATCAACAATTCACTATCAAAAGTTTTTTGTGTTGGTTGACTTAATTTTGCAACTGCTACAAGTTCATTATCACTATCATATAAACCAACGGTAGTAATATAAGTCGTAGGATTATTTACAAAATCACTAATCTTAATAGAACCTCTTGCTAATACTGTACCATTTAAACTATCAGTAGTACCATTTGCAATAAATGTTGGATTGTTTGTATAATTAAAATCTTGATTCTTGACTCTTACGAAATATTGAGCAGATGGTAAATATTCGGATTTTCTTACTTTAAATGTCTTTGTTGTACATTTAGTAATTGCTTGGAACATAGTTCTTTGATTCAATGCGTATGTATTGGTTTGATCCGCAACACTTGCGAATGATCCAGTCAAAGATACACCAACAGAAGAACTTAATGCTGCAGCATTTAATACAACTGTACCTGTTTTTGGATAAAATAATCCAATGGAATTGTATGTAATTACTCCTCCACTTGTATATGCAGATGGAACACCGTCATTTACACTACCGCTAATGATATTATAAACATCAAATTGTTTCTTAACTACAGAAGAATCATCAATAAATGTAAATTGACCTTTGGCACCACTAATACTAAATTCAATTTGTCCTTCATCTACACGATCTTTGTATTTATCTGCGGAGAAATTCAATACTACGATGCCGGATGCGGTAACAGATGTAGTTGAATCGGTAGATGTAGCTACCGTATAATTGCCAGATTTAAAATTGAAAAATGTATCATCCGGTGTCAATAATACATTCTTGTATTGATTATAAATTGCTTGTGTTGGACGAATATATAATGATGTTGCATCTGTTACAGATGAACCAGAACCATAATAATCACCATATGTTATTGAAAAATGTGGTTGGTTTTGGTAATATACATTGTAATAATACAATCCGTTTTGAACATCATATTGGTTTGAACCAGTCAATACCACTTGAGTGGATGATGTTGTAAAAGTTGATTGTGTTACTGCATAATTGCCGTCAACCCAAAATCCAGAAGAAACCTTATTGATTCTTCCTGCTACTATATCTGTAGATTCAAAGTTTTTAAAAATCATATTTTATTAAGCGGTTGTGGTTGGGACTGTTATGGTAACTGGAATTGTTAAACTACCACCGCTTTCATTTCCAATGATAGTCAATGTTGTAGTTATGGTAGATATCAAAGCGTTATTTGGTACAAATTTAAACTTATTACCAACTACTACTTGAGAAGCAGCAGTAACTGCATCCCCAGCAAAACTTGGAACAGTAGCACTTGTAGAATTAATACTATTTGTTTCGGTTACTAATAATGTTCCGGCATTCTTATTACCCAATATAGCAGTATATCCTAGTGTTGTATTATATGTTGGATTGGTACTTGGAGAAATTATGAATTCACTCGTATTCAATCTATCGGTTGTAATACTTGTTTGTGCGATAGAAATTACTGGAATTGCGGTTACACCGGATGGTAATGTTACCAACTTGTACTTCATTACTTGTGTTTCATCACTAAATGGTTCCAATACTGGTGTATTTCTTATAGAAATATCATAAAAAGCACTACCTAGTGGATGTGTTGAATTGTATAAGTTATAGTCAATTTCATCATCCGCAAGAGCAAATGATGTAATGTTCAAAGAACCATTCTTTGCCAACAATTGTCTACCTTTTTGGGTTAAAATCGCATCAACTGTTATAGTTTTGTTATCTAGATATGCCATATAATATAAGTATATTTATCAATAAATATTATTCATTAAATCTTTTTTATGAACTAATCAATGAATTTTCAGAAACTTGTAAATTTATTTGAGTTCTTTCAATTGGTGACGAATTATCATTATTTCCTTTATCATCTACGGTTGTATATATAGTTTGACTAGATTTTTTATAAAATGAACCTGTTGGTGAATTGAAGAAATATTGATTGGTTGAAAATCTTGAAATTCTTCTTTTCATTGAATAATGTCCTATAGGATACGATTCAGTATCAAAAATAGAAGAATTGTTATCATATGTAGTAAATAAAGATGCGGAATTGACATTTACGTAAGAATATATATTTACAAATTTACTACTGGAATTTTCTAAACTGGTATTTGGATCGGTACCAAACAAATATACTTTTTTATTATTTCTGTAAATATAGTTACTTTCAAATTTATCAAAAAATGAACCACTAATAGAAAATCTACTTAATCTCTGATCGTAGTTCAAACTGGAGAACTGGAATGTTGTATAGTTATTAGATGTATATGATGCAGGATGCATTGATGATGTCAATACATCGTATATAGAAGATGTCAATGGAAAGTTTAATCCATTTTTACTTAAATTAACTTGACTTGTACTTCTATAATTTCTTTCAAAAGAAGCAGAAAAGTTTCTTAGTGGTTGATATGAACTGTTTAAATCATAAGCAATAGCACTGTCTATAGGACGATTTTGATATTTATTTCTTTCTAATAGACTTGGTTCAATTAATACACCATCAATTACTTTACTTCTTGCTGGAAGTAATTGTGTAACTGTTTCAAAGAAAGATCCGTCAAAATAATTCTTATATAGAGTCATGAACTCTTGATATAAGACTTGTTCGGATAAATTATATTTGTTATAATTGTTCCTTAATGTTTGTAAACTTTCATAATTGTCAGCGAAAATATTGGATGGATTTCCGATTAAATCCATGATATCATATTCACCCAAGAAATTTAAAATATCATCATCTCTTACTTTAAACGGAGAAATATATACTGCTAATAAATTTGAATCGGTAGTTACTAAATTATTTACAACACTCGTTTCATTAGGCATCAATCTAGCTTCAACAGTTTGTGTTGCTTTATTAATCTTTACATTCTTAAATTTATTAGGTCCATATTGTCCCAATTTAATGTTTTGATTGATTTCAATTTCATCAAATTGATATGGATATAAAGATGCAGATACAGTCAAACAATTTGATTGTGTAGTTGTATTTTGTGCAAAGTTATATGCAGATGCACTATATTGTGAATATAACTTGTTAGCGTTTCTTACAACAAATAAAGCAGGTGAAGAACCAGTGTACATATTAACTGGATAATCATAACTGTATCTAAAATACAAATTATCATAAGTTGTACTGTCATTATTTGTTTTATATGAATCAAAATTCTTACAATGTTCTATAAAAGATTCATCATCTAATTCGTGTTTCCATAGATTTATTTTGTCGATGTTTCCTTGGAATAAATTGCCGCCGCCTGTATAATTTCCTACATAAAGTAAACCAAAACTATTAAATGATTCATTAATTCCTTCGGTTCCACTAATGATTGATTTATTATCATCAAATACAATTTCATCATTATCTACGGATGTTACTCTTAATGAATATTGATATGGTAATTGTCCGCCAGATCCTGTGTCATAACTTGCAGATAAATTAATCTGTTTAATTAATACATTGAATACATTTCCATTAAACAATGGCAATGAATCTGTTTCAATATAGTCCGTTGGTAATCCGGACGGAGACATATCAAATTTTAATTTTCCAAAAGTATCTTTAACTTCCTTTTTGATTGATACATCCCAATTAGTTGTTTTTAACAAATAAACTTTGGTATTTTGTGGATAAATATAATCCGCATCAATTCTAAATTTAAATTCTATTGAATTGACATAACTTGATGTACCAAATACTGGTATTACTATTGCATCACCATTTCTGGTATATTTTGTAAAGTAATATTTACTTTGATATGTGTAAGATGAATTATCTTCATCAGAAATCTTATTACCACCATATTCTTTGACATTTAATAAACTACGAGGAATTCCATAAATGTTAGATATTGTTCTAATACATTCTTCTGTTCCCTTAGTCTTGTAAATCAATGGAAGTGTCTTTAGAATTCTATTCCAAATTATCTTTAATTTATCATAATCAGAATAAGCATTTGAACCTGTCAAGTAATTAGCTTCAATAGATGAATTATCAAATGAACTAATTGGATTCCACCCAAATTGTTGTAATAAAGTATTGGCAACTGTACTTACATAACTTGATGATAGATTACTTTCAACATATTGTTGAGTTGGGAAGTTCTTAATGTACAAGTAAATGTTATCAAAATGATGTCCGATCATTGACAAGAATATCAAATAATCGGTATTGTTATCATCCAATAAAATGTATTCTGGTGTATTATTTACAAGACTATCTCTGTTATTTTTATCAAATTCAATTGCATTTTCAATATAGTCTGGGTAATTATAATTTTGTACATATGCACCACTAACAAATAATGTTGTACTACCACTTACTAAAGTGATATTTTGATACAAATATGAATCATATCCATCAAATGAATTGAAAATTGTATTTAACTGTGATTGATATCCATTTACTTCTTCTGCATATGATGCACTAATGAATGGATAGGACGTTAACAATGTATACGACGACGCACTATTTGCGGCAGATGCAGATAATGTAGTCAATATAGAATTAATTGACTTATTAAGTTGATTTATTGATGTAACTTTATTTAAAAATAATTTAGTTCTTAATTCAGCAGAACTAAATACAATGAAATTAGAAAAATCGGAATAATCTACATTAAGATTATTTAATTTCTTATAAAATTCTACATCATTCTTCGTAGTATTATCTAATTTTAAATCGTTAGAATTTTGATAATTTACAGGTGAAGTCTTATAAGAATCGGTTGGTATTTTAAAGTTTGGTCCGGATATTCTAAAACTTCTTTTAACGATTGGAACATTGATTACAAATTTTTGGATTACTGGTACAAGTGATATATTTGAAATCCAACATTTGTCTCTTAATGAAACATCCAATGGCAATTCATTGAATAATTTTACAATAATATTTGTATTACCATCTTCTTCTACAAATGTATAGTTTAATGCGGTATAAAATGTATCATCGCCGAAATTCAATGCATTTTTCAAATATGCATACAATTTTTTATCATGATAAATTTGAACTGTATCAACAACATTCGATATAAAATTTGTGAAAAATAAATCATTAATGAAGTTTTCAACTTGTGTTGTCAATTCAATATTACTTGTATAATATGAATTAAGTTGATTCAACCTAATTGATATAGACTTTTGAACAATATATTTAAATTGTGTTTTAATCTGTTCAAATGAATAAATTGACTTGTAATATGTATACAACCAATCTTTAATATAATTTTTAGCACCTTCAAAACTATTTTGAATCAATTGTCCGTTTTGAGAATTAACAAATGGACGATTAAAACCATTGTATGTATCATCTAAAAATGCAAGTATATCTGCATCTGATTTGAATCCAAAATTGGTTCTTAATAGTGTAAAAATTGCTTTATTATTGTTGATTAATGTATCACTGTTTTTATAGATTTGATATGAATCTAAAAAGTAATTGAACAGTGGAATTGTATCTCTGACCAATACTGCTTTTCTGGCAAATGCTTGATATTGAAGATTTACAAGTATGTTTTCTTCTTTTGTTAAATCTAATTTAAATGAAGGTGTTAATTTAACTTCTCTTCTACTTGGAGAAATTTCTTTAATATAAAGTTGATATTCAGGATTACCGGCAACATTTCTAATAAAATTATAACTTGCAACATGATTGCCAGAATTAATATTTGAACCGGAAAAATCTTGAAGTGTACTTAATAATATATTTTTATTAAATGCAATCGTATAACTGTTATTGTATTGTTTATAACTGTAATTTAAAGTATTGTTATCAACATCTTTATAAGTTTTATTTAATACAGTATATGTGACAGAAACAGGTAAATATTTCCATATGTTAATATTACCTTCAATGTCATATACACTAAATTCAATTATATCTTGTTCCGAATTCCCAAAATAGTATTCTTGAAATGGTACATCATTAAATGTATCCAAATCATTTTGTAAAAAGTAAGAACCACTATTTAGTGATCCACTATTAGATGATATTGTTGGAAAAGGAAATGCCATAAATTATTGATTTTCAGATTTTAAATTAAACGGAAATTCGTTAGAAAAATCTTCAGGTTTATTTCCTTGTTTTAATTTAATTCTTAATTCTACGATTAAATCTCTTGCTGCACTTAATTGCGACTTTGATGGATCGGATTGTACTTCATCAACCAATTGATTTAACTTTTCTTTCAAATCTTGGTTTTCATATAATACTTTATTATATTCAGTTAAGAAAGTTTGATCAAATACTTGTTTTTGAATTATAGGTTCTGTTTGTATTTCTGTAATACCTACATCGTATAAATTTTCAATTTCATCTTTTTTGTAATTGAAATTTATCAATTCAAATGCAATATATTGTTCATTTGCGTCACTTGAACTAATATATAAATTTACATTGCCAAATTCATCAATATTATTAGTGAATTTGCCTGTTAATAAAAAGTCATTGATTTGTGATTTTATACTCATCTTGATACTTTAAATATGTTTCCGTTGTCAAATATTACGATTTCACCGTTAATTTCTGTTTTTATTAAAATTCTATAATATCTTTCAACAGGTAAACCAGTTGTATCTAGTCTGAAATAATGAATCGCACCGTCGCAACTTAATTTTGTATAATCATCAAAATCAATTACAAAGTTTTCACTTTCATTATCTTTAATAGCATAATAAGAATCAGAAGGTAATAAACTTGAACTTAAATATTGACTTTGTTGATATCCTTTAACAAAGTTCTTTAATGGTGCCTTTTCTCTCGCAAATATGTTTATACGAGGTACACTTCCAAATTTGTATTCTCTACCCACATTCTTAATAACTACTGTATATGGATTAAATCCTGTCAATGGTATTAAACTACCTGTAGAATATGTGCTATCATCCCATTTAACATCCAAATATGGTTGATAAATAGTATTAGTTTCTTTACTAAAAAATCTTATACTTGAATTAATATCATTCGATTGAATTAATTCAAGTGAACTTATTAAAATGAAGCCATTGTTAGGAACACATCCACAAATCCAACTTTTAACTATTGGAGTAACATCCATGTAAATATCGGATGTACTATAAGAATATGATTGTGAACATATTAATGAACTGCCGCTCAATGAAGATGAACAGAATGATGATATATACTTTGATCCGCTAGAAATATTATAAAATGATGATGATGTACTAGAAGTTGGTTGTAAATAAGTTGATGGTACATTATAAAACCATGTAGCTCCTCCATTTTGGAATGATGCAGATCCTAAACTTGATGTCAAAAGATAGTCGCTGAAATCATAAGTTTCTGTAGATGAAGTGGGTGAATACCATAAACTAGCTGTATTTTGTGTAGTATTATAATACCAACTAGCTCCAAAACTACCTAATCCTTCAGTATCATATCTTCCTATACCCATATCCCAACTTTTGCTAATTGGATATGCATAGATTTTATAATCTAATGGTACTTCACTTGTAGAAGATGCCTTTAATTTTAAGAAAAATTTAGATCCATTATTTATATCTCCAGTCAAAAGAGAACTTGAAATTGATGTCAAATCAAATTGAATCAAAATTCTACTAAATTCTGGATCGTTAGTAAATGTTGTAGTAGGGTTGTAAACACTTTGTGTACCTTGTAAAGTTCCATTTATACATCCATCAAAATTAATTAACGATCCACTAGCAGTAAAAATTGAACCAGTAAAAGATCCTATTATACTACCACTTACGCTGCCAGTAACGGAACCGTTATAATTAGTTAAACTTGATGTGATTGGAATTCCAGCACCATATGTTCCAGATACATATCCATTATAATTTGTTGAAGTAAATTGAGATGATCCACTAATGTATATATTTGACGATTCCGTAGAACCTGACAGATAACTCCCAGAAATATTTCCTGAATAATTTAATACGTCAAATGTAGAATAACTACCGGAAAGACTTGCAGAACTGTAAAAAGTAACATTGGTTACTAATTGATTTTGTGCTTTTATTTCTAAAATTTCGTCGATTCCAAAATTTTTATCGGCATAACCAGTTTCGTTAGTTATGAATGTGTCTTGTTTTGGAAATATAAATGTGTGCATACTCTATTATATAAATATAAGTATGAAATTTATAAGACTTTTAATGATAAATTTATTAAATTACAGCACCTCTAATATCATTATCTGGATATTTGACTTCAAATACTGATGGATCTAATGATGGATATATAATCTTATTATGAATTGCTTCTGATAAATTGTATTCATGTGGTGAATAATCACCATCATTTTGAGTAAGATTCTTAAATTTTACTTCGGCAACCGATTGTACACCTTCAACTTTAGCTAATTCCAATTCTAATTGATTGATATTAATTGGTTGATTAAAATACCATTTGTCAATGTTGAAAAAATCTTTTGCTTTTTGAAGACATTGGTCTAAAACTTCTTTTTTATTGAAATTGTTATATACCACTATCTTAAAATCTATTCCTATGTTGATAATATAACCATCAATAATGTTAACACTATCAGAAATAATTTTGTATTTTTGTAAATATTGTCTGATATTGTAAACTAATGCTTCATTAGTTTGTGTCAAATTTTTATTTGAATTATAACTCAAAACATACAAATTCAAACTGAATGGATTAGAAACATCGAAATTTACTTTTCTAAAGTTATTTTCTAAACTATTATTAATCAATGTTGTTTGATTTTCATTATTTACAAATCCGTTTAATAATGTTTGATTTGTAGAAATTGATAAATCTGAATTTGGTAACACCATTACTTTTGCAATTGAACCAAATCTTGGTGGTATTGAATATACTCTAGAAACATAATCGTCAATAGTAACTGTTCTATTTTGTGATCCAAAATTAGCCAAAGCATTTTGTCTTATTTCTTCTACACTTTCTTCATTTTGTCCACCAACTGCTGGATTTGGATTTGAAATTCTTAATGAATTTTTAACTGTGGTTAATAATGAATTTTGAGAAGGAGTTAATCCTGATATATCATTCAAATATGTAACTGAAGATATATTTTTGATAGTATCCGATGGGGAATTTGATGTTAATCCACCACCAATCAAATATTGTACAGTTAACACTGTATTTGATGGAGTTTGTCCAAATGTTTCGGAATTTAGTAGTTTACTAGTATCATAATTTAAATTCAAATTGCTGATGTTTTGTAATCCTATACCAACCAATTCAGAATTTGGATAAATTACTTCATCAGAAGTCGCATCTGTACCAGCACCAAATTCAAGATATGTAGTATTATTAGCAGTAACATTTACTACAAACTTTCTTGATGTTTTAAAACTTTTAATTAACTTTGGAACTTCAGATGAATATTGAACATAACTATCATTAGTAAAATCTGTATTTTCAGTTTCGGTAAATACTAAATCTTGTGCCAAATAATCAACTTCATACCACTTATTGTTGTCACTATCTTTTACATCTATTATATCAACAACATTATTTTCAGATAGTGATATTTTATAAAATGGTACAGACGAACCTACCGTAAATGATGCAGTAGTAATTTTTCCGGCAATAACTTTTGTTGATTTCTTTAGTAAAAAGAATTGTGGTATTCCATAATTGTCTCTTGAATAAACAGTTACTTCTCTAGGAGAAAATTTACTATCAAGAGAAAAATCTACAGGATCAGTTGTAATGAAATTTACTCCGCTTTCATTAGATACTTCCATATATTCTCTTATTTTAAGAGCATAGTTGTTATCTGGGATATAATTGTTATTAGAATCCTTAATAGACGGAATTAATTGATATAAATCAATATATGTAGTAGAAGATTTGGTTGGTTTTGTTTTATATCCAAGATAATTTGCTAATGCAAGAACGTTTTTTCTTTCTTCTGCATATGGCATTAAACTTTCTTTGAATTGATAATCGGTATAATATGAAAGAACATCTCCAACATAAGATGCCATTTCAATAAACATCATACCAGGAGATGCTTCACTAAAATCTTTATATGTTCTTGGAAAGTATGTTTTTGAATATTCAATTAAAGATGCTTTAAAAGAAGAAAAGTCTCTATTAAGATACTTAATTTCTTTACGGGAACTATTAAAAGACTTTTGTATAATATCTGCCATAATTATATATTATTTTGATTAACTGTCAAATTAAGTGTATCTGTTTGATTATTAACCGTAAATTGTATTTTTATATATAATATATAA
>Ga0222712_10002285_pt1 | contig 22148 bp, 14 predicted proteins | sample C33_657DmetaG_FD_165043 | JGI IMG/M metagenome (GOLD analysis project Ga0222712, IMG submission 165043) | Estuarine water microbial communities from San Francisco Bay, California, United States - C33_657D | ecosystem: Environmental > Aquatic > Marine > Unclassified | place: USA: California... | reverse complement strand
ACAGAGTCTGCCTATAAATCCATTCTTACCGGAAACCTTAAGTTTATCGAGTCCATTGAGCTTGTTAGCTTCCAAGGGCTTCTTGAAAAAACGATGTCTCTGTACAGCGATCTGAGATTTGATCTTATGGAGGGAGATGATTTTCAGACCAAATTAGAATCCTCAATTGAACAGACTTGCCATTTGCCGGAATTGCAGTGGATCTCAAAATTTGAGCTAGACACCAACGAAAAACACCTATTTGTCATCATGGCCGCTCATCTTCTTTATTATCCTAACAAATCGGTGGATGCGGAAAGAATTCTCCAGCGTATTGAAAAAAAATACTACCTCATTTCTAAATCTATCATGGATGGGCGGAATATGTTAATGAAAAACAATCTGATCACTTTTGCAACCCAGGATTTCAAAAGCGTTGATGCAATGAAACTCACCGAATTTGCCTGTGAACAACTTGGTTTGCAGTTGAATGAACAGTCAAGCCAATTAAATCTTGAATATGGACAACTGATTTATCCAGAAGAAACCGAATACAAAGAAGTATTTTATAACCCTTCGGTTGACAATCAGGTTCATTCGCTCGAAAAGATTATTGAGGTTTATCACAACCAGTCCAAAGACTCACCTATTTTTAAATCCGTCAAGCTTCTGATTGATGGCCCAAGCGGAACCGGAAAAACCCAAACAATTTTGAATTTGGCTAAAAAGTCATCGGCCATTATCTACGAGGTAGGGCATCAGTTGAAGAATCCATATGTGGGTATGACGGAGGCTGCTTATGCTGGCATATTCAAGGAGTACTACAAATGTTGTGAGCGATTCGCCAAGGAGGGGAAAAATGTATGGTTTGTAATCAATGAACTGGAAGGATTGGTGGCCAAGCGTATTTCTGCTGAGCGGGCAGCTGATTTCATGGTAAGTACCGCTACCAGTATTTTCCTGAAGGAAACCGATTCGTCTAAATTCAGAGGTGTGATGCTCTGCAGCAGTAACCATATTGATCACGTAGATGCTGCTCTTATGAGAAGAATGACCTTCAAGATCAATATGGTTGAGCCCGATAAGGAAACGCTGGCAAAAATTATTGCCAATCGCTTCCCTTTTCTTAAGCAAGAAGAAGTCAATCAGTTGTGTTCGGCTTATAACCTCACAGGAGCCTCCATTGAAAATGTAGCTGAAAAATACATCCTGATGGAGAAGATAGGGAAATTGGAAAACCGAAAGGGCATTGAAGTATTGCATGAAATCTGTGTCCAAGAAATCTCATTGAAAACACCATCCCGTAATCCAATTGGATTTGGAATTAAAAACTGATCAAATGAAAGTAGTTATTGTACAATCCTATGACCATTTTTATCAGCTAATTGATGCGTTGAATAGCTTTTTTCTCAGAGCATTATCATCCTTTATTTATTTTTCCATTGATCGTAAGAAATATTTGGTAGCAAAAGGAACTCTCTGAATAAAAAACAAAAAGAATTAACTTATGATATATCGATTTAACAAGAGAAATAATATTTACGCAACAAATAAACTCACACAAAACATTGTTAACCAGTCAGTTGAAGTTAAAGTTTTGTCTGAGTGTGGTGATACAAATGAAAATTTATTGCTTATTGATGAAAATGGTATCGTTATTTCTTTCCCTAAAAGACTGGTACATGTTAATTCATTAAAAATAGAAAACGAACAACTTAAATTGTCCCAATTGATGTACGATACTTGGTTCAAGGTAAAGCTTACATCAGAAGTAAATGAATTGTCGGGAAAAGTATTTAGTAATTTTGATGTCGTTGTTAAAAACTCAAATATCATCCTAAACGATCCTGAGTTTAGAAATATTCACCTTCCTTTTTTGAAGTCTACTGTTTTATATAACGGGTCAATATCGTATTCACTTGGAAAGCTATTGGAATCTTGGATGCACGATGAAGACCTTAGGGTCTTATCCTCAGCGTATATGATTAAGATTAATGTATCACAAATGAGTGGGATTAACAATTACACTGCATATTCACTCAAAACCAGAAAGATTTTTACCAATAGTCTAGGTAATAATGATAAAAATTGGAGAAACTATCTTGATAAATTCATTTCACTTACATCTTCCGAGCATAATAAAAATGAACTCTTGGTATTAACGAGGCTACTATTCACATTAGGAATTGATTAAGATATTTATCAATTGATATGGAACCTCAAAACATACATAAAAAAGCGGCACACCTGGTTGATAATATTTTATTTTTTTTTAATTTTGCACTATCATCAAGAACCCCAATGGGTACCAACCGAGAGCAACACTCAACGGTGGTAAAACGATGAGGGCTTACAGGTCAAAATAAAATGTAACTCTTCCTTCTTTTTTCTTGGTGAGATTCAAAACTTAAAATTTCATACCATGGAATCAATTCAAGACTACGGCACCGCACTTAATGTTTGGCAAATCAAGGATGCGACAACCATTGGCATCAATTGGGCCAAGGGAAATATCCCTGAATGGACAGAAAAAGCGTATTCAATACCAAGGCAACATATTCTTTGGAGAGATCATAAGATTGAGATCGAGGGGGGCGTAAAAAGAAATGAATTTGGTGCTACAGTAACATTATGGATAGTGCACGATGGTAAAAGATACTTCCATTCCTTTACCAAGTACAAATGGATGGCAGGATCGCATGGGGATCGACTTCCAGAAATCAAAACGGATAGTCACCGTTTGTATATAAGACCCTATATAACAGGATTGATCCTTTCTGATATTCCGTTACATGAAGATACTATTGGTACAACGGATTCATTTTATATTCTGAATAAAGTTCAACAATAAAATTTGTAACATGGATAAGTCATTTTTCGATCTTGGTATTCCGGCTCACTTGCCAATCAGGGATGTGGTTTGGAGCCATTGTAAGCTTGAAATAAATCATCAAGATCTCGATACTATTTTTGAACAACTTCAGAGAATCTATGCTGAAAGGAGAGCTAATCTGCAACCAACTTACGCTCAGTTTTCTGCTTATCGATTATATATAAAATATGAATATTTCAAGAAAAAGATCTTGGAATTGCCGAATTGGTCAGAAACAGAAATCAACTACTGGAAACAAAATGGAACATTCAAATAAATATAATGATGGGTAAAGAAATAGAAAGAAAATTTATTGTCAAAAAGGACATTTGGGAGAAATTTCAAAAACCTACTCCCACGTTTATTCGCCAGGGCTATCTGTTGATTTCGGATCAAGCGACCATTCGGGTAAGGTATACAGAAACAAAAGGCACCATGACGATAAAGGGAAAACAACAGGGTATCAGCAGGGATGAATATGAATACGAGATACCTCTTGATGAAGCCAAAGAAATATTCGAAAATCATTGTCCAAAATCGCTTTCTAAGAATAGGTACAAAATTCCAGTAGGATCAGTGATCTGGGAGGTAGACGAGTACGTAAATAATTTATCGGGTCTAATTATTGCTGAGGTTGAATTGGTACATGAAAATCAAACGATTGATGTTTTACCTGAATGGATAGGTGATGAGGTAACATCGGATATCAAATTCAGCAATACCTTTTTAGCAAGTAATGTTTAAAATCTTGTAAATCAATACATTATAGAAGAATTTATCCAATTAATTCATGGAGATAAAGCACATCCAATTTTTCAAATCATTAATAAACAACTGACTATGCCATTATATTTTGCCTACGGATCTAATATGAATCAGGACCAGATGCGTGATCGTTGTCCAGATTCCAAATTACTTGGTAAAGCCGTATTACCGGATCATAAACTTGCTTTTACACGATTCTCCTCCACTTGGAATAGTGCTGTTGCCGATATTCTGGTTTTCCCCGGTAATAGCGTTTGGGGAATGCTTTATGAAATTTCACAGGAAGACCTTGAGAAGCTTGACCGGAAGGAAGGACATCCAATGATTTATCAGCGGAAGCGACTGACTGTTAACAGGTTAGTAAATGAGATGTTCCTTGCCGAAGATCCATTGTTGGATCATAAGGAATTTGAACCCTTTGAGGCTGAGGTATATGAAGTGGTTCGAAAGGAGCTTGGGTTGATGCCCAAACTCAATTATCTAAGGCCTATGCTAGATGCTGCTTTTTATAATGGATTTCCGGCTAATTACCAGAGAATGTTACATGAATTCGGTCATGATGATTATCATCAAAAGCTTGGTAAAACACTGGATTTTTTTATCTCAATGGAAGATCTTACAAAGAATAATAAATTCCCAGCTGAAGTCAAAAAACAAAAGGAATGGGGCGGGGCTAATCTAGTTATAACCGGAAGCAAAGTCCGAAAGGAGCAGTTGAATCGTGACTACCCGCATGATCTAGTTGTACTTACCAAACACTGGAGGGAGCTCAGTTGGCTATTGGAGAAAATTTACAACAATGAGCATGTAATATGGCAGATTGATGCCGATAATAAATATCATTTGCTATCAGAGATGGGTCAGGCTACTATTGATCATATGCTTAAATATTCAAATGAAACTTCACCTGTTGGCATCTGTCTTTCCTTGCTTCATGCCGGCTACAGGGTGGTAACGAGTGATTTTTACAAGGAATATTAAACTCTTTAGGAAGCCAATTTTACCCCAACCTTCAAAAACTCCCATAACTCAATTTCGCAATTGGTGAGTTCTTTTTGATGTTCAGGGTGAAGAAAGCAACAAATAGATTAGATTACCCCAAATGTCAAAAAGTGATAAACAAACTATTTTGGTCTTTACAAATGATTATCAAAGGTTATTAATCAATCCTATAATGACCTCCAATAGGATAAGGCCTTGCCGTTTACTTTTGAAAAAAAGAGACAATAATGGATATCAGGGAATTGATCAGGAAGGTATTCAACGAAGATCTGCCCATCAGCGGCGGCATGGGAAACAGCATTGAGGAAGCCGTCATACTGGAGTCTGCCGGGCCGATGAATGATTATTTGTCACTGGAGTATCGGGTCATGGACCTGATTTCTAAGGGCCGGGATGTAAGCTGGGAATTAAAAAGACAGTCGCTGGTTGTAAAGGATGACAGGAAATACGATAAGCTGGAGGTAGCCGTCAAGGGCATCAATGGAAACCCCATGCCATTAAGGCTGGAGTATCATTATTATGATATTACGAAATGCATCAATGTGTTACCAGATGATAATCAGCAGGATGATGAAAAGATGGTAAAAATGAAGTTTTTTTTGGATGAGATGCTAAGGCAGAAGGAGCTAAAATAACTATCTCAGCTAAAGGTTGATGATTTGATACAGCTTCTGATTCAATTTTGATTCTGATCATAAGGTTGAAGTAAGTTCATTTTATTCCAGAAGCATTGGAAATATTTGAAGAAGGAACGAAAAATCATTAATTTCAGCAATAAGCAAAAACACCATGCTACAGAACATCCAGGAGCTCATTAAATTATTGAAAACCAATGGATTCCGTGCGGAGCGTCCACAATGTAGTGGCAAGATGGACCTTTCCAAAACGCCCTTGTTTGATGCAGAGCATTTTACGCCAAAGGAGATGGAGTTGCTGAAAGAGAAAAAGGCATACAACACTCCTTTGCAAACTTAATTTGCTTTGCTGACTTTATTATGACTTACTTAGAATGGAATAACATCATATCGGCCTACTTCTTTAATTCTGCAAATGCTGGAAAGGAAATTCATTTATATCTAACTAAAAATGATATTATTTCTTTAGGTAAACCATCATTTTCGGTGGAAACTGATGAAGAAATTTGGTTAAACTATATCACATCTATAAAACGAGGTCTTCCTGGTTCAAGTGGGAATATTATCTCAAAAGCGAAATTTGCGCATTCAAAAAACAAACTGGTTGGATTAAAAAAAGCTGATGGAACATTTGCAACTATTGATAATGTTGCTGTTTTGTATCCACCTTATGTTTCTTATCTGACTTTTATTGTGCTTCCATTAATTGAAGATGTTGACAACAATAACATAAGAGCTAACAATTATTATGGGAGACTTAATACATTCCTTCAAAAAAATAATATAAACGAAAATATTGGAACTACCGATTTCCGTGATAATGAAATAAATTATTTGTGGGAAGATTTAGCTAATTGGGCAAACGTAAAAAACAATGGAGATTTAGGTATATTCATAGTGATTCCATTTTTAAACGTTAACTGGGTTTATGTTGGAAAAGTTTTTTCTCAATGTGTCCTTCCTCCAAAGTTTTTAAACCGTTTGCCGAGATTATTTGAATCAATTGGATTAGTTCCGGACACATTTTACGATGACAAGTTTTTGCAAGAAAAAATCAAAAACAGTAGAACAAATTTAATTCCCAATAGCACTTTAGATCATTTGAAAAAAGATGATGAGTTATCTAACTCAATCATTCAAACAATCCAACGTGAATACAAAAAATGGTCAGGCGAAACGCACGAAGAAATTGAAGAAGGAACAACAACGAGAAAGCAAAGAAATTACACCGTTGCACCTTTGTTTCTTCAATTTAAAGTAAATACAAACGAAGAAGATATTGCGTTTTCTTACAGAATGTATTCGTCAAATGATTATCCCGAAGATTTGAAATTTGGTGAATACGAAAACTTATATGAAATAAATGGATGGTCAAAAACTCTACCATTGGATTTTAAAGAAGGACTTGAATTAAAAGATAATTTCAACAAATGGATTGTAAAATTTCCATATCGTGATGTGAGATTATTTTTAAGCGCAGGAACATTTCAGTTGAGTAATGATTTTTGGATTGAAACGAACTTTCTTTCAAAGACAGAACGAATGTATTTGCTATGCAAAAAAGACAAACAAGAACTAATCAAGAATTGGGGTAAAACATTTGGCAACGGAAATTTTAAACAAGAAGATTTTGATGGCTTACCTGAAACCTATTCTTTATTTTGGTTTTGCAATCCAACACAAGGACTTTCAGACATCTCAATTCTTACACTTTACACCGAAAAACGAATTGAATTAGTAGGCGGTTTAAAAGTAAATTTTAGAACATACATAAATGAATTTTTACCTGAGGTTGAAGTTACAAATTCAGACGGAAACGAAAATCTGTATTTGCAATACAAAGACTCAGATGAAAAAATATTGCTCTCTAAAAAGACATCAATCAACAACCGTTGGTTATTGCCAGAAAAAACGGCAATAAATACTGATTTTTACATTAAAGTTGAAGACGAAACTATTTCAGGGAATTCTTTAGCATACAATCTTGTTTCGTCAGATAATACTGCAATAAAAGTTGACTACTCAAAACTACTGCAACGTGATTCATTTGGACGAAAAGTTGCAGCAGAGGTGGTGCAGTTTTGTTTGGGAAGTAACATTATTAATCCAAATAAATCAAGCCAAAGATATTTTTCTACTTATGGCTCACTATTTATTCCTACAATTCAAGACACTCAAACAAATATTTCAACAGAAACTTTAATTAATCACAACAGAAATAAGCTTTGCAATTTTCTGTCTTTGAAAAGTGAACTTACAACCGAAGATTTTTTCAAAGCATTTGAATTTTTCTATTTAAATGAATTTCCTGAACATCAATTAAATACAAACTACAATCTTACAAAACTCAAAAGAGTGTCATTGAATTTTTACGATTATATCGGAATACTTGACTACGATTATGAAACAAAAAAGATTGTTTTAAACCCTCCACAATTTATTTTCATACCGACAGAAAAAGGGAGAAAGGTTTTACTGATTGGGGCAAGAGATACTGCATTAATTGAAAAAATCATATCCAGAGCACCCAAAAACAAGTTACAAGTAGAAATCACAAAGCAGTTTTCTTCAAACGAAAGATTGCTTTTGCCTGATATAATTACCATAAAATCTTTTCATCAAGAAAATGATTCGTATGGTGAAAACAATATAAAAGCATTTGCAAACGAGTTGAATATAAAATTTACAACGGATTATTTTCCTCAAGTTGCAATGCAAGATTTTTCTGCAACAATAGTTGACTACGAAAACACTTTACAAGAAACTAATGAAAATGATTACGATTGGGCGAGATATATTTTCAATCCTGAAACATTAGATTTTGACAAAAATGAATCGCCCACTTTTGAAAAATCATTTTCATTAGTTAGATACAAACTAAACGAATATACTTATGAGTACAAACTTTGGAAAAACAACAAATGCTATAAAGTTGATATGAATTGGGGAAGATTCATTGCATTGAAACATTTCCAAAAAGAAGTTATTTTGTTTGATAACATTAGAAATAAAGTTGCTATTCCTATCTCAACACCTTTGCCAAGATTATTGTCGGAAGCAATTATGTTGTTAAGCGGAAAAGCCCCTGATTTCAAATTGATTTACGATATAAAATATAGAGTTTATGAAAATGTAGTTGGAATTTTTTCTCAAAACTTATTCAGATTAAAATTAGGTCAAAAAGCAATAAATACAACATTATGAAAGACCCAATAGGTTCGTTTGATACCATAAAAGAAAACTTTATACGCTATGTGAAAACAGCGTTCGGAACAAAGTTTGAAGGAGTAGAAAAAGAGCGCTACGATTTGTTGAATTACGACAAAGTTCTTTATCGTAAACCTTGGATTGAGCCATTACCCGATTATATTTCAAGTGGTAAAAAAATAAACGACTTAATCCTTGAAGACCTTGGAAATGCTTTAAATGAAACTGAGGCTAATACATTCAAAGGACTTGTTAATACAGGACTTATAGGAGACTTTCCTTTGCATTCGCACCAAGCGGAAATGTTGAAACAAGCGTTGCTTGGGAATAATTGTATCATCACTTCCGGCACAGGTTCAGGAAAAACAGAATCATTCTTACTTCCCTTGTTTGCTCAACTATCCAAAGAACTTACAAATTGGTCTACACCAAATCAAAAATCCACAAGTGTGAATACTTGGTGGCAAGAAAATGGTGGACTTCCAGCAAGACAAATTGTCAATAGTTCAAATTATACTTTAAACGATATTGTAAAGCAACGCCAACACGAAACACGAAAAGCTGGAGTAAGAGCATTGATTCTTTATCCTATGAACGCTTTAGTGGAAGATCAAATGAGCCGTTTACGCAAAGCGTTAGATTCTGACGACACGAGAGAGTGGTTAAGTAAAAACACAAACGGTAATGCAATTTATTTTGGGCGTTACAACGGAAGCTCTCCAGTTGCCGGTGTGTTAAAAAAAATAAATGAAGACGGAACTTTTTCAATTAACACAAACAAAGTAAATCAACTCAAAGAGCAGTTACAACAAATTGAAACGGATTCAAATCGAGTTGCACAATACATTCAACAAACTGATAAATCAGGAAGCGAAGCCAAAGATTTGAAATCATTTTTTCAACGCTTAGACGGTTCCGAAATGAGAAGCCGTTTTGATATGCAAGTAGCACCGCCTGACATTATGATTACCAATTATTCAATGCTTAGCATAATGTTAATGCGGGATATTGACAAAGGAATATTTGATGAAACAAAACAATGGTTAGAAGAAAGTAAAAGCAACATTTTTCACTTGATCATTGACGAGTTGCATTTATACAGAGGAACACAAGGAACTGAAGTTGCATATTTACTCAAACTTGTTTTAAACCGTTTAGGATTACACTCTAATCACCCTCAATTACGAATTCTTGCTTCAAGTGCTTCATTGGAATCAAGAGAAGACACTAAAGAAGGTCAAGAAAGTAAACAGTTTTTGAAAGACTTTTTTGGAACAGAAAAACAGTTTAAAATCATTGAAGGGAAAAATAATCCGATTACCGCATTTCCTGAAAACGGTACAAAACTTCCAATCAAACCATTCAAGGAAATTGCAGAAACATTTTCAGAAGTAAAAGGAAACATTCAAGACACGAATTTCATTTCAACTTGTGAAACAGCAGCTACAAACCTTGCCACTACTTTTAATATTGCAACAAGCGAAAGTGGAATTTCTAAATTACTTTCTGTAATTACCAATCCGAGTTTTCAACTAAAAGAACGTTTGTTTTCGCCTTGCCAAGATTACAAAGCCGTTTGTTCAATACGAGCAAAAGGAGATGATGCAAACGGAAAATATTTTGCAGAAACAATATTTGAAAATACAAACAACAAATTCAATTTAGAAAATTCATTACGTGGTTTATTGATTGTAAGAGCAATATTGGATGAAAATGAGTATGCACATATTGCAAAAACAATTCCTGATGAAAGAAAATTACCACGTTTCAGATTTCATTATTTCTTTAGAAATATTGAAGGTATTTGGGGTTCTGTTAAACCCGATGAAATTGATGAAGAATATAGTGATGAAGAAAGAACTGTCGGGAAACTTTATTCAACTACACGTATAAATTCCGAAAAAGGAAACCGTGTTTTAGAATTACTTTATTGTGATAATTGCGGAACAACATTGTTTGGTGGCAGCCGATTAGTTACGCGAAATGAATCGGGAAACAATTCATTTGAAATGCTTCCAATTAGCCCAAACATTGAGGGTATTCCTGAAAAAACGTCTGCAAAATTAGTTGAAAAAAGGAGTTATCAAGAATACGCTGTATTTTGGGCTTGTGGCAATCAACAATACACGCCACACGATGCAGAAGCAGGAATTCCACAAGTTGGATGGAGACAACCAACAATAAACGGATTCAATCAAACCGATTTTCTTGCTGATTGGATTCCAGCTTCGTTAAATTGCATTTCAGGCGATATTGATAATTCGCATAACAAAGCAGACGATACACCAGAACAATGGATAAAAGGATATTACTTCATAATAACCAACAATTCCAGTCGTGATATTGCTTTTCCTGATGCAAATGGAAACATTTCTTCGATTGAAACACATAAAGCATTGCCAAGTGTTTGTCCGGGATGTGGTGTAAATCATCAAAAGAGAAGACAAGATTGGAACAAAAGCAAAACTTCATCCATTCGTGGTTTCAGAACTGGTTTCGCCAAAACTACACAAATGTTTGCAAAGGAATTGATGTATCAACTCCCAAACAACGAAGCCGAAAGAAAATTAGTTGTTTTTTCTGATAGCCGAGAGGATGCAGCACAAATTGCAAACGGAATTGAACGCAATCACTTTTCTGATTTAATGCGTGAAATTTTAGTCAAAGAATTACATTCGAACTTGATGTTCCGCTTTCAAATTGTAGATTCTTTTGATAATGCAAATACAGCAAGACAACAAGAATTAAAAGAGAAATCGCAAACAATTTTTGATGAAATTGAATTCTTGATTGAAAATTCAGCTTACACAGGAACAAACGCAAATCGTTTGCGAGAAAAACAAGAAGCAGAAATAAAGTTGAACGAAATCCGTTCGTTAACTTTAAATTTAAGAAGTTTAGTTCACATCACAAATTCACTCAATCTTGCACCACTCATAAAACATTTTGTTAGTTTAGGAATAAATCCGGGGGGCAATGACATTTTACTTCAAACAAGATTGTTGAACAATAATTTTGTTCCTTGGTATGACCTTATTGATTTTAGCAGTTTTCAATGGGCAGATGGTGCAAACCAAGATTATATTGAAGCATTGAAAGAAGGTTCATTTGATGGTCTTGCTAAAATGTTTTTCGGTTCGTTGTTTTATTCATTTGAATCTTCCGCATTGGGGTATGTTTGTATCAATCCTGAATTGCAAACCATCACAGATCAAGCAAATGCTGTTAGAATTTCCAAACTTGAATTTTTACAAATTGTAAATTCAACAATCCGAATTTTAGGCGACAAATACAAGCACAACAAAGTTGAAGATGCAAGTCCGTTCAACTTTACGCAATTCAACGATTTCCCAGGGCAAGTAAAAAAGTACATTAGGTCTGTTGAAACAAGATATTCAAAAAATCAAAACGAAATTGGCGAAGCCGTTTTCAATACACTTTCTACAAGCAGTTTATTAAGAGGCGATACTGGCATTCAAATTGAAAATCTTTTTATCAAAGTTGCACGCCCAACGGATTCAATTTGGACAAGTCAAAGAGGAAGCAGACCGCACTTGCATTTTAGTGGTGGAATTTGCACACATTCTGTTACAGCATTGCAACAACAAGCGGATAGAATTTGTGATGATGTTTGGAAAGAAAATTATCTTTCATACAACGCTATAAAACAACAACGTCCGCCAATTCGTCTGCATTGTGAAGAACTCACTGGACAAACCGACGACCAATTTGAAAGACAAAGACATTTTAGAAATATCATTTTACCTAATGAAGGTAACAGACAAGTAAAGACAATTGACTTATTAAGTGTAACAACAACACTTGAAGTTGGTGTTGATATTGGGGCATTACAAGCTGTAATGTTAGGGAATATGCCACCTCAACGTTTCAATTATCAACAAAGAGTTGGTCGTGCTGGACGTAGAGGTCAAGCTTATTCAGTTATTTTGACATTTTGTAGAGGTAGAAGCCACGATGAATTCTACTTCGCTAATCCGCAAAAAATTACAGGTGATGCACCACCAACACCATTCTTGACAATGGGTCAAGAAAGAATTTTTAGACGTTTACTTGCAAAAGAAATCTTTCGCAGAGCATATGTTGAAAAAGAAATTGATGTTACTTCTGACGACAAATCAAGTGTTCACGGTGAATTTGGATCCGTTGGCAGTTGGACTGTTTACAAACGCAAAATTTCCAATTGGATAAATGAAAACAGAACAACAATTGAACAAACGGTAGAAGCGATAATAACACCACAATTACAAGACAAAAAAGATGAATTTGTAAATTGGGTATCAGACATATCAACACCAAATGGTCTTATTAATAAAGCTGAAAGCGTAATAAAAAATGAGGAAATTGCAAGCAATGATATTTCTGAAAAATTTGCCGAAGGCGGAATTTTGCCAATGTTTGGAATGCCAACAACAGTAAAAAACTTGTATCACGGTATTAACAGAAAACCCGAACCACTTTCAATTGACAGAGCACAAGCAATGGCAATTTATGAATTTGCACCGGGTGCACAGAAAACAAAAGACAAAGCCATTCATCAAGTAATTGGTTTTACAAGTGATTTTATCAATACTCGTAGAAATGGATTTCCAACGGTAACAAATGTTGAAGTCGATAATCAACTGCCCTTTTCACTTAACCGTTGGTTTGTTCGTTGTAGAGCTTGCGGTTTTTTTGAAACGTATAAGGAAGAAAAAAAAGTTGAATTGGAAAGTCAAAATCAATTTGATGCGTGTCCAAATTGTGGTGAAGAAAATCCGAACAAATTTCAACCGCCATTTAAACTAAAATCGCCAAGAGCATACAGAACAAATCTTTCAGCCGGAAGCGATACAAAAGATGATTCTGAATTTTTTCTTTCAAGACCACCAATTTTAGCTGAAAAAATTGGTTCGGCAAGTGAAGAAACAATAAGTAACGCTTCAATTTCTATTTCTGACAATGATGTTACTTGGCGAGTGAATACAAATTCTGATAGATTTTTCACAGGACGACTTTATAATACAAATAATCGGTTCCCTTTTTATGCTAATGGTTATAGGTTCAATAACCAATGGTTATTAAATGACTTTGCGACAAACGTTCCTGATGAAAATGGTTATTCAATGACTATTCAACAAATCGCAACAAGTGCAGACGAGCAAATTGCTTTAGCAAGTAATAAGAACACAGAGATATTCAGAATTGCACCAACAATTGTACCGTATGAACTTGACTTGAATATGTTTTTTAGCGAAACAGATTTTGCACACGTCAAAGCACAAAGTAACGGAGTGCGCTCTGGTTATTATTCCGCAGCATTTTTACTTCAAAGAATTTTAGCAGACAAACTTGACGTTGACCCAACGGAAATTGAAATAGCTGATATTTCAATGAAACAACTTGATGACGGTAGAAGAATTGCCGAAATTATTTTGACTGATGAACTACCAAACGGTTCGGGCTTTGTAAGATATTTATACAATAATCTTGCAAACATTATATCAGAATCCTTAAATCCAAGCAATGAGAATAGTTATTTAGGGAAAATTCATTCACAAATTCATCAAGGAAAATGTAATGATGCTTGTTATGATTGTTTGAAAGTGTTTCGAAATATGAACTATCACAGTTTGCTTGACTGGCGATTAGGCTTATCAATGCTTCGTGTGATGAATGATTCAACATTTGTTTGCGGAGCGGACGGAAATTTCAATTTTGTTGAAATACAGAATTGGTTTGCATTTGCAACAGAATTAAGAAATGCTTTCGCTAAAAGTTTTGGTTTCTCGAATACATCTGAGATAAACGGTTTGCCAATTATTAAATTTGGAAGAAATCAAAGAAATGTGATAATGATTATTCACCCATTTTGGAATATGAGAAATTTCACAGAGGCAAATTGGTTAGCTGAGATTTATACTGAAATAAAAGAACATACAGAAAGTAACGGAGGAAAAATTAGCATAATTGATACATTTAATTTGTATCGCAGACCAGGTTGGTGTTATGAAAAATTGATTGAGAGATGATAAATAAGATAGGAAAAATAAATTTCAAGGAAATCAAACGTATTTCGCCAAGCCAATTTTATTCAATGAAAAATTGTGCGTATAAATTATTATTGGCAGAAGCGTTTGATAAAAAACCGTTACTTCCACTTTCGCCTAATGCCTATTTTGGGACGGTTTTACATAAAATACTTGAACTGATTGCAAAAGGAATTATAAAAAGTGAAGATGATTTTAATTTCGAATTTGACAACCAAGTAAAGGTACTTGAAGAAGATTTAAAACAAAAAGGGTTCGAATTTATTTTGCCGTTAAAAGTTAAGTTGAAAAATTTCGGATTGAAGAAAATTCAACTGAAAAAGCATTTGAGAAGCGAATCAGATAAAACAACAAGTTTAGGTAACATCAAATTTCAATCTGAAAAATGGTTTGAATCTCATGACAAATTGATTGGCGGTAAAGTTGACTTAGTTATTGAAAACGAAACCGAAATAGAAATTTTGGACTTTAAAACCGGTGCAATCACACAAGATTGCTTAGATGATGAAGGCGAGATTTATTCAGACGTAAAGAATGAATACAAAGAACAACTTAAACTTTATGCTTACTTATATTATGAAAATACAAACAAGTTTCCAACGGCTTTAAGTTTAGTTGATTTGTCTAAGCAAAAATATCCAGTTGAGTTTTCAGAACAAGAATGTAAATTTCTTTTTGATGAAGCAAAAATCCTTTTAAAATGTACTAATAATAGCATAAATACGAAATCATTTTCAGCAAGTCCAAAACAAGAAAATTGCAAGTATTGTCTTTACAGGCCAGCTTGTTCGTTCTTTCATAATGAACTTGAAACAGATTTTTCTTTAAACGATGTGTTTGGTGAAGTTAGAAACGTAAAAAAGTTTCAGAATGGCAATGTGAGTGTATTTTTGCAAAATGGAAATAATAATTTAATCATTAAAAATTTTCCTGCTGAAGAATTTGATGAACTAACTAAACATAAGAACCAGCAGATTAGTATTTATAATTTGAGAAAGGAAGCAAAAGAATTTGTTTATTCTGTGTCTAACACGACAATAATTTATGAGTAAGAATATAGGACATAAAATTCCGATACTTTCTTTTTTTTCAGGAGGAGGTTTTATGGATATGGGTTTTGAGCAGGCTGGTTTTGAAATTGTTTGGACAAATGAGTATGATCAAGATTTTGTCAAACTTCACAAAGCTGGAATTACTTCATGGAGAAAATCACAATACGATGGAACAAAATCAGGATTCTTCAATACAAAATCTATTACAGAAGTTTCTTCAAAAGAAATTTTAGCGGAAGCATTTCCAAAAGGTAAGCCCGAACAATTTGGCATTATTGGCGGACCGCCCTGTCAGGATTTTAGCATGAATGGAAGTTTAAAAGGTTTTGATGGTGATAGAGGAAAACTTACAAAACTTTATTTTGATAAGATTTTAGAATTGAAACCTACATTTTTTGTAATGGAAAATGTAACTGGGTTACTGAAAAGGAAAGAGTCAAAAAAGTATCTCGAGCAAATACTAAACAGAATTGAAAATAAATACAATGTGGATTATGAAATTCTAAACTCTTTGAATTTTGGAGTCCCGCAACATCGTGAACGAGTTTTCTATGTTGGAATAAAGAAAGAATGTATAAATCAGAAATTGATAAATCTGGCACTGCTTGGTAAATGGTTCCCTTTTCCAATAAACAAAAAATATCATAACGCTGCGACTAAGTTCATTTGGGAAAAAGAAGTTTCTTTTGGCTTAACTTTAAAAAAGCCGAATAATATCCCACTTGAATTATGCGTTGAAAGTTGTTTGGTTCCTAATGAAAAACTCAATATAATTCCAAATGCTAATGAAATATTTACATTATATAAACCTATTAATGAATTAAAAAAAATTAAGGAAGGAGAAACTAACCGACCTTCTTTTAAACGTCTTCATAGGTTCAGATATAGTCCAACAGCTTGTTACGGTAATAATGAAGTTCATTTACATCCTTATTTACATAGAAGGTTATCAGTAAGGGAAGCATTAAGAATTCAGGGTGTGTCAGATAAATACATTTTACAACCAGAACTTTCATTATCTAAAAAATTTAAGATGATTGGAAACGGAGTTCCAGTTCCATTGGCAAAAGCAGTTGCAACTTCACTTAAAAGTTTTATAGATGATCATTTCGTTAAAATGTAATTAAATTTATTTTTTAAATCTAGAAGCTAATATTATTTCTAATTAAATCAAAATCTGAATGTCTTTTTTTCAAGAATTAAACAATTTTCTAGAACTTGCAAAAATTCAAAAACCAGGTTTAGCCACTGTTAATGTTGAAAAGTATAATAAAGAGCGGCTAAAAACCTACAATGGGTTAACGGTAGATGTTTCATTTGGGAAAGGTCGAGCTACTTTTATTCCGTGGATTACATTTCTAGCTAATGGTCAGACAACTACAAATGGAATTTATCCAGTTTTTCTATATTATAAAGAGCATAATACGTTGATACTTTCATATGGAATTAGCGAAACAACCCCCCCCCAAATTAAATGGGTTATAAAAAATGCAACTTCAATCTATGAATACTTTAAAGAGAATAATTTAGTAACCCCCAGGCATTATGGCGAATCATATGTATATAAGGTTTATAGTTTAAACACACCATTAAATGCATCAAAAATTGATATTGATTTAGGCAATTTAATACAAATTTATAAGGGCACATTGGAAAACTATTCCCAGATATCGTTTTCAACTACTCCAAAATATTTTGTGCCATTAGATTTAATTGATTTATTAAAGGTTTCAGGATTTCAGATTACCAAAAATTCTTTTTTAGCTTTTTTAGCATCTATATTAACAAAACAATTTGTTATAATTACTGGCCTTTCCGGTTCCGGAAAAACAAGAATAGCTCAGGCATTTTCAACTTGGATTTCAGGGTCAAAAGAGCAGTATTCAATTGTACCTGTTGGGGCGGATTGGACCAATCGGGAACCGTTATTGGGTTATCCAAATAGTTTTGATAATAGTCATTATGTACTGCCAGATAGTGGTGTTTTGAAAATACTTTTATCTGCATTCAACAATTATATGGATAACGAGGGAGATGTTTCCAAGTGCAGGCCATATTTTTTGATTTTGGACGAAATGAACCTTAGTCATGTAGAGCGCTATTTTGCTGATTTTTTAAGTGCTATGGAGTCTGGCGACTATATTAAATTGTATGCAGATGGCAATAGATCCTGGAAGACGGATATAGATGGTAACTATGATCCCCAATTTCATGTTGAACACCAAATAAAATTGCCGCCTAATCTTTTTATTATCGGTACTGTTAATATAGATGAAACAACATATATGTTCAGTCCTAAAGTGCTTGACAGGGCTAACACAATAGAGTTTCGAATTTCACCATCTGAACTAGAGTCTTTTATTCTAAATCAGCAGCAGCTGGATATGAATAAGTTAATTGATGATCCAGTTTTGGGTAAAGGGAAAGGATCTCCGTTAGCAAATGATTTCATGAAACTATTATCAGGGCATGGTTTGAATTTTGAAAAAAGTAAACACAAAGAAATGTTTACAGCTTGTTTTACCGCATTACAGATGGCTGGTGCTGAGTTTGGTTATCGCGTAGTAAATGAAATTACAAGACTTATAAGTTACTTGGAGTATTTTGGTGTTGAAAATAATGAGGCTTATGATGTAGCTATTATGCAAAAACTACTCCCCAAGCTTAATGGTTCAAGATCAAAATTGTCTAAAGTGCTTCCGAAGTTGGGTATGCTATGTTTGAAATCCAATAAAGAGCAAGATGCAATTGATATTTTTAACCAATTTAAGGAATCTAGAGATATTATGTTTGATGGGAATAAAGACATCAAATATCCCATTTCTCTTGAAAAACTTTGTAGAATGTACAAGAACGCACAGGAAAACGGATTTGCAAGTTTTGCTGAAGCATGATGGAAATAGTTGATAGCATATTACAAATAGATTTAAGCCATATATCAAACGGCTTGAAAATTGAATTCAGTGACCCCAAGGAAAGGTTTTGTGTTTCACATGATTATTATCAACACAATGAAGCAGAGGCACAATTTACTGAAGGCGCAATTTATCAATATAAAATCTATGAGCAAACAGAGGATGGGTCTATCAAGACAACAAATTGGAGAATCAATCAGGATATCGCGCCAAAAAATGTATTCAAACCATACTCAAATAGAAATCTCTCTGAAGGAATATTTTCACCCAATATTTTTGTAGGCACTTTGCGCATTCCGCTTAAAGATGGATTAAGGGAAGCTTTTTATGATATTGAAGTTCAATCAAAGAAAATTGACTATAAAAGTAAGTCCCTTAAAAATGATTTGGGCCAATTAAGGTCAGAGTATCAGTTAATGTTAGAAAATATTGCTGATCATTCCATCGAGCTTATTTTGCAGAACAACGTTCCAATTCTTCAATCTTATGAGTCAGGCCTAAGGCAAATTGATGAAAAAGAATTGTATCAGCGGTTTTTATTTGTAAGAAGTTTGTTCAAAAATCAGGAGATTGAAGAGACCGTCCACAAAATTATTTCCAATCCTTCAACAAGATGGATAAATGAAGAGGAGCTCCGTGATTTGAGAAGTATCAGAAGATTTACTTCTAAAAACATAAGGGAACTATCATCGAGATCCAATAGAATAAAATTACTTCACCCTATTCATGGATTAAACGATATTCCCTTAAAAATATCGTCATACCGAAAAAAAGAATCCATTGATACACCTGAAAATAGATTTATCAAATATGTTTTAACTTCATTTTTGTTTTTTTGTGAATCTATAGACGAAAAATTGGTTTCAGAGAGGTTTCAGCAAGAGAGAAATGTGGTTAAAGCAATCAAAGAGCGTCTGGAGAATATACTTAACTATTCTTTCTTTAAGGAGATAAATAGGCCAACAACCCTTAAGATCAGCAGTCCAGTGTTGCAAAAACGTTCCGGTTACCGTGAGTTACTAAAGGCATGGTTAAGATTCAATCTTGCTGCACAGCTAAACTGGAAATTTGATGATGATAATATTTTCAGTGGAGGGAAAAAGGATATTGCCACATTATATGAATATTGGATATTTTTTGTTTTATTCAAAACGTTCATCCTGAAATTTGGAAAACAAGAACAAGCTCAAGCTGAAAATTGGGTAAATGACTTAATTGTTTCAGATAGTAAAGGCTTGGGATTAACCCTTAGGCAAGGAATAAAGAAGGCTTTTCAATTCAATTACAACAGCGGAAAAAGAGACCTTACAATTAAATTCTATTATAATAGGCCTTTTAAGGGCGGTAGAATTTTTGGGGAAAGTAAAAAATCCGGTAGTTACACTAAGAATTTCATCCCAGACTATACGCTTTCTGTGTGGCCTGCTCACTTGCAAGAGGTAGAGGCAGAGGAAACTGAGTCTATCGTACACATTCATTTTGATGCAAAATACAAGGTTGATTACTTTTATAAGAGTAAAGTATATAATCATCAATCAGAATCTTGTGAAGACGAAGAGATTTCAACTAATGAGTTAGATGAATTAAAGTCAGTTGAAGCTCTGGAGGATTCTGGTACCTTCATGGATATAGATTTATACAAAATGCACGCTTATAAGGATGCAATTCGCAGATCAGGTGGAGCATACATACTATATCCAGGCACCCCAGATGGTAATAATGTATTTCAGGGGTATCATGAAATTATTCCAGGCGTTGGAGCATTTGCCTTGAGACCTTCCAATGAGAGCCAAGCAATTCAAAGTCTACAAGTATTTATTAGTGATATCATTGATAATCTATCTGATGTCATATCCCAGCGGGAGAGGCTTGCAAAGAAAAAATATGAAATCATTAAAGATCAGCCTATAAAAGTTGGTGATGCAGAGTTGATTAGGTTAGCTCATCAAATTGGATTATCCGAGAGCATTGATGAAACATACGTATTGGTTGGCTACTGTAAGTCCAATAATTCACATTTCAACTGGATTTCTAAAATCAAAAAGTATAATATCCGATTCGGGCGAAATTACCAAGTTGATGGGAAAATGGCAACTGCAAAGTATCTGATACTATATGAGAAAATTAATGGTGAAGTCACCTTCAGAGACAACGTAATTTTTGAAATTGACAGTGCTTCAACCAGGTTAATCTCTAAGACAGACTTGATAAACTTGCAATACCCGAGTACTCCCAATGCCGATTCTTATTTGTTATATGAACTGATAAATGAGATTCCACTAGGACAATACAAGTTCAGTTTCGACGATAGGATTAAGCATTTAAAAGAACAGCTGATTAAGAATAGTGATAGGGAGCTGCCTTTTGCGATTTCTATAGCTGATTTGTTGAAGGTCAGGGTTAAGTAAAGTTAATATTCTCTTTTTCCCGGAATTACTCCCCTGACACCACCCCGTGCATTTTCTACATCACCCTTTCTTCGCGGAATCAAATGAATGTGGGTATGAAATATTGTTTGACCAGCTACTTCTCCAGCATTCATCCCAATATTAAATCCTTCAATTGATTTGTCTTTGGACAGCATCATTTCTTTTCCGTGATTCAAGAGCTGATTGACAGCATTGAATTCAGGCTGAAAAAGTGAAAAATAATTTTCAGAGTGTCGTTTCGGAATAATCAACATGTGACCAGTTGTCACTGGATATTGATCAAACATCAACAATGCTAAATTATTTTCTTCAATAATTCTACTTTTGTTGACATCACAGAATATACATGATGATATTCTCTCATCATATTTTTCCCGAATACCTCGCATGTCTGTATCATCGTTGTTGTTTTTGGATGAATTACAGCTATAACAAAGTGCCTGATAATTATTAATGCTATCCTCACCACCTAAACTTTTAGGAACAATATGATCTACTTCCAGAGCACGTTCTTCATGAGAACATCCACATAACTCACACCTGGATTTTGCCCGCTTGAGCACTTCGTAACGAATCGAACCAGAAATGGGTATACGCCCTTTTCTTCTGTGTTGCCATATTGCCTCTCCGCGTTTTACAATATATTCATCTAATTTTTGTTTACATATTTCTATCAATTCATTTTTTTGATCTTTAGAAAATGTTTCAAACTGTTTTAAAATATAAGACTTGCCATCTTTTTCAACAATGTCATGGTTTCTTAGAACTTTTCCAACCATATTGTTTGTTACATTTTCATAATATTCAATTTGGGATGGATCGTGCTGTGAAATATCTTTTGCAATTTCTGTTACTGAACTTCTTCCCCCATTTCTTAAAAGTTGCTGGATCATCACTGGTTGGTACACATGCGCCATTCTCATTTTATTCAACAAGAAATGTTTAAGTTGATCGTAGTCCATAAATCCAAGTTTTTTAGCTAATTACAAGTGTCGTTCACGTTAGTTTCAGATACTATCATCTTTTAAAATCATCCAATTATATAAAAACAAAAGATAAATAATAATTCGATAATTTAACCTTTGTATTCTGAATTGCAATCAACCTAACACCATGAAATTCGGCTTCCGGATTCCATCCCTCACTAAACGCATCGCTGCCCGCACGTCGGTGAAACGCATCATACGGCACAACCTGGGCTTGAAGGCCCCGAGAGGAATGGGTTGGATCACCAATCCCAAGCGG
>Ga0222712_10002284_pt1 | contig 22152 bp, 19 predicted proteins | sample C33_657DmetaG_FD_165043 | JGI IMG/M metagenome (GOLD analysis project Ga0222712, IMG submission 165043) | Estuarine water microbial communities from San Francisco Bay, California, United States - C33_657D | ecosystem: Environmental > Aquatic > Marine > Unclassified | place: USA: California... | reverse complement strand
TTTTACACCGGTGCCCGTAACAGACTGATAGGTAGAAACAACAACACGTTTAATTTTATATTTATCATGCAGTGGTTTCAAAACCACCACCATTTGTATCGTTGAACAATTCGGATTTGCTATAATCTTATCCTGAGCGGTAAGTTCATCTGCATTCACTTCTGGCACGATTAATTTTTTATCTGGATCCATCCGCCATGCAGATGAATTATCAATTACTATTGTACCTACGGCAGCAAAACGCGGTGCGCTTTCTAAAGAGGTTCCTCCACCGGCAGAGAATAATGCTACATCTGGCTTCATAGCAATGGCATCATCCATGGTCACAACAGTATACTTTTTACCCTTGAATTCAATCTGTTTACCTGCACTCTTTGCTGAAGCAACTGGGATCAATTCACTAAGGGGAAAATTACGCTCTGCTAAAACTTTTAACATCACCGAACCTACAAGGCCGGTAGCGCCTACTACTGCAACTTTCATTTTTTTGTTTTTTAAAGAATTTGAATATTTATTATTATCAAAACAAATATCGGAAATTGTTTGGTCATTTAATTGGTTTAGCTAGCCCAAAGAGCAAATTTCTGATCTAAATCATGCATTATATCAATAACCATAACCGTTTACTATATAGATCTTACCGTAAACTCATTGCTTTTAAATGTTGCAGGCCAAAATCTTAATTTAATTCTGCTTTTATAGGCAGAAATGAGAAAGATCTTAATAATAGTAATTCTTTTATATAGCAACTCAGTGCTTGCACAGCTAAATGATGATTTTAGTGATGGTAATTTTTTATTGAATCCAGTTTGGACTGCCGGAAATAACGGTGCTGATTTTATTGTTCTAGCTAATAAACTGAGATCAAATTCTAGTCTGAGTTCCGGTAGCTTTTATATCAGCACGCCTAATACGCTTGCATTAAATTCCAAATGGGAGTTCTGGATCAATCTTCAGTTTAATACCTCAGGAGCGAACTATGTAGATATTTATTTAATTTCAGATAAAGCAGATCTTAAAAGTAGTTTGATCAATGGATATTTTATTCGGATTGGAAATACCGATGATGATATCTGCCTATATAAACGATCTGGCTTAAACAGCAGCAGTATCAAGCTAATTGATGGAATAAACGGAACAACAAATACAAGCAATAATACAATCAGAGTGCGGGTTACCAGAAATAACGAGGGGCTTTTTACTCTTGAGCGAGATTTACCTGGAACTACTAATTCCTTTTTTACAGAGGGAACATTCAGGGATATTAGCTTTACAAATTCCTCATTCTTCGGTGTTTTTATTCAACAATCTACATCCAGTTTTTTTCAAAAACATTTTTTCGATGATTTCAGTATAGAGCCCCTACTAACAGATAAAAATCCGCCCGAATTAACGGGAGTTTCAGTTATAGACTCCACTACTTTAGAAGTGACTTTTAATGAAGCCATGGATAGTATTGGGGTTAAAAACCCGGCAAACTTTAGTTTAACTAATTTAACGGGGCAAATAACTTTTATACAAACAAGCTCCGATCCGGCAAAATTCAAGATCAAATTGAATTCTGAATTAAAAACAGGCCATTATGATCTTACTATATTGAACGTAAAAGATAAAAATGGAAATTTAATCCAAAATAAAAATCAGGCATCCTTCAATTATGTAAAACCTTATAAGCCTAAATTCAGAGATATCATTATCAACGAAATATTTGCTGATCCTGCTCCCCAGATTGATCTGCCATCGGTTGAATACATTGAACTTCTAAATTCCAGTAATGAAACCATATCACTTTATAACTGGAAGTTAAGCGACCTCTCAAGTTCAGGCTCTTTGGGTAATATTAGCATTTCTCCCAACTCCTATTTAATACTTTGCGCTAAGGCAGACACTGCTGAATTTAAAAAATTCGGAAATGTTTTGGGCCTTTCCTCCTGGCCATCACTGAACAACAGCGGGGATATGCTATCTATAAAAGATCATTTAAATACGTCGGTAGATTCCATTTCCTATTCAGATAGTTGGCATCGCGAACCGTTGAAAAAACTGGGAGGATGGAGTCTCGAACGCGTGAGTCCTACCTCCATTTGTGAGGGAATTTTTAACTGGATAAGCTCAAATGACGCTTCGGGTGGCACTCCAGGCAAGCAAAATTCTGTATTCATTGCCAATTTGGATCAAAAACCCTTAAAAGCTGATAGTTTAAATCGTTTATCCGATACTACCCTTTTGGTATATTTTAATAAACCATTAAATAACAGCACGTTAACAACGAATAATTTTTTATTAGCACCCAGTTCAGGTCTGATCAAAGAAATTAAAATCGGTGGAGACTTCAAGCAGGTTTTGGTCAAGTTCAGCGATAAATTTAAAGCAGGCACAACCTATCAGCTAAGTATAAGCGGAATAAAAGACTGCAGCGGAAATACTTTTAACAGTTTATCTCCATTCAGTTTTAACATTCCTGCACTTCCTGTTCCACCACCACCGCTGAGGCTAGATACGGCACAGGTATTCATCACCGAACTATTTGCCGATCCATCACCCGAAGTTGGGCTGCCACTGGTTGAATTTATTGAATTGTTTAATCCCGGAACAGACACACTTGATCTGGAAGGATGGAATATTAACGATCCCCTAACCAAAGGAATCTTGAAAAAATACCTACTGCCTCCAAATCAATACCTGATTATTTGCCCTGCTGCAGATACCCTACAATACAAAAGCTTTGGAAAAACATTGGGCATTTCGCCTTGGCCATCATTGAACAATAGCTCAGATCAGATCGTTTTAAAAAGTTATAAAAATAGGGTGGTTGACTCTTTGAATTATTCAGAAAAATGGTACAAAGACCCAAAAAAGCAAACTGGTGGATGGACATTGGAAAAAATAGATGTCGTTAAAAACGATTGTAATGGATTTTATAACTGGGGATCCTCAACTGATGAAACAGGCGGCACTCCAGGCAGAAAAAACCGTTTAGACTATCCCAAATTTGCAGAATTGGAATTTAAGATCGATTCTTTACATATCTTTTCGGAAAGCAGTATCGACGTTTATTTCAACCAAATTCCTGATACCAACTATTTAAAAGCTTCAAATTTCAGTATCAGAAATGGAGTTGAGCAGGCATTTAAAATAAGCATAGATGCCTCCTATAAACGTATCAGGTTAACCTTTAAACAGAAGTTCAGTGAAGGTGAAAAATATATTCTAAAAGCCGATTCACTCTTCAGCTGTTCAGGAAAATCTATGAATTTGGATAACAAAAATTCAACTTTCGGGATCGCTAGGGTACCAGAAATCGAATATCCAATCTTAATCAATGAGATTTTTGCAGATCCTTCACCCGTAATTGGACTGCCTGAGGCAGAATTCATCGAATTATTTAACCCAACAGAAAATACTGTAAAGCTCAAGGGACTATCCTACGGGAAAAATTACACGTTTCAATCCGGAGAAATTACCTCCGGATCATACCTGACAATATGCTCAGAAAAAGACACCCTAGAATTTAAAACTTATGGAAAAGTAATAGGCATACCAGGTTGGTCAAGCCTGAATAATCAATCAGATACCATTAAATTGAGAAATAATAAAGGCCGCATAATTCAGCAAATCAATTATATTCCAACATGGTTCAGAGATGTAACAAAAAGAAAAGGCGGATATTCCCTTGAATTAATAAATCCTAAATCCATTTGCCCTGACTTTCAGAATTGGAATAGCAGCAATGATACTACCGGAGGGACACCTGGAAGGAGGAATTCGGTTTACCAGCAAAATTCGCCGAGTGATACTTTAAAATTAATAGAATTTGAAATTCTGGATAGCATCAGTATTGTATTAAGTTTCAATAGATCAATCGATAGCCTGAAGGCCTCTATTCCAGTAAATTTTAACCTGAATAATGGAGTAGGAAATCCTGAATATGCTATACCCCAGGCGCCAAATTTTGACAAGGTAATACTGAAATATAAAGCCCCCTTAACGCGAGGTCAAACCTACCGAATTACCATTTCCAACATTGGCGATTGCAGTAATATATCGATCACAACAGCATTCAACTCTGCAGAATTTCAACTGACTCCGAAAATTGAAAAGAATGACGTGTTACTTTCAGAAATTCTTTTTAATCCCAAGCCAGGCGGTTCAGATTTTGTTGAGATTTATAATAACACCAGCCATTCTATTGATCTTAAAGATCTGTCAATTGCACGAATCAATTTGGACACTGTCAACTCTATTCGGCAGATCAGCATAAAACAATTCATATTAGAGCCGAGCAATTATTTAGCCTTGAGTTCCAATCTAGATAATATCAAGCAAGAATACCTAGTAAAAAATCTTAGTGCTCTGTATAAAATAAGCTCATTGCCTGTTTTTAATGATGATGCTGGTATTGCAGTGCTGATAAGTAATGGAAAAATGATCGACCAATTGAGCTATGATGAAAAAATGCACTTCGCACTGATCAAAAATACAGAAGGTGTATCTCTAGAGCGCAGTAAGCTACACAAACCAGCCAATGAAGCAGGAAATTTAAGATCGGCCACTTCGGCATCGGGAGGTGCCACCCCGGGATATCAAAATTCTCAACGATCGGATGTGCTAGAAACAAATGAAGATTTTAGTATCGCAACAAAAACATTTTCGCCAGACAATGATGGGTTTGAAGATGTGTTTGAAATGAAATACAAGTTGGCTGCTGCTGGCCAAATTGCGAATGTTTCTATTTTTAATGATCAGGGTGTTCTGATAAAGAAGCTTTTAAATAATTTCACGCTAAATACTGAAGGCACATTTATTTGGGATGGGTTAAACGAGCAAAACCAGCTAGCCACTGTTGGAATATACCTGGTTAATGCAGAAATATTTAATCTGGCAGGAAAAATAAAAAGGTTTAGAAAAAGCTTTGCCTTAGTATCAAAATTCAATTAAAGAAGCTTGACGAGTCAATAAATTCTAATGCCCTCCATAAATTTTTTAACTTTGAGCAAAACCAATTAGAATGCTTGAAAAAATTGTGGTTATTGGCTCCAATGGGCAAATAGGAACAGAATTGGTAACCGAATTAAGAAAAAACTATGGCGATGGGAATGTCATAGCATGCGATATTCGGCGTCCAGACTATGACATTAAAAATGCAGGCCCATTTGAGTTTATCAATGTACTAGAGAAAGATATTCTCAATCAGCTTTTCAGAAAATACAAACCTACACAGGTTTACCTTTTGGCTGCACTACTCTCGGCAACGGGTGAACAGAATCCCAAATTAGCCTGGGATTTGAATATGAATGGATTACTGAATGTGCTGGAACTTGCCTTAGAGTATAAAACCGCTCGGCTTTACTGGCCCAGTTCAATTGCGGTCTTTGGACCAAATTCACCAAAAGATAAAACCCCTCAATATTGTATCATGGACCCTAATACGGTTTATGGTATCAGTAAACTGGCGGGTGAGCGATGGTGTGAATATTATTTCGAGCGCTATGGACTCGATATCCGCAGCATCAGATATCCAGGATTGATCAGCTGGAAGGCAGCACCCGGAGGGGGGACTACTGATTATGCCATTCATATATTTCATGATGCATTGAAAAAAGGCAGTTACCAAAGCTTTCTTTCTGCAGATACAGAACTCCCTATGATGTATATGGATGATGCAATTCGCGGAACTATCGAATTAATGGATGCTCCAAAAGAAAAAATAAACATCCGTTCATCCTATAATTTAACAGGAATGAGCTTTACACCAGAGGTGTTGGCTGAAGAAATACGTAAGCATATTCCCAACTTTAAATTGGGATATACAGAATACGATCAGAGACAGGAAATTGCAGCAGGCTGGCCCAAATCGATTAATGATAGTCAGGCGCAGCAGGACTGGAATTGGAAACCTGAATTCAATCTATCGAAAATGACAGCAGACATGCTTTCCAATTTAAAAAAATAAAACAATAAATTAATCCTGAAAAACCCATTGAAAATTTAAGACCCTCAATGCAAAAAAATTGGAAAAATAGGTGCAGATTCGGCAGAAATAAATAAAAAATTAGAAATTCGTTTTTAGAAATAAATTAGAAAATAGTACAGTAATGGGAAGAGCATTCGAGTTCCGTAAAGAAAGAAAATTCAAACGCTGGGCAAAAATGGCGGTACAATTTACGCGCCTTGGTAAAGAAATTGTTATGGCCGTAAAGGATGGAGGATCAAACCCTGATGCAAATTCCAGACTAAGAACTGCCATGCAGAATGCAAAAGCAGTAAATATGCCTAAGCATACTGTTGAAGCAGCTATAAAAAGAGCTTCCAACAAAGATGAAAGTAATTATGAAGAGATCGTTTATGAAGGCTATGCCCCACATGGGATTGCAATCCTAATAGAAACTGCCACCGACAATACCAACCGGACAGTAGCGAATGTGCGCAGTTATTTCAATAAAACGAATGGTGCTCTAGGAAAAACTGGTTCATTAGACTTTATATTCAGCCGTAAATCTGTTTTCTGTTTTGATCCGGGCGACCTAGAAATCGATGAGCTTGAGCTCGAATTAATTGATGCAGGCCTTGAAGATCTGTATGTAGAAGTTGATGAAAGCGGAAAAGATATTGGTGTAATACATACTTCATTTGAAGATTTCGGTCAAATGCAAAAAGCATTGGAAGAAAAGGGCATCCCGGTGATTAGTGCAAAACTTGAGCGTATTGCCCAGTCAACTTCTGCCGTTACTGAAGAGCAGGCAGCAGATGTATTTAAGCTGATTGATAAACTCGAAGAAGACGATGATGTACAGGCTGTATACCATAATATGGCCGAATAGCACTAATAAAAATGAGCTTTGAAGAATTCTTGATTAAGAAAAAGATTGATCCTGTTCAGCTTAAAAACGCTGAGCAGGCATTATTTTCTGAATTCAACAGTCATTTCAATGAAATGGGTGAAAAAAGTTTCGACCATAGCAAGAAGTTCTGGTTCAATAAACTCCGACGTGCATACCACTTAATTGAAGTTCCAAAAGCTGAACCCATTACACTATCAAGTCCGATAAGCATACCTGACCTGCCTGTAATTACTCCTACATCAATAGAAAGCGAAATTAAAAAGGAGCTTGTTGAAGGTGAAATAACTACCCCTAAACCGGCCTTTAAGCCCAGATTCAAAGCAAATATCATTACGACTATTCAAGAACAGCCTACTGATCCTGGATCATCCATTGCCGCAGAAAGAGTTGAAACAGCGGCAGACCCTGAAAAACCAAAGCCAACATACAAACCGAGATTTAAGCCCACAATGATCAGAAAAGATCCGGAACAGGAATAATTATTTTTTAAAAGAAAACAGCCAAGACAAAAATTCAGGCTCTGCAAATGCAGCATCCCAGCTGTTATGACCGGCTTCCGGATAAATACTGAATTTCACATTTCCGTTTAACCTTTTCAATTCATTGACCACTATTTCTGATTTTAAAATCGGCACAGTCGTATCCTTGCCGCCATGGAAAATCCAAAGTGGAACCTTTTTATACTTTTTTACATTTTCTACATGATCGCCACCGCAAATAGCAAATGCAGAAGCAAAAGATTTAGGCTTTCTTCTGAGTAGTTCAAAAGTTCCCATTGCACCCATTGAAAGGCCTCCAACATAAAAACGATCATTATCTGTAAATTTCTCAGCCTTGAATTTTCCCAAAAGACCCATGAGTAAGTTCATTGCTTTTCCTGGTTTTCCTCCTTTTTGAAAGCTAAAACGTTCATTAATTTTCCCATCACCTTGCTTTACATTTGCCCAGTAATCGTTTTTTGGACATTGAGGAAAAATAACGATCGCCGGAAAATTCTTTCTGAGTTCTGGTCTTAAAAAAAGCTTACTTCCATGCATCAGCTGTGCTTCATTGTCATTGCCACGTTCACCTGCTCCATGTAAGAAAAATAAAACCGGATATTCCTTTGCAGGATCAAAATTTTCGGGAAGCACCATCCTATAATTTAGGGTATCACCTTCTTTTATAAATTGTTCTTTGGTAAACAGCGATTTATCCTGTGCGAACGATACCTGAAGCATAAAAAATGCTAGAATTAAGAGGGCTTGTACTTTTTTCATTGAATTAATATAATGCGGAAATAAATCTTTGATTAGGCTTTAACTGGCTTTAATTTCTCTTTATTGATTGGCTGCGGAACTTTCACATAGTATCCTGTACCATCATAAACACGGATACGCGGATGCGACTGACAACTATCAGAGCAGGCTCCGTCAAGCTTTTCACCACATCCATCACACTGAGTAAAATGCTCATTACATTCAGGGTTAGCACAATTAATCATTTTAGTTGTATGCGCTCCACAATTACGGCAGGTAGAAATCACAAGCGGATTCACAGAATTAACATCAACTGCAACACGATTATCGAATACATAACATTTGCCTTCAAAGTCTTCTCCACCTGCTTCCTTACCATATTTAATGATACCGCCATGCAGTTGATAAACATTTTCAAAACCTTCATGTAGCAATAAAGCGGAGGCTTTTTCGCATTTAATTCCACCAGTGCAATAGGTTACGATCTTTTTGTTCTTATATTTTGCAAGCTCATTGATCTTTTCAGGAAAATCACGGAAGTTCTCCATGTCAAAAGTGATCGCATTTTTAAAACGACCAATAGAATGCTCGTAGTTTGATCTGACATCCACAATGACCACATCTTCATCATCCTTCATTTTAACAAAATCTTTAGGCTCTAGGTGTATACCTGTCTTGGTCTCCGGATCAATAATACCTGGATCTCTGAGCCCTGAATGGACGATCTCAGCCTTGTAGCGGCAATGCATTTTTATGAATGAAGGTTCGTCCACATCATCGATCTTAAAATCGATCTTAGAAAAACGGGGATCCGCATGAAGGGTATCCATATAAATCTTACAAGATTCAGCAGTCCCGGATACAGTGCCGTTAAGCCCCTCATCAGCAACGATTATTCTCCCTACAAGATTTAAAGAATTACAGAATAGAAGATGGCTTGATGCAAATTGTTCTGCATCAGCAATTCTACTATAACAATAGTAGAGAAGTGTCTGGTATTTGATCATAATTCATTGATACTGTTGCAAACAGCGTTTAATGCAGTGCAAAGATACGGCTAGCGTTTAATTAATACAAATCTTGCTAAAGCCTGAATTTTAGAAGTTTACCGCAATCCTGAAACCTTTATCTGCTTTCTTACCATTGGCATAAGACCTTCCATATAAAATCCGCATGTTGAGGAATTGAAGTCCGAAATAAACCTCCGAATAATTATTAAGTGCAGGTGTGCTGAGGTAATTAAAACCTGCAATCTCACTTAATTTGAGCTTACGTAAAAGCGGCACTTTATTGGTCATAAAGCCTGAAAAATTATGTTCAATATGCGCATCAAAATACTGATCAGAAGTGCTAAAATTATAATAATCCAGATAGAGAAAATTATTGACTGCAGGAGTATAGGCCAATGTCCTATTACCTTTAAAATGCTTATAATCAGTAAAATAAATACTTTTAGCATTCAAAAACTTACCTGCCCCAATCCAGAATGATGATTTCCCTAAAAGCCCGAGTTTAATATCAGATTTGGTAAGATCGAATGACACAATATCATAATCTACATCAGACCCAAATATCCCGATGATACCTTTGGAATAATTTATTCCCAGTTGGGGATATTTTGATGGCCTAAAAAATTTACCTGCTGGATACGTTGCATAGTCGTTACTGAAGGCATAAGTTGCTCTAAACCCTAGCTTAAATGCCTGATTTTTAGGAAAAAGTGGAATATCTGCGCCGGGAACTAGTGGATTGTTGGAAGTAAATACCCTACTGTCCCAATCTCTGATCGTATAATCTGAGCTATTTTGAAGGGACCGACGATTTGACCAAGATGCAGTCACACTTGTTTGGACACTACCAAAAGGCTTTGAGAATGAAAAATTTAAAAATTTGCTTTCATAGAGTTTAAGCAAATTACGTTCGTAAAAAAGAGAGTTGAAAGAGTTACCTGATTGAACAATAGTTGCGTTGTTATTCAGATCTATAACATCAGTTCCTATATTAAAACTAATTCTTGAACTTTCAAAAGGTAGGGTTCCAGAGAAGCTTCCGTATAATTTTTCACTAGACCAACCATATCTCACTTTACCAGTAAGACTCAGAAATTTATTGGTCAGTGAATCTATCTGTTTTGAATAAGAGGCTTGATAATTTAATCCGAAGCCTTCCACTGTATTATAAAAAACGGAGTTAACGAGTGAACCAAACCGAAAATATTCCTTTTTAAATCGATTTCTAGGGTTATATCCCGATCCAAGCAGTAATCTGAAAGGCTTTAATTTATTGTTGACCTTATCCAGTGAGTCGAGATAGGTTTTTGACTCCCGCTTGGCTGCCAAAACTTCTTTTTTCGTATAATCAATTTGTTCTTCAACAGTGAGGGGGATGGGGCGCGCCTGCTTCCAATAAGTGGAATCCTTTTTGTTGACCTCACGGGTGATTTTTAAAACCTCTGTAAATTCTTTCTTCTTCAGACTCGCATTCAGATTATAATTTTTAAAGAGTGCGATATAATATCCTGCAAACCTAAAACCAAGTAATCCACCAGTAAAATCATACCTCACAGACGATGGCATCCAAACTTTTGAATTTACCGGAATAAATTCTTGGCGAATGTTCAGGGTATCCACAAAATTAATATTTGCTTCTTTGGTAATATATAGATCTGCACTATGGATCCTCCAACTATCTTCAAGAATGTAAATCAGTCCACGAAAAACTGGATCTGCATTACGCCTTGGAATCAGCTCGATTTTATTGACCATCTCTCCATTCTCTATGCTTGTACCGAGCAACCTGTATTTATAATAAAATAGGGCATTTTCTGCTATTGGTGAAATAAAAGGACGATTACTCAAGCCTTCCAGATCCAATTGGTTTTCATAAAAATTAATCTTGATATCAGATGCCCGGTTAAAACTAAAAGAACGGTTACTTCCTGAAACCTTGGAGGATATCATTTCTTCTTTCAGTTTATCTGGCTGCAGGAAGCTGATCTTCGATTCCGATTCCGATAAATAAAGAATCCCTTTTCTGTTTGAATCCAAACCCATTTGCTTACCAATATCATCAATATTTCTGCCTAAAAACTTTTTAGGGGCCGATAAAAGCTTCTGCAAACCCTTGATATAGACATCTGCTGTATATTGATTAGGTTCGGTTAGATGACGCTTTCGGGTACGAATTGCATTTTTGATCACTTCATAGGCAGGATCTTCTGAAAAAGCATTCACCACCACATCATTCAGCTCATAAATAGCAGGAGTTAAAACAATATCTAAGGTTTGGGCTGCTCTTAAGTCAAGGTCTTTACTCTCCTGTTTGAATCCTATGGCTTTAAAAATAAGTGTATGCTTGCCGGCAGATAATTTAAGCTGATACTCCCCTTCACTGTTTGCAGAAGTTCCGCGGGTTGTGCCTTTTTCATACACACTGGCAAATGGGACTGCTTGCCCCCCGGTATCCTTTATTCTACCTTTTAATAGGATAGACTGAGAATTTGCGTGAATTGAAAAGATCAGAAACAGCAAGCAAACGTAAAGTGATCTCATTTATATATTTTTTGTAAAGATGAAGATTATCTGCCAAAAGTTGCACTGATCAGGAATAATTATAAGGAGTTTACATCTAGATACTATTTCTTAAAATTAATGTTGAGGTTGGCTTTTGATCCATTTTTTAAAGGTAATTTGATGAGCACGCGCGGCAAGCGCGAGCTAGCTACGATTTAGGTTGAAATTCATTAAAATTTAGAACATAAGATCGACTTGTTATCAGGAAGTCTGTAGAATTTGTAATTTTACAGATTCTATTCAAAGATATTATGTATAAAACCCTTAAACCTGTATTAGAGAAAGAGCTGGAAGAGATTGAAAAAGCCGGCCTTTATAAGCGTGAGCGGATCATTATCACTCCTCAGGGTGCTGAGATAAAGATTCAGGGCGGACAGGAAGTAATTAATTTTTGTGCGAACAATTATCTGGGTTTGGCATCACACCCAAGAGTAATTGAGGCTGCCAAAAAGACCATGGATTCGCATGGATTCGGCATGGCCTCTGTTAGATTCATTTGCGGAACACAAGATATTCATAAAGAACTTGAAGAAAAGATTTCCAAATTCTTGGGAACTGAAGATACAATTCTATATGCAGCAGCATTTGATGCCAATGGCGGGGTATTTGAGCCTTTATTTGATGAGCAGGATGCAATAATTTCTGATTCATTGAACCATGCTTCCATCATTGACGGGGTACGACTTTGTAAGGCTCAGCGCTTTCGGTACCTTCATGATGATATGGCCGATCTGGAAGAAAAATTAAAGGAAACACAAAATTTACGTCATCGCATCATAGTTACTGATGGATCTTTCTCAATGGATGGAACCATTGCCCAGCTTGATAAAATCTGCAACCTGGCAGATAAATATCAGGCATTAGTAATGATCGATGAATGTCATTCTTCAGGGTTTTTAGGAAAAACCGGACGAGGAACCCATGAGCATCATCACGTTATGGGCAGAGTTGACCTAATCACAGGAACACTAGGCAAGGCATTAGGCGGTGCATCTGGAGGTTTTACATCAGGCCCAAAAGAAGTAATTAATATTCTTCGTCAGCGTTCAAGACCATACCTATTCTCTAATACTTTGGCACCTTCAATAGTAGGTGCCTCTATTGAAGTTTTAGACATGCTGAGCGAAAGTACAGCGCTTAGAGACAAGCTAGAAGAAAATACCCTATATTTCCGTGAAAAAATGACTGACGCAGGATTTGACATTAAGCCAGGAACACATCCAATTGTGCCCATCATGCTTTATGATGCAAAACTTGCGCAAGATTTTGCCGCTGATCTTTTACAGGAAGGAATCTATGTAATTGGATTTTACTTCCCCGTAGTGCCAAAAGGAAAAGCAAGAATCAGGGTGCAATTATCTGCATCACATACCAAAGACCAGTTAGATAAGGCGATCTCCGCATTTACAAAAGTTGGAGTTAAACGTGGCGTAATAAAATAAATAAGAGATTTAGAAAAGGGAGTTTTCAGCCCTAATATATAACGTATCATGCAGGAAAAAATCAATCAGTATACCTCAGAAATTAACTCCTTTCAGCAAAAGAATGCAGAAGAACTGGAATTATTCAGAATTCGGTTTTTAGGAACCAAAGGAATTATTAAAGATCTGTTCGAAGAATTTAAAACGGTATCATCTGAAGATAAACGAGTGTTTGGAAAGGTTTTGAATGAATTCAAGCAATTAGCAGAAGCAAAATACCAGACGCTTAAAGAAGGTTCTGAAACCGAAGACAACAGTTCAAAATCAGAACAAGACCTTACTTTACCGGGCGAAGGTTTTGAAATAGGTGCACGCCATCCTTTATCTCTGGTTAGAAAAGAGATCATTGAGATTTTCAAGAAGCTCGGTTTTAATGTTGCTGAAGGGCCAGAAGTTGAAGATGACTGGCATAATTTCTCGGCCTTAAACTTTCCGGAAGAACATCCTGCAAGAGATATGCAAGATACCTTCTTCATCAAAAAAGGTGGAGAAAAAGGCGATATAGCCCTAAGAACACATACCTCCTCTGTTCAGGTTCGTATGATGGAAGCAGGGAAACCTCCTTTCAGAGCCATAATGCCAGGAAGAGTGTACCGGAATGAGGCTATTTCTGCACGAGCGCATTGCTTTTTCCATCAAGTTGAAGGATTGTATATTGATGAAAATGTATCATTTGCCGATCTAAAGCAAACACTTTTCTATTTTGTTCAGGAGTTATTTGGAGAGGGAACAAAAGTTCGATTCAGGCCAAGTTATTTTCCATTTACTGAACCTTCGGCCGAGATGGACATTTCCTGCTCCATCTGCAAAGGTGATGGATGCCAATTTTGTAAACATAGCGGATGGGTAGAGATATTGGGATGCGGAATGGTTGATCCAAATGTCCTTGAAAATACAAATATTGATAGTAAAAAATATACCGGTTATGCTTTCGGAATGGGAATAGAACGAATCACGAATCTAAAATACCAGATCAAAGACCTCAGACTATTTTCCGAAAATGATATTCGCTTTATAAAACAATTCCAATCAGAAATGATCTGATGAAAATTAAACTGGTTTGTATATTCATTCTCAGCACTTTGATATCCTGTAGCAAAGATAATATAGACAGGATTCCTGATGTATATGTAAGCTATAAAATTACCCTTCAAGAGTTTAACATCCGTAGTCAAAATGGTTTGTTAGTGGTTAATAATCAAGCAAATACAGGAGTTGCAGGACTGATAATTTATCGCAGAGCAGATGGCGCTTACGTAGCTTATGATCGTTGTAGTTCTGTAGATCCGCAGAAGAGATGTGCCATTGTTCCTGACAATCCAAACCTCACTGCAACAGATCCATGCAGTGGTGCAAAGTTCTCCTTGTTTGATGGATCGCCAGCCAAGGCCCCTGCACAGAGAGGGTTAAAGGAATATAAAGTAATTATTACTAATTTTGACCTGACGGTAGTTAATTGAAATGGAAGTAGATAAGATCAAAGAAAGTATTAAAAAAGCTGCGCAAGACCTTTTTCGTAAATATGGCTATCATAAAACCAGTGTTAATGAAATAGCCAAGCGTGCTAAAATAGCTAAGGCTACCATTTATAAGTACTTTGAAAGCAAGGAACTCCTCTTGCAAGCCATATTGATGGAATATATTCAGCATAGCGTACATGAAATTACTCATAACCCTACAGATGATTTAGATGAGGAAGCATACCTGAGTATGATCATTCTTAAAACTAGCCGACTTTCTTACACGGTTTGCAACGAATTTATCGGTTGGGAGTTTATCCGTGAATCAGCCAACTCACAGGAATTTCTAAAAACTCTTTCAGACGATCTTGAAAATCTTTTAATAGAATCGTTTAATAAAACTCCGCTATTTAAAGCAGATGATTACATCGCGCGACTGCGATTTTTAATCAAGGCAAGTAAAAGTATCGTGTTCTCATTCGCATTTACATCAGTAAGCGATTCGGATGTGCGTAAAAATTTCATATCCTTCCAAAAAGAAATTCTACCCTACCTAGTAAAAGCTGCCGTAAAATAACTCCATGTCAATTAATTGTTAAGCTATTGTACCAATTTGGTTTTTGGTACATATTGTTGTATTTTGTAACATTAGCTAAGAAAAATAAATAATGAGTCGCGAAATTTCAGAATTATCCAATTTAATTGATGCGCTGTTTGAATTTTAACAATCGGTAGTATTTCAATAATTATTTGACCCAATCTTCATCGATATCCTGCCCAATTTCAGGACAGGCCTTGGCTCTGAGCCAATATCTCAGCCTTTGCCCCCATTTCTAACATAAAAATCTTTAATTTTGGCGCTCATGAAAAAAATTCCGGCCGACAAAAAATTTTTAAATAACATCCAGGTAATTGATATTGCCGAAGAAGGTAAGGGGGTAGGTAAATCAGATGATCTGGTAATCTTCATTGATAAAGCCGTACCTGGAGATGTTGTAGATGTTGAACTCTTACGAAGAAAGAAGAAGTTCTACGAAGGCAGAATTCAGAACATAGTTAAACCATCTGACCATAGAACTGAACCATTTTGCGAGCATTTTGGTGTTTGTGGCGGCTGTAAATGGCAGCATCTTAAGTATGATGCACAACTTCTGTTCAAGCAAAAAAGTGTTGTTGACGCACTGCAAAGATTGGCAAAAGTTAATACATCCGGCATAGAGCCTATCCTGGGATCCAAAGAAACAAGTTATTATAGAAATAAGCTAGAATATACCTTCTCGGATAAGCGCTGGTTAACTGATGGCGACATGCGCAGTGATCAAGAGATGGAAATGAATGCCCTTGGATATCATATTCCGGGACGATTTGATAAAATCCTTGACATTGAACATTGCTATCTGCAGGCAGATCCTTCAAATACTATCAGAAATAAAGTTAGAGAATATGCATTAGCAAATAAAATTTCCTTTTATAATCTAAAAAATCATGAAGGCTCATTAAGAAATCTGATCATCCGTACTTCGAGCACGGGCGATGTGATGGTGATTGTAGTATTTGCTTATGTTGAGGAAGAACAAATTACAGGAATGATGGAATTCATTTCCAATGAGTTTAAAAATCTCAAATCGCTACTTTATATCATTAATCAAAAGAAGAACGACACCATTTTTGATCAGGATATTCATGTTTTTGAAGGAGCTGATCACATATTTGAAAATATGAACGGACTGAAATTCAAAATCGGTCCAAAATCATTTTATCAAACCAATTCAGACCAGGCATTTGAATTGTACAAGATCACCAAAGATTTTGCTGGCCTCAAGGGTGATGAATTGGTTTATGATCTGTATACCGGTGCTGGCACCATTGCCAACTTTATTGCAGCGTCTGTCAAGTCTGTAGTTGGAATTGAATATGTTCCAACGGCCATTGAAGATGCAAAGATCAATTCGGAGATCAATGCCATTAAAAACACCAGCTTCTTTGCCGGTGATATGAAGGATATATTAAATACCGAGTTTATTCAAATCCATGGAAAACCGGATGTAGTGATTACCGATCCACCACGCGCAGGGATGCATGCCGATGTAGTGAAACGCCTTCTAGAAATGGAAGCTGAAAAGATTGTATACGTAAGCTGCAATGCAGCAACACAGGCTCGTGATATTGCTTTAATGAAGGATAAATATGAAGTCAGCAGGATTCGTCCCGTTGATATGTTCCCGCACACTCAGCATGTTGAGAATGTGGTATTATTAACCCTGAATCTAAATCAGGCAAAAACAATAGAAACAGCCAATAATTAAAAAGGCCCTTTCAAACCATTGCCATGGAAATAAAAGATCTGCTAAACCCCGATGAAAATTCTGAGGGGAATAAAAAGGAAAAAGAAAGTCCGCTGAAAAGCCTTGAGCTCGATTTAAAATTCTACAACGAATCTATCAAAGAGGTTGCTATTGAGATTATGGCAGAGGGAATTTCGGAATATCCGATCTTCGTAGCACATCAGCATGAAGTAAAACTGGGTGAACCCATTCTAGATAGAAACGAACTAAACACCGGCTGGAGCATTCATGCATCTACTATAGAAGAGTTTGTAGAAAAGGGGCTGATACAAGCCGATAAAAAAGACAGGTTTATCAAACAATATAAAGATCCTTATGGTTTTATGTGCGTTTTCGTAATCGTTCCAGAGGGAGCTAATTTTGTATTTTTTCCTTATCAATAGATTCGACGAATACTATCTTAAATTATTTAATGCACAGAACCGTAAGAATTCAGTTAGAATATGTAATTTAAAATGAAATTTCAGAAGAAAATGGCTGTTAAAAAATTACTGATACTCAATAAAAAGCAAATTCAACAACGAATTGATCGCATGGCCTATCAGATCCTGGAAGATAACCTGGGTGAAGAAGAATTGATTATAGCTGGCATAGTTGATAAAGGTTATGTGATAGCCCAACGACTGAAAATAGTCCTTGAATCTATTTCTAAACTGAAAGTCACCTTGATGAAGATTGAGATCAATAAAAATATCTCCCATCTGGAAGCTAATTCAGATCTCGATCTTAATCTGGCTGCAAACAAAGTAGTCATATTGGTAGATGATGTGGTTAACAGCGGCCGGGCACTAGCATACGGATTAGGGGTATTTCTTGACATCCCTTTAAAGAAACTTAGAACCCTGGTTTTAATTGACCGTAGTCACCGTAATTTTCCGGTTTCACCTGATTTTACCGGACTTGAACTTGCAACTATTTTAAAAGAACATGTGGATGTTGTTCTTGATGAAAAATCGGAAGAGGATGCGGTTTATTTAAGCTAACCTAAATTCAAATAAAAAGCCAATCTCTCTGCAGTCAAATCACTGGCACTAACTACAAATTTAGATTGGTTATAAAATGGTTCGCGTTCGGCAAGTTTAGCACTGATAAAACCTTCCAGTTCATCCCCTTTTAAATTCCTAATTAGAGGACGGTCGGTTTTTGAGTTCTCCAGCCTGCTGGCAAGAGCTTTTGGCGAAAGTGAAAGGTAGGCCACCAATCCGTTTTCATTCATCCATGACATATTATCACCAAAACAAGGTACACCACCACCGGTAGCGATAATTACATTTTCAGGGAAGTCTGTTTTCTGAAGTACATCCCTTTCCAGATCACGAAAAGCACTTTCACCATGAAGCTCAAAATACTCCACAATGCTCATCCCAACCTTAGTTTCAATTAATTTATCGAGATCAATAAAATCGCACGTTAAATAGTTTGCTAATTTTTTGCCGATAGTAGTTTTGCCACTACCCATAAATCCAACCAGAAATACCTTCATAAATAAATTATTTCAACCTCCATGCAGTGCAATGCGCTGCTTCAACTATTAGTATAAATCAAGCAGCATGAATGCTGCCAAAAAATCAATTAGCACCAAAATACCTGTCAACCAGTTTATTATATGATGGCATGTTTCGAAAATGCCATTTATTGATCACCGTACCATTCTTTAATAAAAGCACACCCGGATTAGCCCTTACCATACTCTTCAATGGAATACCATCTGCATAAAAAACTTCCATTACGAGTTTGTTTTTTTTGCTGAATAATTCAGCATCCTGCGCCGAGTTTGAAGTCAGCAGGACCGTTCGTATATTGTAATTTTCGGCAGCATTGATTGCAAGGGCGTTCAAATTACCAATGCCTGTTGCATCAGATTTAGACAGATCATAGGCCACGATAACCATATTATAGTATGGATTTTCAAGAATCTCATGATTGTAATCAGTTCCCTGATTATCAGTAATCTTGAGATCCTTGATCTTCAAATCAAATCCCTTTTTGATAAGTTTGCTAACCGGATCACCTATAATCTCCCAATTCTTATCCTTCCATATTTGCGTCTTCAGATATTCCTTATCTGTCATCGACTTCGTTTCATCGCTACTCTTATTTTTAAGGTTATAGGTAACCTCATAAACATCTGGGGCCGCTCCCGGAGGAGTAATCATCAGTTGAGGAATATTATTTCCGATCTTATAAGGCAGGAAATCAAGTATAGGAAGGTAGCTATAGGTAAACAATCCAAAACCAAGCGATAAGATTAACAACAATGCAGCGATAAATTTCTGAGCTTTTTTACCAACTATCACTGGCAAAATTTCGTTCCTTCTTAAAAAGAGCTGCAAGATCAAACTTAATAGAATAATATCCTTAGAAAATGACTGCCATGGTGTTAAGGGTATTGCGTCGCCAAAGCAGCCGCATGAGGTCACGACCTCGAAAAATGCAGAATAAAATGTAAGGAATGTGAAGAAAATAATAATTATTAGAAGTCCCCAAGCCACTTTTGAACTCCAAAATCCCAATAAAAGCAATGCGCCTAGAACAATTTCCAGCGTACACAATAAAATAGCGAGTAAAACAGCATAATCATTTAGAAAACTGATATGAAATACCTCAAAATACTCCTGAAGCTTATATCCGAATCCCAAAGGATCATTGGCCTTGATCAGCCCTGAAAATATAAATAGAAGTCCTACGATTGCTCGATTGATATTCAAAAAGGCATTTTTCATTGATGAATATAAAGGATTAATTAAAAAAAATGTTTTGGATACGTATTACTTGGAATGACTAGGCCTATGAATCCTTATGTAATTCTAGCTTGATTAGGGCAAAGGCTGCATAATTCAGCATGTCTTGGTAATTTGCGCGAACACCTTCTGATGCCAATGTTTGTCCAAGATTATCTTCAATCTGCTTCACTCTGAGAATTTTCATCAAAATAAGATCGGTTAAAGAGCTGATACGCATATCTCTCCAAGCTTCTCCATAATCATGATTTTTAGCAAACATCAGTTCCTTGGTTTCATTGACTTTTTTATCGAAGTACATTTCAATCTCATCAACCGGAAGTTCGGTACGATCATCATTCTCAAGGTCAATCTGCATCATCGCAATGATGCAATAATTAACGATACCAATGTATTCGGAGGTGATATTCTCTCCTACTTTTGATATTTTTTTCTCCTCAAGAGTCCGGATCCGTTGTGCTTTAATAAAGATCTGGTCGGTGATCGAGGAAATTCTCAAAATACGCCATGCAGTACCGTAATCAGTGCTTTTCTTTAAAAAAAGCTCCCTGCACACCCTGATCACACCATCATATTCTACTGAAGTTTTATTTATCAAAGTCTTAATATTTTATTTGTTAGAACGATGAATTAATCGGTATTTTGCCCTAATATGGCGCACAAAAATACAGTTTTTCAACAAAAATTAACGTTAAATATTCGCGGAAACCTCATGAGTCTTTCAAAGCCAAAGATAATGGGAGTCCTGAACCTTACGCCAGATTCCTTTTTCGACGGCGGCAAGAACAATAATCTGAAGAACGCATTACAGAAAACTGAACAATTATTATCTGAAGGTGCAGACCTGCTCGACCTCGGAGCCTATTCGTCAAGGCCTAATGCTGAACATATTACAGAAGAACTAGAATTTGAACGGTTGATCCCAGTGATCAAGGCAATTGCCAAAGAATTCCCTCAGGCTATACTTTCTGTCGACACGTTTAGATCTGGAATAGCTAAAGCTGCAGTAGATGAAGGTGCAGATCTGATCAATGATATCTCTGCTGGGGCTATGGATCCTGCCATGTTCAAGACCATCTCAGAATTGAAAGTACCCTATAGTATGATGCATTTGAGAGGTACTCCTCAAACCATGACTACTCAAACAAATTATACAAACCTGATTGTAGAGATTGCACAGTATTTTGTTGAAAAAATTCAAATATTGAAGGAATTAGGAGTTAAAGATGTGATCATTGATCCTGGATTTGGTTTTGCCAAAACGCTGGATCAGAATTATGAGTTACTGGGAAAACTTGAACATTTAAAAATTATAGGGCAACCAATACTGGTTGGGGTTTCACGTAAATCAATGATCTATAAACTGCTAGACACTGATGCAGAACACGCACTAAATGGCACTACAGCAGCAAATACTATCGCACTAATGCATGGAGCAAATATTTTACGAGTTCATGATGTTCAAGCTGCTAAAGAGGCAATTAAGATCGTGGAACAGGTAGGATCTACAATCAACATACTATAAATCGTAATTAATCTTTACTTTAGTAAGATGGAAGGTTTTGATTTCAGTTTCCTCAATTTGCGTTTCCTTGACGCATTGGATATTATTCTGGTTGCTTTAATAATTTATTATGTATACAACCTGATAAGGGGAACCATTGCCCTTAATATTTTACTCGGATTAGTGATCATGTATGCTGCTTACCTGCTGGTAAAACAGGCCGAAATGCGCCTTCTAACCGAAATCTTGGGTGGTTTTGTCAGTGTTGGTTTCATCGCTTTGATCGTAGTATTTCAGCAGGAGATCAGGCGTTTCCTCTTACTAATTGGAAGGAATGCATCCCTTCAGAAAAACAAAGCTTGGTGGTCATTCCTGTTTGGAAGTAATGAAATCGCTAAAAATAATTCAGTACGCATCAAGCCAATAATTGATGCCTGCAAGAGTATGCAAAAAAGCCGCACAGGTGCTTTAATTGTATTTGCTAAATATTATGATGAACAATTTTATCAAAACAGCGGCGAGATAATTGAGTCGAAAATATCCAAGCGCTTATTAGAAAGCATTTTCCAAAAAAATAGTCCCTTGCATGACGGTGCCGTAATCATTTCCGAAAACCGCATCAAATGTGCCAGTAGCATCTTACCATTGACAGAAAACGATAAACTTCCTCCTCAATTCGGGCTCAGGCATAGAGCTGGGATTGGTATTTCAGAAATGAGTGATGCTGTTGCGGTAATTGTGTCGGAAGAAACCGGAGAAATATCCTATGCCAAGCAAGGCCGTGTACGGCTTAATCTGACTTTCACGGAGTTGGAAAAATTGCTGAATAAAGATTTTTAATTTTTGTTGTTGACTTTAAACGGGTGGTAGCTAACTCCAAGTACTGGAAAACTTATATCAATCTCAAACAAATCGTCCATTCACTGAACCTCCGTTCACCTCTCTTCCGCATTGACTGGTGCGGCAATT
>Ga0222712_10002282_pt1 | contig 22165 bp, 21 predicted proteins | sample C33_657DmetaG_FD_165043 | JGI IMG/M metagenome (GOLD analysis project Ga0222712, IMG submission 165043) | Estuarine water microbial communities from San Francisco Bay, California, United States - C33_657D | ecosystem: Environmental > Aquatic > Marine > Unclassified | place: USA: California... | reverse complement strand
CCGATGATGCCTCTGTTGTTGTTGCCATTGGCATTTCATACACCGCAAACAACAAAGGCTCAAACGCGGTCCGCATTCTTATCGTTGTTCCAATTGTCTTGGCAGCACTTGCAGCACTGCTGCTTCCAGCAGCAGTGCGTACACGGCGAAAGAAGATCAAGGCTTAGTCATCTTGGGCTTAATGGAGTCCAAGATGAGAATCGAACTCACGACCTACGCATTACGAGTGCCAACCGATGAGACAATGTGGGATGCCCTGAATCAGAAAACCTTTAAAAGTATATAGAAGGTACGAATTGAGACTGGGTGAAACTGTGGGGAACGGCGAGAGATGTTCAATGAATGTTCAATATTTTGGAGAGACATCTATTGAAAGCAGCTATGAATTGAAGAGTCTGCGCTCGGCCGGCGAGCTTGGGTTATGCAAAGTAGTCCCTATTGAAAGATCCATACCAGGCAAAAATCCGAAATAGGTTCGAGATTTTCTAGGCTCAATCGTTTTCTCTTCAGTTAATTTGCAAAGACTCAACAATCTATGTGATGAGTGCAATCCTCGGGGATGGGTGTGGGATTGTCTTTCGGAACCGTGAAAACCCCCACAACAGCAACACAACTAATGCAAGTAAGCCGAAAAGTGATCGTCCCAACTGGACGTTCTCTGGGAGTTTTTCAAACTGTTTTTAAAACCTTTTTTCAATTTGTTCGAGTCCGTTCGAGCCATTATCTCAGGATTTTTCTTACTGCAACGATCAGTAACATTTGATTGATTTACTAATTACCAAATCAAGGATCTGGCCACACCGTCTCTGGGACTGGTGCATTATGACACCAGTTTTCCATTGAACCGAGATCAAAATCTTCGCGCAGCCATCTCTCAAGTGCAGGACTGGCAGTGTTATTGAAGTACTCCTCATAGGCAAGGCAAGTCATTACGAAGTAAGTCTGGCTCTCGTCCTTGTAAAAACGTAGCCATTCACTTTCGATAGCTTCCTTGCGAGCGACTTCTAACTTTTTTTGGAAACTGTGATTTGAAAGAACCGTGAAGCCTGGGCTGATAAACAAAATTAGAATTGCGAACAGCAGCATTATTTTCAAGTACTTTCGTTCATTCTGAAACTGCTCTATTTCCTTCCGCAGATTACTTATTTCGCGTTGGTCTAAATTGCGTGATTCTGACATTTTCTTGTCCTCTCCTTAATAGCTTTCCTTTTTGTTGGACTTGTAGCAGCAAACTTCACAGTTGATTGGAATGCAAAGTAGGTGAGCGCAACTCAGGAAATGAAGTGATCAGGTATTTTGCATTAGATGAAAACTGAAGCCGCAATCCGTTCCACCACTATCGATCGAACTACGTAGATAAGGCCAAATTTCAAAACACAAATAAATATAAACCTTCCATGGAATTTTAATAACTGATTGGATTTAGATGACTAGAAACACCTGTCTGTGTCATAAGAAGTCATTATCGAACCGTCTGCGTAAAGGAGTATGCACGTGGGGTTATTGTGTAAATCATAATAAATTATGGAATCCACCACGTCTCCTTGACGGGATCCAACGCCCATTGATAGCGCTCTGTAACTCCCATCAGACCAACGAACTTGGCAATATGCCAAAATCATGCCATCTCTACAAAGAAGACTTTCTGCCGTCAGGTTTGATTTGCGATTACTATTCGAGGTCACACTATTTGTCGAATTAGTTGTCGGTTTTGAAACCGTTGATGATCGTTTTATAAAATTAGTAGCACCAGTTGAATCTGCACCTGCCATGTCCGCGCCGCCAAACTTGGCCCCGACGCCGTAAGTATCTTTTAAGTTAGCGCCTCTTAAATTTGCTCCCGTCAAGTCTGCATGTGCAAGGTTCGCGCTTTGCAAATTAGCTTTGGCCAAAATCGCGTGATTTAGATTCGCATAGGTCAGATTTACCGAAGTCAGGTTTATACCAGTCAGGTTCTGACGACTCAAGTTAACGCCTTCAAGCTTCGCGCCTTTTAAGATTGTCCCTTTTAAATTAGCCCCAACAAGATTTGCTCCGATCAAGTTAGTTTTATTGAGACCAGTATTTTGTAAGTTAGCTTTAGTTAGAACTGCGTGACTCAAGTTTGCAGCAGTCAGTTTTACCCCAGCTAGATTTATGCCAGTCAGGATTTGTCCACTCAAGTTCACACCACGAAGGTTCGCAACTCTCAGGTTCGTACCTTTTAAGTTTGCGCCAACAAGGTTGGCCCCATTTAATAGTGTGTTAGTGAGAATTACTTTTTGAACATTTGCAGCTGTGAGAATTGCGTGACCCAGACTCGCTCCAGATAGATCAGCGCGAGAAAGATTGGCGCCTCGCAGGTTTGCCTTGTTCAGTAGAGCATTCCTGAGATTTGCACCGGTCAAATTCGCTCCTTCGAAATTTGCGTTTCGAAGATTGGCGCCAACGAGCTTTCGACCACTCAGGTTCGCATTTTTACAATCTAATTTTTTAGGAGGGGAGCATTTAACAATGAAATGGAGGTCTTTCGTAACAAATTCACCTACATAGAATAGAGAGGAAATAACCCCTAGGAAAAGAAGCGATATTACGCGGAATTTTCTGCGACTCATTTACGCATTATACGGCAGCTGTAATTACTAAATAACCAGCAAGAATTGAGGCCATCCAATCAATTGATGATGAGATCCATCAAATCGATAAGGGATTCAAGAACGGCAGCGATCCAAGAGCACCAGACCGTGCTGCACGTTCCAAATTAGTTGCCTCTGACCCATCGTGGGTTACGGCGAATCTGTATGACAGATGAGCGCGAATATGGGAACGCACAAGATGGTCAAAGGAAATAGCGCGTTCGCTAATTGCCTCAACTTGATCTTCGCTAAGTGTGGGAAGCACAAAACGGTCAGCGATATAAACGCAGAACTGATCACCAGAACGTGCGCCTGATGCATGGCTGTGCAATCGAGTATATAAACCTCGTTTGCGTCCTTCAGATTGAGATGCAGTGAGGTGTTCATTAGACATTCCTCGCCCAGACATGCCCACATAAATCAGTATTCCCGTGTTATCCCAAATGGAGTACACGCCGGCTGCAGATATTGGCATTGCTGCATGTGGCCATGTGGCAAACGGGTAGAGAACGCCTGAGGTGAGCTCATCTATTTGATTCATTTGGATTCATCCTCGTACACCCAGTCCAGTATTTGTTTTATGGACGTCACTTTAAGTGATGCTTTAGTCCATGCTTCCGTCCAGCCGTCAAATGCATGCCCGCCAGCATTATTTGCGAATATTGCTTTTCTTTTTTTGAGACTTCGCAAAGCAGCTGTTTCCAATTCCTGAATGTGATGTCCGTCAAGGGGGCCACGTAATTCAATAAGCCGCCATTCGAGTCGTCCGTGGGACTCAAGCCTTACCTTTGGTTGAGTTGTTATACCTATTTGCAGCATTTTCCATTCATCGTGTTCGATTAGGTAGAACCATGCTTCTCGGTTTGGGTCAAAGCCACTAGCTGAACACGTTGGGCATCCGTTTCCTCGTGTTCTATCTGCAGGTGTAGAAGTCCATGCATGTCCAAATTGGCATTTCCATTTACGCTTCTTCATTGAGGATTGCGTCAATGTTTGTGGGTCCCATTCGTATGCCTGTGCGGCTAGTTCTGGATTTACAGTTGCCAAATCGTTGTATCCGATTAGAACTTCCTTATTTGCACATACAGGGCAGCCACTTTTATTTGGTCCGGTTCGGCTGTTTGGCGATGCCATCCAAGTATGACCAGAGTTACATTTCCATTCTTTCTTTGGATTCGATCCGGCATTTATGGTTTTTGGATCCCAGCCACATGCTTGTGAAGCAATTTCTGGATGAGTGGTTGATAAATCGTTGAATCCACTTAGAACTCGTTGGCCTGAACAAATTGTACAGCCGGTCTTATTACGGCCAGTGCGATTATGCGGTGAGGCCAAATACTCGTGTTCATTTGTGCAGCACCATAGGAATTTTTCATTATTGCCCGAAGTTACTTGTGATGGGTCCCAGCCTTTTGCCTCATTGGCAATTTCGGGATGAGTTGTTTGCAGGTCATTGAATCCTGGGAGCACTTTTTTGTGTGCACATATTGGACAGTTGCGTCCTTTTGATCTACTAGAAATCACCGCAGACCAAGAGTGATTCTTTTCGCATTTCCAATTGGCTTTCTTGCCTGAAAAAGACGTAACTGTTCGAGGATCCCAGCCATGTGCCTGAGCTGCAATTTCGGGATGGATAGAAGCAAGATCATTGAATCCGACCAGTATCTGCTTTCCTGCACAGACTGAACACCCGGTCTTACTCGCCCCTGTTCGTGCACTGACGGATGCAATATAAACATGGTTCATTGGACAAACCCATTTGTATTTCTTGTGGGTTCCTTTAGAAACTGTCGTTGCATCCCATCCGTGTGCTTCTTTTGCTATCTCGGGATGAGTTGTTTGCAGGTCATTGAATTCAACAAGAACTTGCTTGCCCGTGCACACGATGCAGCCATGACCCTTAACGCGATCAATTACTTTCGAATTCCACTCATGCCCGAATTCGCAGCGCCAACGGAGAACTTTATTTGAGCCTGGTCTGACTGTTGCTGGATCCCAACCGACTGCTTGATTCGCAATTTCTGGATGCAGCGAAACTAAATCGTTAAAACCAACCTGTACTTGTTTGCCCGCACAAATTGGACAACCTCGACCTTTTGCTCTGTTATTGACACTTGCTTCCCATCGATGTCCATCTTGGCAAATCCATGGAAGCTTCTGTCCACTGCCTGCGGTAATAGAGGTGGGGTCCCAACCATCTGCTTGTGCAGCAAGTTCTGGATGCGTGACGCTCAGTGGTTCTTTCTTGCTTGCCATCAGTGTTCATTATGCCACTTGCGTGTTGCATATAAATCACCCCCCATGGTTAAACACCCGATTGAAACACAAGGGTAGGCAGGAGTGATATTGCAGTAAGAAGCAGCAGTTTTAATAGCCCTATTCGTAATAAAAATAAAATAGAAATTCACTTCGTTGAAGAAGTTATTTAATCGCACTGATTGTTTTTAAAAGTATGCAATAACGGTTGACACAGGGTCGCGACATGATGTGTAATTCATTCAACCCCTAGTTAGAAAGTAATAAAAATGATTGACAAACATCATTCGCAATTGTTCACGGTGCAAGAAGCAGCGGAGTATTTGAACTTCAGCCGCGCATCTATGTATCGCAAAATAACCCAACAAAATCTGCCTACTGTGCAACTTTTAAAACGTAAGCAATACATTTTGAAAGACACACTTGATGCACTCATTGCTAATCCAACAATGGTTTTTGATAGTGAAGAAAATAATGTCAACTAGTGAACAGGTTCATGAATCTGTTGATGAACCTGTTAGCAAGTCATCAACTTCGCTACCAAGTGCTCTAACAGAACATCACAACAGCACTCCATATGAAGGACCCTTCACATTAAAGACAACTACTACTACTACTACTACTACTACTTCTACATATGTAAGTCATAGTGATGATGAGGGACTGTCTAGTGATGAAGTAGGACAACTCTTAGCTTCGGATCGCACACCATGGGGTATTGACTGGATGGAGTTTTCATTCCCCGTTAGCAGGGTGCTATCAGAGACACCTTTCCCGTGGTGTGAATTGCAAAGCAATGGCGCCAAATGGACACACATATGGAAGACCACATTCGAAATAGGGCATGGAACAGTGGACCTATCTGTGACAAAGAGGGGAAATGCTCTCGATGGATACCTCAAGTTCAACCCCAGCACCTGCATGTATGGACCTAAAAGTCTTTACATATCTCGTCTAGACGATGCACTGTATGTCGCAGACATCGTCCTAGACGCTGTTAATTCCTGGGTAGTACCGGGATGCGAAAGGCAAGCAATGCTTCTCTCTCGCATAGATGTCAGTGTCACAGTGGAGCCGGTAGCTGACGTCCAACGCACCCTAGCAATCGTCAAAAACACCAAGAGCAGGGGAGCGACGCCAAAAACCGAATATGGCGCAGATGGACGCATACAAACCATTACAAGGCGATCTAAACGCGCTGGTGGATACTGCGTCTACGACAAAGGACTCCAAACAGGCCTCAACAAATCCGCTATACGATTCGAAGTAATAGCACGTCGAGCACGCCTAAGAGACGTATGTTCACACCTTGGCGACCTCAACGACGAATGCCTAAAGCAAATCGCTATCAAGAGCCTCGGACCAGTAATAGAAAACCTGCGGCTACAACCACGAACAGCAATATCAGACATTCTCGCAGGCAAAAAAGAATCCACACCATTCATTGAGATGGTTGGCTTGGCGACACTTGCAGACCTTGGCCATTACCCCTCTGTGACCACGTATGCGCTCAATAAAAAGTACAGGCCGATTCTCAAGAAATACTCGGCGAGGACCGTGGGCGACCTTTTAAGGGGATCTGACAATTGAAAGAATTGTGTGTTGGACAGAAGATAAGCGAAACCTAGTAATAAGGGAGATAGTTACTATCACCTGCGACTAAACAGTAAAAAACCTGATGTTGTTGCGCAGTTCGATACAGAAACATTGATGTAGTCCTAAATGAGGCATCCAGACACATCAGGGAACATAGAGAGAATAGTGACACGTGATAACAAGAGTTTTGGTAGGTGTAGTAGTTGCTATCTACCCCTGGCACGAGACGACTTATAAGTGGTTTCAGAATAAAAACTATTGCTATCACTCGAGTAAAAGTCTGAGACTGCACCAGTAGAAAGATGATTCAAGTCTATTTCTCTATATGTGGGTCAAAAATAACATTCCAAATTTGCAGTGAGCATGCCTGCGTAGCCTTGCGTGCGCGAAAGTTGGTAAAGACCTAAACTTTGTCCTAATTTCACCGCCCAAGCGGCTGCACTAGGGACACTTGTTATGAGGTAATTTTTAGAGGCGAGATAAACATCAATGGCTTGGAGTGCCAAAGGAACTTTACTGATCTCAGTGGCGTAACGATTCCGTGCAATCTCTATTGCCTTGTCCTTAGCTTTTGTAACAACCCCTGCAAGGTAATTTGCATCTCCGCTAAGGATAGAACTTACTGACGGATCCGGAAAAACAATTCCAAGAATATCCAAGTAGATGGCTAATTGTTTTGATGGAACTAGTGACAGCTTTTTCTCATATTTTTGTCGTTTCAATTCAGCGATGACAGAATTTCTGCATCCAAAGCCGCGCGCGTTTTTTATGCTCATATTTTTCAAATATTTCCAAAGCTCACCTCTTAGCCCGCTACCAAGATCTGGTCCCCATTTCACATAGGCCAGCATTGCAAGTCCACCAGAAGACATCCTCTCGAGCACGTCATCATTCTTGGGTGATGACTTCGGAAGATCTTTTGGCAATGGGACAGATGTAGTCGTAGTTTGCGGAATAGTAACAACCGGCTGCGAAGGAGGTTTTGTGTAAACAGTTGTTGTTGCTGCAGGAACTGCGACGGCAGTACCTCTTGCGGGAGGGCCAACGTAAACAGTGGTGGTTACCTGTTGGGTGGGAGGAAGTGCCCTTCCAGGAGGTTGGTAAGCAATAGTTGTTACCGGAGCATTCGCCTGACTCTGGTTAAACATTGCCTGGTCATACACCCATCGTTGAGCCGGGATACGTGTCGTACCGTTCACCAAAGCTTGACATGTATATATCTGAATAGGGGAGCCATCTTTAGGTATTCCAACCTCTACATCGAGACAGAAATTTGAACCGATCAAACCTATGCCTCCATTGGGCAGACCGACCCAATCCTGTTGGGTAGCTGCGCTAGTGCCACAAGCACTCGCAAATAAATCTTGACCATCTTTAAGCGCTGGGGCAGTCAAACACATGCCCTTGATTTGAAGGTTGTACCCAGTCGTACGAGTACTTTTGACGCTGGACCAAGTAGTTCGCGTAATGCACTGAACATTAACCGCGGCGTTAGTGCGGCTAACTCCAAGACAGAAGTTGTAACCATTACTGACAGAGCCAGAGGCCGAGCCAGCAGGCGACGCAGAAGCTGAGCGAGGGGAACTTGCCTCAGTCACGAAAATCCCAACACTGAGAAATATTGATACCGCTACGAGAAAATTGGATACCTTAGAGAATTTCATGGATTAAAGCTAATGGAAAAAATAGGTCTGATTTACAAAATAAAGTCCGTTTATTTTTGCTAATAATCCACAAAATTGACTGTTTCGACGGTTATGAAGAAGGAAGGCGCTTCCTGAGTTGCGGTCTTTGATCCAATGGTGTTATTTAAAAGTGGCTTGAGATGAAAATGCTTGTATCACTTGGAATCACCCTAAAGAGGTGGGCATTAAACATCTTCAGAAGTATCTGCATCAACTTTTGATTTTTTTGTACCGGCCAGGAGAGCTAGTCCTACAAAGGTAATTGGCCCTCCGATACTGAACGGCAGTGTGCTTTTCAACTTGATCTCGGGCTTACAAACCTCGGTGCCATCTTTCATGTATCTCTCAGATACGAATTTTTGTAATCCCTGCATTTCTTGTACCTCTTCGGCAGAAATTAATTTGCATCTATCCACAATGTTGTTCCGGTAAATAACATTGGCCACAAAAAACACACCCACGCTCAAAATGATCAAACCGACAGCAGTAATAAACATGGCGGCAGATCGGACGTCAAAAGTATTTGAACTGTGTTTAGAATCCATCTAATTGCTCCAAAATAGAAAACTTTGTATAGGAGTCGCGATAGCAACTATAAAAACATTATTACTTACTACTCAACAGGCACTGATTTCCTACATGTTATGAGCGGTTCCCAGACTGAAAACTTCTGTAGCCCTATTTAGTAACAAAACCCCTTGAATAAGTCACATCGAACACAGAATGGGTTTTGATGTTCTACCCATGGGGAGCCAAAACAATATCTCTCTCGAAAGGTCTAGGAGACTCATATAACTCGTATGCAGTATCGGGGCTAACCTTTCGAAATAGGTAATGCTCAATTTGGGGAGAGATAGCCATGCTGAGACCAATAATCATCATCGGATGCGGTGGTTCCGGATCGAAGGCTGTTCGTTACGTCCGCGACTCAGTTGCTAGGCACCTTGAACGCAAAGGTTGGGAATCTGGAGTTCCGAAGGCTTGGCAGTTTTTAGGTATCGACACCCTCACAACACAGGAGGACCCAAATATTCCGTTTCTTCCTAACAACGACTATGTCAGCGTGTCTCTGGCGTTCAACACCTATCAAGGTCTGAATGCAGCTATTGAATCGAAATTCAACCCTTCTGTTAATCCCCAGGCTTTTGCCGATCTGCAAGGTTGGCGTCCAAATCCTTCTCAAGTGCCTGTTCCTTTGATTAGTGGTGCTGGTCAGTTGCGTGCAGTAGGCCGCACTGCGGGAATTCTTGCGCTTCAGGATTCGATTCAGAAAAGAATTGAGTTCGCCTTTAGCCAGTGCACTGCAGGTGGTCCACAACTTGGTGAAGTCTCACAGCTTCTGGGTGTCACAGTTCCACCGGGTACGCCCGTGCCGTCGCCAATTGTTGTTGTCGTCGGCTCAATGTCGGGTGGCACTGGCGCGGGAATCATGCTTGATGTGCTTGACCTTGTTCGATTTCCCAGAAAAAACGGTGCATTACCAGTCTTGGTCGCTTTCACGCCAGACATTTTCGGATCAATTCAGACCGATGCGATGACTGCCAACGCTGCTGCATTTATGTCAGAGATGATGTCTGCATACTGGGATGCGGTTTATACGCGAGGGCCACACAGCATCTATCTCGTTGGGCGCAAAAATATTGATGGCCTCGACCTTTTGGATTCTAAGAACGCATATCGCGCAGTTGCTAATTTCTTGGCTGCAGTCGTGACGTCGAATAGGCATCAAGAAAATTTCCTCCATCGCAGTGTCGTGAGTTCTCACGTTATAGCTAGTGCAAATGGTGGTGGTTATGGTTTCCAACCTGCCCTCCTCAGAGGCGTTGCCTCTTCATTCGGCAGCGCAACAATTTCTATAGGTCGCGATCGATTCCGCGACTATCTCAACAAGCTGCTTCATCGATCAATTATTGAACATCTTTCTGTTGGTTTCCGATCGGTTGCAAATTCAATTGTTGATGATGATCGAGACTCATTAGACGACAAAAAAATAATCAGTGATTTGAAGTTGCGCAATATTGATAAATTCTTGCTGGACTGTGGTCTAAATAAAGTACAAATTCGAGATACTTTCATGTCTTCTGAAATCGTGAAGGATCGAATAGCGGAAGTATCGAGCAAGATCAATGCATCATTTACCTCAACTACACAACAGAGTCCTGATACTTGGGTGCAGTTACTGAGTGATCGCGCCACACAGATCAGAATTGCAGAGCATCCAATTTTTGAATCTGAACTTGAAGCCGATCTTCAGAGGTGGGGAACTGAGATCCTGCATCGTGTTCTGTATACATCAACGGAGTTCTCAGCCCTGCTGAGCATGCCCGTAGTGCTTTCAATACTTGAAGCAGCAAAAACGAGTGTGATGGCGGAATCAAATTCTTTACATGCAGAATCGAAGAAGGCTCGAGAATTGGCGGAACAAATTGACCAAAAAGTGAGACTTCATCTTGCGTCTAATACGGATGATTCGCTATATCTATCTGCCGAACCAGTTCAAGCAGCCGTTTCAGAGATGTCAGAGGCGATTGTTTTTGAGTGGACTGCATTAGTTAAGCACAAGCTCGCCGTAGCGCTTGAGTCTGTTGCAACAACGGCGCTGTCTAATTTGGAGGCATCAATTGGTCAGTCATTGTTTCGAATCTTAGAGATGACAACGGCTCAAGATGGGAAAGCAGCGATCATTGATGGGTGGCCAAAGAATGATGGGATCGTTCCAAATTCATTTGCCCCAAGCCCTGTGGAGTTTTTCCTGGAGGAGTATTCAACTTGGCCGGAATTGGCGAAAACTTTATTAAGTGAATCACTCGGAGATACTGCAGGCTTGCCGATAGATCCGGTTGAAGCAACACGACTGTTGCTGATTCGTGGGGGATTTGGTGGAGATGGCGACAAGAAAGAAATTCCACCACTCATATGGGCTGCAGGTCACGGCCCAACTCCTGAGTGGGAGCCTGGTCAACAGGTTTCCATCCAAATTGCAGATGATTTTGAAGCATTGAGCCATCGTATTGACAGCTGGTTGATGAGGCCTTCATCTGAGCTTCTCTACGTTCTTTCGGAGGGCCTCAGTTCTTACTTGATGCCCGTACACCATAAGACCGGTGCTCCAATTAGTGAACATTCAGAGCGGTTGTCGCTCTTCGGTCAGCGTTTGCAGGAGGCATTAGAACAGTCGCGACCGTTGATAGAAATTGATCAAGCAATGTATGTAACAGTGCACAGCCAACGTTTAGAAACTGATTTGAATGTTCAAGAGTTTCCTTTTGGAGAAGGACATCCGGCTCGGGAAATAACTGAATCAATTATCCAGGGCTTCATGAATACCGCATCAGGTGTGGATTGGGTTTTCTCCTCCACCGAAGCGGAGTCAGTTTATATTTCAAGTTTCTTGAGGTATCCAGTACACCCAAGTGTCGTTACTTCATTCACCCATCCATTGGCATCAGCGCTGACTAAATTCTCTCCCGACCTTCTGCGTTCATCGTTCTGGCTATGGCGTCGAGCCCGTATTTTGGAAGAGTTCATTCCGCTACCAGACGAACTTCGCGTTGCAGCAATACGAGGTTTTGCAGTTGCGCGAATACTCGGTGCGATGTCAATGGAGATAGAAGGAGAAAACAAAATCTCCACAGATGCGGGAGTCTTCGCATTTCCAAAGAACCTACTCACATTGACCGATCAAGATAATCTGCTGCCCGCATTACTTGAAGCAATGATTTTGAGTTTTGCTGATGTCCCGGCAAAGGGCAAAGCTGCTTTTGATGCGTATGGTGCGTTGATTGAGTACGGAACTGGTAAAGGAATAGCGGCCGGATTCGAAATTACAGGGGAAGCCGCACGAATTCTCTCAACTGGTGACTATGGCAATGTTCAAATACTTGATCAAATGCGGGCAAACGCGTTGGCATCTGACCCTCAAGGTCGTGTAGCTTTTGCCATCAAATACTTGGATGCAAACATTGCTCGCTATGACCGCCTAGATGCACTCCCTCTCGATCCCCGGAGCTGGAGAAACCAAGTGGGTAGCGTTGAACCTGTTGACACCATGACACGAGAATTGATCGGCGACTTGAGAAAAGCCTATGTCCAAGTGAGGGAAGCAATACTGCACTTTGAGAGACGAGGGAAAGAGCGTCGTCTTGCATAGAGATATTGTGGGCGAGACCACTGCAAAGGAATGAAAAGTCGAGCGAACGCTTCCATGCATTCAGCCTCCGCCAACTTTTCTTAAATGATCACTTCACGAATCAATCGAACTGTTATTCATTAACTTTCAAAAAGACGGCTCTATTTGAATCATTAAAGAATTGTCCCGATTGCCTCAGCATATGTACTCCATCGGCAGAAAATGAATCACGGGAGAGCATTAGGGCAACCAGTTTCCGGGATGAACTCCGGGTACCGCGCTGCATCCCAAAGGATGCATTGCACAGACATCGGAGGAATTAGATCTAAATTCACAGGGCCATCGGTGTATGGATTGTTACTAGGTCCAAACCCAATAGGGAAGTTGATATGAAATACACCCACCACAATCCATTTATTTTTTGATTTGGCCAATAACCATTCTGCCTCAATTTCAACTTCACCCAATTTATCACTAAATCGTTTCGGAACTCCGACCGCCCAACCCTTGACACACCGAATGACTTCGCCAAAAACTTCCTTGGTGTCTTTTGAAATTTGCTGAGTCGGACATTTCATTACTTTTGGTAACTCGGTGGTTGAGATCAAAGCGCACGCGACACCATCGCCATTTTCGTCCATTGCCTTGTTTGCCTTGTAAATTGCAGCAGAAACCTTTGGAATCTTCTTCTGCGCGTTAGCGGCAGCAACAGATTTTGCTACACCATTTGGATATTTCGCTCTAAGAGCCGCGCAGTTCTTAAATGGTGCTGCATGCGCTGTCGAAGGAATAGTTGTCAATCCCAAAGTGATTACTAATGAAAATATGTATTTCTTCATAATTTGTTCAACTCATTCCCAATTGTTTAAATACTTACCTTATGCGCAAGGTTCTGCCTATTTCAGCAGTACCGGCTTTAGTTGTCAGCCTGGATAGGGATTATTGGGAAATAAATAATCCACCGTCAGTGGCAACATAGATCGTTGAACCATCAACGTATACCTCGCTGATTCTGTTGACACCCAGTTCGCTATTTGTTGCGGCAGTCCTGAAAGTCGCTCCACCATTTGTTGAGATACTTAATCCTGCTTCCGTTACGACATATACCGTTGATCCAACGACAAAAACATCCCAGACGCTATTGTCGCCGAGTCCATTTGCTGTTGTGCTGTTAGTGAATGTTGTTCCACCATCTTGGGAGATACTTAGGCCTCCCTTAGTTGCGGCATACACCGTCGATCCAGTCGCGAATACATCCCAAACTACGTTGTCACCTAGGCCATTGGCTGTGGTGCGGGTCGTAAATGTTCTTCCACCATCAGTAGAGACGCCCAACGTCTGCGCTGCTGCGGTATACACAGTTGAACCGACCACAGATATGTTCCAGATGCTTGTCCCATCGCGGTTAAGACCATCTCTGTAGTCGCGGTTCGTGAAAGTTGTTCCACCATCAGTAGAGGTACTCAGTCCTGCGTTTGTTGCGGCATACACCGTCGATCCAGTGACGAACACGTCGAATACCCAGTCGTAGCCAAGGCCGTTGGCTGTGGTGCGGGTCGTAAAAGTTGTTCCACCGTCTGTTGAGATAGCTAAGCCACCACTCATTCCGGCGTATACCTTTGACCCCGTGGCGAACACGCAGTAAAATCTGTTCCAACCGCCAAGGCCTTGGCGAATGGTGCGGTTCGTGAAAGTACTTCCACCATTCGTCGAGATGCTCAGCCCCCGTTCTGTTGCGGCGTAAACAGTTGACCCAACTACGTAAACATCTGTCACGGCGTTGCTCCCGAGGCCGTTGGCAGTGGTCCTTGTAACGAATCTTAGCGAAAGCGGCGGCAGGGTAGTTGTGGCTACTAAGGGTGGAGTTGCGCTGAGCACGGTCGTCCCAGGTTGAGCCGTTGTTGCCGTCGGGTTTGTCTTTTTTACTATGACAAATCTCTTAGAAAATGACTTTGCCAAAAACTTACCTCGCGCCTTGATTGTGAGTCGCAAAGTGCAAGAACCAGAATCCAAAGTTGTGATTTTGCCGCGCTGTAAAATGCATGAACCAGAAACTGACCAAACTTTGGTACCAGATGAGTTTGATGTAGCTAAGGCGGAAGTTACATAACTAGTAGACGGCAATAATGAGGACTTCTTCCATATCACCGTGGGGGCAGTTAGAGCGTTAGCGGCTTCACTAAACGAGACTGCAATCACAGAGGCTGCAGTCATGAGTACGGCAATCATTAATGCGCCTAGTCGATCAAGTTTCATTTGCTTAGTCCACTCTGGGCGGTGGCAGATTTGATGGAGGCGGGGTGTAGACCACCGTATTTCCTTGCCCCGATTTCTTCCCCCCACACGCCATAGCAAGAGCAACAACCCAACCGATGAGAGTCCAGCCAAGAAACACATTGACGACAATGACGGAGCCCTTGTTATGCATGCCCCGACTGATAGCAACAATCGAGGGAATGAAATAAGGAATAGCCACCAAGATGAGCAGAATTATTCCTGCAGAGCCATCACTATTCATCACGCACCAGCTTCCATCCTTCAGGCCATTTTACGTTCCACAGATTGGCTCCCGTCAGGTCTGCGCCTGCCAGGTTTGCATCCTGCATATTTGCGCCCTGCAGGTCTGCTCGGGATAAGTCCGCACCAATTAGTTCCGCGCCATGGAGTACTGCACCCGTCAAGTCTGCGACAGTCAAGTTGGCTCTCCATAAATTTGCATTGATGAGATTTGCATCGATCAGAACTGCGTCACATAAGTTTGAACCAGCCAAATTTATGCCCTGTAGGTCTCTGCCACTGAGGTCGAAAGGCTCGTTGCTCATGCTTCCAAACCTTTGTGGGTTGTATTCCGACCTACATATGTTGTCTGTATGTGTTGTCCAAATAGCAAAGGACCGGAAAGGATGTCTCTGTACATATGCAAACCTTAGACGTGTCATAGGGATTTATATTTAGGCGTAGTAGTTCATTACAAAAACATTACGGGATCCGTTATCTCAATGGATATAGCTGGTGAGATTAAGGGGAAAAGTCTTTGCCCCAGAGGGCTGCTTCAATCAATACCGGTTTTGGGATCTCGAGCGGAATGGACTCAAGGACCATGGAGCAAAAAGGCGGTCACCTTGTGGCATCAAACTTCCGCAATCGCATATGGCAACCAGCAGTCAAAGCAGCAGGACTCGAGGGATTGAAAGTAAAAGATATGCGCAAAACAGCAGCAACAAACCTTCTGTAAAACGGCCTAGACATGAAGACAGTCACCGCAGTAATGGGTCACGAACATAAGTACAACACTCAACCATTACGCAAGGACCACAACAGAAAGCCTCAGTATCGCCGCAAACGCACTTGTTGCCAGTGTATAGATGACCATAGGTCAGAATCAATCAGCATCAATGAGTTGATTGATTGGCTTACTGAGAAGGTGCCTTCAACTCAGATACACAAAATCCAATGCATTTGACCACTTCACTTGTTTAGAGTTTTCAATGGAAGTTTGTACGTCGGTATATCTACTGGCTTGGACTTGTAGACCTTTTTGGGAGCTCCGTCAGTAATATTCGATTTATCTTGCGCGGCACAAGTCAGCACGTTGTCCTCAGAATACTCAAAACCAAAAATGATTTTGGGAAGTCCAATCAGTTCACCTTCGATTTGGAAACCCCGCCTGCTTATAGACGTATTCCCATTCTTTGTGATGAAGACTTCCACGACTGCTCGTTCGTCTTCGGGGCGCGAAGTAGAAATGGGGCGAAAAAGTGGAGATGTGCATCCGGCATCAATGTAGAGAGGTCCTTCAGTTGAGTTGATTGGGAGAAGTATGCCGCTGACATCAACATCTGATAGCGAGAGTCTCCATTTTCCAGTGTCCGTCTGAACCCAATACGCCTCGCGACCTTCGGTGTCTGTAAGAAGTCCAATACTTTTTCCGTTGCCGTCAATGACATACATCTTGGTTTGGGTTGCCACTGTGGTGGTTGTCGTCAAAGGTGTTGTTGGTTGAAGACTCCATAGGTCGCTGACGGGAGACATGTTCTCAGTTGCCACGTCGCATGTGCCAGAAACTGTCAAGCGGACCTTCAAGGAATTCTTATTGATACAGGCGAGGATTTCGACGGTGGATGTAGGCGACTGTTTCAGAAACATCGTGATTGAGGAGCCGAGCAGGAGTCCGATGGCTATCAACGCAACTGGTTTAAACTTCATGATTCCCCCGAATGTTCAATTGCTGCTCTTGCCGACTCTAAATGAAAGCTGGCGAACCGTTGCTACGTATGGAGCCCAAGATGAGAATCGAACTCACGACCTACGCATTACGAGTGCGTTGCTCTACCGACTGAGCTACCTGGGCAAGGACTTCACTTTATCGTCAAGAGGCGAAGGCGCATGATTCGCGGGTCGTCTTCCCCGAAAAACTACAAAAGTTCTGCGCCGCGCACAATGGGGAGACGCAGGAAAAGGGATTGCAAAAGAAGGGTTTCATTGGCGTTGAGGCCAAGGTTGTGCATTGCGGTGTGGATGTGTGCAACCGCTTCGGCGTAGTCGTGAGTTTTGTGTGCGTTGTGAGCGTGCGACATTGCATCGCGGTAAACGCCAGCGAGCACGGCGAGCCCGCTGCGCAGTTCATCGCTGCGGAAACGACGCAATTGACGCTTGTGGGCTTCGAGGAGTGCCTTACGACCGCTGCCACGTTCGCCGGTTGCTTTCACACGCTTTTCGAGTTCTTCAATTTCTAGTTTGTGTTGTTCTTCGAGTGGAACAGTTGCAGCTTCGATGCGTTGCACAATGTCGTCGACAAGTGCGAGTGCAACTGAACCAGAACCATCGAGCGAAGTGGGAACGCTGCTAAATGCTAAGCGGCGTGCTGCGTATGCACCGTCTTGTGCAAGAAGTCGTGCGCGTTCAATGCTGCCTGCTGCACCATGCGATGCAGACTGGGCTGTGGCTTGTGCAACGCCTTCAGAAATGAGTTGAGCCTCAATGATGTCGGCGCTGACTTCGCCGAATTGAACAACAACACAACGAGAAGCAACGGTGACGAGGCTGGGAACTAGTGAGTCGGCAAGAAGAACGAAAACAACATGTGCAGTTGGCTCTTCAAATGTTTTGAGCAAGCGAACTACAGCTGCTTCGGCCATGAGATGCACTTCATGCAAGATGATGATTTTGAGAGCAGACTCAATGGGGCTGCGTGATGCAGACTCAACAATGTCTTGTGCCATCTCGGCAGAGATTGATGCACCCTCGCGCCAAATTTCATGCACGTCGGCAAAACCTTGTTGCGCGATGAGGCGACCTTCACGTGAGGTGGGGTCGGCTGCACCGGTGAGAAGGGTGGTGGCAAATGCACGAGCGGCTTCATCTTTGCCGCAGCCTTCGGGGCCAACAAGGAGAAAACCATGAACAGGGTGTTCGGTGAGGCGTTGGAGAAGTTCAACGGCGTGTGGCTGGCCAATGACGGCGTCCCACATTGAACTCACCAGGGCATTGCTCATGAGTGCAATGTAAAGGATGGATGTGCCACTACCGCGGCATGAATCTTTTCTTCCACCACATCTTTTGGTTCGAGACCGTCGATGAGTATCCAACGTGCGGGGTCTTTTGCAGCGAGTTCCGCAAAACCTGCGCCAATGCGGGCAAAGAAGTCGGCACCTTCACGCTCGAAACGGTCGAGGTCGCGCTTGGCTAAGCGCGTGTTGGCTTCTTCGGTAGAAATTTGAATCCACACCACAATGTCGGGGAGCACGTTGTTGAGCGCCCAAGTGTTGATGCTGAGCAATGTGTCTACATCGAGACCTCGACCGTAACCCTGGTAGGCGAGGGTGGAATACACGCTGCGATCGCTCACCACATGTTGTCCGCGGTGGAGGGTGGGCTCAATGAGTTCGCTCATGTGTTGGGCACGGTCGGCGGTCATCAGCAGGAGTTCAGTGCGTGAGTTGAGATCGGTGTTTTCTGGGTCGGCCAAAATGCCGCGCAGCAATGCACCAATACGCGTGCCACCTGGTTCACGAGTAGCGACAGCGTTGATCTTTTCTGCAAGGCGGGTGACGTGCGTGCTCTTGCCGCAACCTTCTAGCCCTTCAAAGGCAATGTAGGTGCCGCGCGTGGTCATGAGTCGTCGGTGCTCTTTGCGGGTTTTTTAGCAGCAGCTTTTTTGACGGTTGCTTTTTTAGCCGCAGCCTTTTTGGCTGGTGCTTTTTTGGCAGCCGCTTTCTTGGCAGGGGCTTTCTTCGCTGCAACTTTCTTTGCTCCACGCTTCTTTGGCGCGCCACCGTTTTCCTCTATATATTCGCGGCGCAGTTGCAAGAGTTCATATGCCCGCTCGGGGTTCATGTCTTGCAAAATATCGCCGCGCTTTAAGCCGGCATTAGTTTCGCCATCGGTGACGTATTCGCCAAAGCGACCTTCTTTTGCCACAACTGGTTTGCCGCTGACGGGGTCGTTGCCGAATTCTTTTAGTGGCGGTTTCGGCGCAGCGCGCCCGCGACCAAATACTCGAGGTGTTGCCAATAGTGCAAGAGCTTCTTCCAAAGTGATGGTGAGAATTTGCTCTTCATTTTGCAGAGTACGGCTGTCTTTACCTTTTGAGATGTAGGGGCCGAAACGACCGTTTTGGGCGGTGATGATTTCGCCGTCCGCTGGGTCATGGCCCACTGTTCGCGGGAGTGAGAGCAGGTCCTCTGCATCTTTCATGCTGAGACGTTCAACATTCATGGTGGCAAAGAGCGACACCATTTTGGGTTTTTCTAAACCAGGTGGCAAGTTGTCGGGGGTTCCCCATTGCACGTATGCGCCGTAGCGACCAGTTTTTGCAAAGACAGGGAAACCGTCTATTTGGCCAATGGGCTCATCACCTTTAGGTGCGGCAAGAAGTTCTAAAGCAACTTCCAACGTGAGATCTTCAGGGGTCATGGTGTCGGGTACGCCAGCAGTGTTTTCCAGGCTGCGCACGTAGGGGCCAAATTTTCCTGGCTTCACATAGACGTCTTCACCGTCGGCGGGATTCCTGCCCAATATAAAGGTGTTGATTGCAGCGGCATCAATCTCGTCGAGGTTGTTGGCAACGATGCGCTTCAAGCCGAGGTCGTTGGCTACTTCATTGCCGTTGTTGTCGAGAGCACCGAAGTAGAAGTGTTGCAACCAGGCTTCACGACCTTGTTCGCCGCGAGCAATGGCGTCGAGGTCTTCTTCCACCGAAGCGGTGAAGCCGTAGTCAACCAAAGTGCCAAAGTGATCTTCGAGCAATCGAATAACAGAGAAGGCGGTCCAGGTAGGAACAAGGGCAGTTCCTTTTTTACGCAGGTAATCGCCGCGGTCAACCATGGTGGAAATGATGGAGGCCCATGTTGACGGGCGGCCAATGCCGAGTTCTTCAAGTTTCTTGACAAGCGATGCTTCGGTGTAGCGCGCTGGTGGTGAGGTTGCATGTGCATTGCTGGTGTATTGCGCAACCGAGATCGATTGCCCAGCTTTCATTGCCGGCAGCAAAACCGATTCATCATTTTTGGCATCGGCCTTGTCGTCGTCGGCAGCATCTTCATCGGGAAGATCTTCGTAAGCCATGCGGTAGCCCTTGAAGTTGATGGTGGTGCCACTCGCAGAAAATTCACAACGCGAAGATGCGGCATCGGATGCTGTTACTTCCAAACGTACGCTGACGGTGACGCCAGTTGCGTCGGCCATTTGCGATGCAAGTGTGCGCTGCCAAATGAGACGGTAGAGCGCGGCTTCTTGTTTCGACTTAAAGCTGCTTTCTACTTTTTCTGGAGCACGCATCGGCAAGGTAGGGCGAATAGCTTCGTGGGCTTCTTGCGCATTTTTGATTTTGGAATTGAAAATACGTGGTGAAGGTGAGAGTGCTTCATTGCCATATGTACTGCGAATGGTGTCGCGCACTTCGCCCATCGCATCGGCGCTCAAAGTAACTGAGTCGGTACGCATATAAGTAATGAATCCGTTTTCGTACAAGCTCTGAGCAATGCTCATTACTTGGCGACCCGAGAGACGCAACTTGCGGCCTGCTTCTTGTTGCAAGGTGCTGGTCATGAACGGTGCTTTAGGAGACGAGCGGTACGGCTTGTCTTCCACGCTGGTGACGGTGAGCGACTTGCCGGTGAGGCCTGCAAGAAGTTCTTGACCTTGTTTTTCATTGACAACAACAACATCGCTTTTCGCTACACCATTACTGTCGAAGTCTTTGCCTGTTGCAATGCGCAACGAGTTGAGCGCAATGAGTCGGGCGGTGAACTGCGGGGCAGTGTCGGCAAGCGCATCGATGTCGAAATAGGAAGCAGAGTTGAACGCAATACGTTCGCGTTCGCGTTCCACAATGAGACGCAACGCCGGGCTTTGCACACGACCAGCAGAAAGGCCACGATTCACACGCCGCCACAAAACAGGCGAGAGTTCATATCCATACAAACGGTCGAGGACGCGGCGGGTTTCTGCTGCGTCAACCAAGTGGCGGTCGATCTTGCGAGGGTGGGCAACAGCGTGCTCAATGGCCGAACGGGTGATTTCGTGAAACACCATGCGATGGCATTCAACCTTGGGCTTCAGATACTCCTCGAGGTGGGCAGAGATGGCCTCTCCCTCGCGGTCTTCGTCGGTTGCGAGATACACCACGGTGGCGTTCTTCAGATCGGCCTTCAGGTCTTTCACAATCTGCTTGCCGCGCTCGGTGAGCTCGTAGGCAGCCTTGAAATGGTTGTCTACATCGACCGCCATCCCCTTGCTGGGGAGGTCGGCAATGTGGCCCACAGAGGCTCGGACGATGTACTCGCTTCCGAGGAACTGAGAGATGGTTTTGGCCTTGGCAGGCGATTCGACGATGACGAGTGGTTTTCCCATATGGTCTGTATCTGCTAGGTCATTTCAGAGGGCTTTGTCAAGCCATAGGGATAAAACCCTTATACCGCACGGGTTTCAGAATCGTGGTGATGACCCTCGACGTCAATTTTGGGCAAGATGCGATCGAGCCACTTCGGAATCCACCAGTTACGTGACCCGAGGAGTTCCATGGTGGCGGGCACCAAAACCATCCGCACAATGGTGGCGTCAATCAGGACGGCAAAAGCCATGCCCAAACCGAACAATTTCAGCTGGCGATCGTCACCCAAAACGAAGGCCGAAAAGACGCACACCATGATGAGTGCGGCTGCTGTAATGACTCGGGCAGTGGCGGCAAGGCCGTCGGCAACGGCTGATGCGTTGTCGCCGGTGCGGTCGTATTCCTCTTTTATACGAGAGAGCAAAAACACCTCGTAGTCCATCGATAAACCAAAGACGATGGCGAAGAGCATCATTGGTGCCCATGACTCCACAGGGCCTGCTTTGTCGACCCCGATGAGGTCTTTGCCCCAGCCCCACTGGAAGACGGCAACGATGAGGCCGTATGCCGCGCCGATGGAAAGGAGGTTCATGATGACCGCTTTGAGGGGAACCAAGAGGCTGCGGAAAACAGCCATTAATAAGAGGAATGACAAAATGAGAACTGCGCCAATGAGATAGGGCAAACGGCCACCGATGTAATCGGCAAAGTCAATACTGGCGGCAGTGAACCCGCCCACTTTTGCGGTGACTCCCGTTGCCGGAATTACTTCGTCACGAAGCGTGTGCACGAGTTGGGTGGTTTCTTTTTCTTGCGGCGAACTCTTCGGATAGACCACCACCAAAGCGAGGGGTTGCCCATCAATTTCTGTTGATGGACCAGCTGCACTGAGTGGGCTTGGTGTTGCGAAGGCAACGTTGTCTGCTTGCGAGAGAGTGCCTGCAAATGCCATCAATTTTTCTGGTGATGCTGCAGTGTCGCCTTGAACGGTGACGAACAGTGGTCCGTTCACACCAGGGCCAAACCCTTCGGCGAGAAGGTCGTATGCCTG
>Ga0222712_10002281_pt1 | contig 22166 bp, 18 predicted proteins | sample C33_657DmetaG_FD_165043 | JGI IMG/M metagenome (GOLD analysis project Ga0222712, IMG submission 165043) | Estuarine water microbial communities from San Francisco Bay, California, United States - C33_657D | ecosystem: Environmental > Aquatic > Marine > Unclassified | place: USA: California... | reverse complement strand
ATCAGACGTGCTTGCATTCCAGGAGGTCCTTGCATCATAGGTCCTTGCATCATAGGTCCTTGCATCATAGGTCCTTGCATTCCAGGAGGCCCTTGCATTCCAGGAGGTCCTTGCATCATAGGTCCTTGCATTCCAGGAGGTCCTTGCATTCCAGGAGGTCCTTGCATTCCAGGAAGTCCTTGCATCATATTAGGTCCTTGTTTCATGCCAGGAGCAACCATTGGTAAATTAGGTTGCATGCTTAATTCCTGTTCAGTTCCATTTAATAATCCAAAAAATTTATTTGTTTTTGGTTTGTTTGAGTATGATGCTGAGCCAGCAGTTTCGGATCCTAATAATGCAGACATTTTAGATCTACTTGAAACATGTGATCTAGCACTTTGATGAGATTTTTCACTTTTGTGAATTCTTTCCATTTTTGGAACTTTTTCATCTTCATCAACTGATACATCAGATGACATATCATCTAAACTTAAATGTTTTTTAGGTTGTATTTTTTTAGGTTTTTCTTCAGTTTCATCTTCACTTTCATGATTATTAATTGATTCAACTAATTCATCTTCATCGTCTTCATCAATATCTACACTTTCTCTCTTTTGTTTTCTTTTAGAAGATTTTTTAGAAGATCTTTTTCTTGCTCCTCCTTTCATTCTCTTTGATCCTTTTTTAGAACCCTTTTTAGAACTTTTTTTAGAAGATCTTTTAGGTCTAGATAAAGAAACTGATACTTCACTATCAATTTCAGATAATCTAGGTAAATTTTTTTTCATCTCACCCATATCAATTTCACTAGACATTTCTGCTAAATTAAATCTTTTCATTTTAGGAGAATCATATGATACTTCAGATAGACCAGATTTAGATCTATAGGAATTAAAACTAGAGTTTCCAAAAATAATTTTTTTAGGACTATCCAAATTACTCATTATATCTTTAATAAATATTTTTATTTCATTCGATAATTTATTTATTTTTAACAATGAATCTAAAAATATTTTTATATCATAAGTATTATCCTCTAATTTTAATGAATCTATAATACTTTCATTATCAAGTTTATTAACTATTATTGAATCATCAAAATTTGTTATTTTTATATCTAAACCGATATTAGGTATATTAAATTTTATATCATCTATTATATATTCATAATATGAATCTGTTTTTTCTTTCAAATAACAATAAATATTTTTTAAATCTAAATTATTATGTTTAAAAGTAGGATATCTATCTTGAATTACTTCTAATGTATATAATACTTGAAATATAATCACACGAATATCATTATTTGTATATTCAAATGAATTATCATTAAATAAGTTGTATAAATTATCAAGTTTAAAAAAATGCTCTCTTATTTCTACACTAATTTGTGTATCTTTTTTTATTAAATTTAATATTACATCTTCATTATCAGTATATTTATCTATGTATTTTTTTATATCATGTGTATTTACATCAACATTTAATATATTCATTAATATATGTTTTGTTTTCTTATTTATTACTAATCCACTTAATAAATATGTAATTATTTTATTCATATTATCAGAATTATGTAGCTCGTCTGGATTATCAACAGTTTTTAATACAATATCTACATTATGATCAATGTCATTTACTTTAAATATATATTTATTAAATTCTTTAGTTTCATATGTAATATCACGATTAAATATATTATTTAATAAATTTCTTAATTCAGTATCTTTATACATTTTTTTAATATTTTCCATTTTAATATCACTTAATTTTACATCTTCAATATTAAGTTTTCTATTCATCTTTTTATTGTAAAGAACATCAAATAATAAAGTAGATAAGAAATTTATATCATTATATTTTTCAATATCAATATTATTCATTATTGTTATAATATATTATATTATAATAAAATAAATAAATAAATCTTATTTTTCATATACAGTTAGTACACGAGCCGAAGGTTCTTTAATATTACCAGACCAATTTGGTAACCAATAATATTTAATTACATTAGATCTATTTTTATAAAAAGATTCATATATTGTTCTAAAATAATATGATTCTTTTGATACTGGTTTTACACCACTAAAATAATTCTTATAAAAATTAAATGTCTGATCTGAAACAATAGTATCTACATGATCTTGAATAATTTCAAACCACGATTTTACATGTTTAGATACACCGTCTGAAAATGCTTCTTTTCTTCTCCATAAAACATCTTTACATAATAGATTGGGTTCAATTATTTCAAATGCTTTTCGAATTAAATACTTTTCCATTCCATTAACTGGAAGTTTAAATTCCGGTGGAATTCTCATATAATAATCAAAAAATTCAATATCTAAAAATGGTACTCTTGCTTCAAGTCCATGATATGAAATTGCTCTATCAACTCTTAAACAATCATAAAGATGAATATCTTTTACTAGTTTCTCTGTTTCTTTTTGAGCTTCTTCTGCATTTGGTGCATTCTTAAAATATTGATATCCCATTTCTACTTCATCGGCTCCATCACCATTTAGAATTACTTTAATATCACTTGTTTCAGATATTTTTTTTGCAAGTAAATATTGCCATGTAGATGCACGAATTGTTGTAATATCATATGTTTCAATTGCTTTAATTACATCTGGAATTATTGCAAGAGCTTCATCAAAACTAATATCAAATATTACATGTTTTACATTTGGATTAATATTAGCTCTAATATGTTCATATACTTTAATTGCATTTACAACATCAGGTGCGTCAGAATTACCAATACTAAAAAATGTTACTTCTTTTGTTCTGTCAATTTGATACATGTGTTTAGCGAGTAAACATGCAATTAAAGAACTATCTAATCCACCGGAAAGTAAACATCCTAAAGGTCTATCAGATTGAATTCTCTTTTTAACAGAGTTTGAAAGTCTGTTAACAATCTGTTGATAAATAGTAAAAAGATTGTCGGTAACTTTTTCACTATAATCAAAGTTATAATATGGATAATATTTACAACTATAATTGACATCTTGATGAATTCCATTAATATATTTATCAATAAATGATATTTTAAATATATGACCTGGTTTAAATCTTTCTACATTTGTACAACATTCTAATCCTTTCATTTCAGAACTAAAAAATATGTCAGGATTTTCATATTGTTTTTCAAGATATCCTATGAATAGAGGTCTTACTGAAATTGGATCAGTTGAAGCATAAATATTAACTTTATTTTTATCAATTTCTCTATGATAAATTACAAATGAAAATTCACCATTTAGTAATCTTACAATTTTATCTACATTATTGTATTTTTTAAACAATTCCATAACAACTTCACAATCTGATTGAGATTTAGGATGTAAATCATGTTCTCTAATTAATTCTTTGTAATTATAAATTTCTCCATTGCAAATTACAAGAATTTCATCTAATGTATCTACAAAATAAAATGGTTGATCACCATTATGACTTGTATCCATAATTGCTAATCTATGAAATCCAGCAATTGCTTGAATTGAATTGTTATGTATGATTTTTTTAACGATTGAAATATCTGGGCCCCGATTCTTTATTTTTTCAAAACTATGTAAATAATTTTGAACCACTTCATTTGTAAGCTTTGTTTGACATCTTTTTAAATAAAACCAAATACCACACATTATATATATATATATAAATATTACCTATTTATATAGATTGTATAAATCAATTTTTATTATTCTTTTATAATACGATATTTTTTAAAATTTTTCTTATATTTCCAACATGCTTCTTGAGTAAATAATTTATCTGGTTCTAACCAAAATATATCTGATTCATTTAATCCTAATGGTAGAAATCCAAGTACAGTTAAATAACAACTTCCAGTATTTGAATAATTATCACTTATATTTTCTTGTTTACTATTAAATCCTAATTCTAAAATTCCATTATCATTAAATATATCTTTATTTATTATTTTATTTAATACTTTTGTTAAAGCATATCTTAATTGTCCATAACAATGATCATTTGATATTGTCTTATTATAAATACAATATGATAACAGATGAAATACTCCAAAACGATATACAATACTTCTTCCTAATGGTGGAAATGTTCCATTTTCTCCAATAATTCTTTCTAAAAATTCACTAAAACGCAATGATCTTACTATTGCTATATCTACTAATTCTGATTTAAATATTTTTAATATTTCTATATAAAATGGTTGAATAACATAAGAATTATAATAATCCATTTTAAATTTAGATAGTCCATCTGAATAAAATCCATCACCACAATACCAAGAATTAACATTAATAATCATTTTTTGTACAAAATTATCATCATAATCAATATTTATTATTTTAAAGAATGATTCAATAATTCCATGAAATAAATACCAATTATTATTTTTATGATTTTCTTTAAATAAAAAACGAACCTTTTTAAATAAACTAATTAATTTATTTTTTGAATTATCTGTTAATTTTTCCCAAATTTTATTCTTACTTATAATAAATCCATAACAAATAAATGCAGATTCAACAATAGATTGATCATATATAAATAAATTCATTTTTTCATCTAAATATTGGAATAAATTTTCAAAACATGTCAAAATATAACTCATAATTAATTGTTGTTTATTATATTCATAATCATCATTTATTTTTTCTAACACAAGCCATGGAGATATACCTGAAAAAATTCTAGAAAAGCATTCTAAATATCCTAAATTAGTATCTCTTTTATTATTATCATTTGGACTTCTTTTTATAGTAAATTTATCAAATTCTAATTTACTTAAATAGTATAATGGTTTCTCAATTATATTTAGAAGTTTATCTATCCATAATTTTCTAACATTATTATTAACTGACATATATTATTTTATAAATTTTTAAAATAATATTAATCTATAATCAATTCATATTTATCAATTAATTCTTTGTTAATTAATATAATATCTACCTTTTTCATCAATTTTATCTTTTCATTATTATTTGTATTAATTGGTTTAATAAATTTTTTTTTCTTTAATATTACCATTCGATTATCTTGTGTTTTTTCAATAATATCAAAATAATTTAATACTATATGATATTGTTTTCTATTTAAAAAATCATCAAATGCTATAAAACAATTATCATTTATAAGATTAATAAGTTTTAAACAACATGCAACACGAAATCGACCATCAATTAATATTAAGTCAACTTTTTTTTGTTCACTTTTTGGTAAAAATATAAATTGGTTACTATAATTTTTCCATTGATTTGGTGTACTATTTTTTCCAGGTTTTCCCCAATTACCTTCTATTGTACACATATCATTATAAATTAAATTAATTCTTTTTTGATTTGTTAATAATTGTTTCAATTTAGTATGCCAGCTTAAATCACTTTCCACCGAATATATTCTTTTAATATTATTATACAATGATGCTTGATATGTTGATCCACCAGAGCCATACTCAAAATATATTTTTGATTTATTAAGATATTTATAAAACATAATCTTATCATTATTATAAAACCATGGTTCCATAATATATAATATTATTTAAATTAATTCTTTAATTAAATTAAAGATTAATGCCTCTAATTGTATCATTAGTCTTTTTCCAATTATATTCCTATAATCATATTTTCTGAATAATTTACTAATTAATATTTCATTTCCTTTTAGTCTATTATTTAATTCAAAAAATAATTCATTAATAATATTATTTTCATCAACATTTGTAATATACACTTCATATATTAATGTTCTAATTTGCATTAATTCTTTTAATTCAACATTCTTATTTTTAATAATATTAAATACTATTTCACCAACTTCTTTTATATTATTCTTCCAATATACTAATTGTAGATTTAATCCAATATATTTATTTTCTAATAACCATAGTGCTAATTTAGGATCTCTATATGCTTTACTAATAATTTCATCATATTCATTTTTAGTTAACATCTTATTTTCTTTGGCTGATATATTTAGTAATAATCTATAAATATCAGAATTAGATGGTTTGGGTAAACGGATTGATAAACATCTTCCTTTTAATGGATCAATTACTTTTGATAAATTATAACCACTTAAGATAAATTTACAATTATGAATATACTTTTCCATTGAACAACGTAAACTAGTTTGAGCATAATATGATAATTTATCAATGTTATTAATAACTACTACTTTAAATTTATTTTTATTTTTAACCATATCTAATGTAAATTGCGAACAATATGTTTTAACTATATCCTGTATTAGATATCTATCAAATGCAGAATTTGTTGGATTAATAATAATATGATGTTTAGTTTGTTCTAATGTAATAGTTTCTTTTTTATTACCAAATAACATAATTGAATATTCTTCTTTTCTAATATTATATATTTCATCACCAAACATATCTTTTAATATTAAATTTATAAGCGTTTTTTTTCCAGATCCAGGAGGACCGTGTACAAATATATTTGGAAAATTATTATAATCTCCACAAACAATATCTTTCATTTTTATTTGTTTATTACTTGATATTTGATCTAATAGTTTATCATAATTCTTCTTTTCAAATAATTTATCATAAATTTCTTTATGATATAAAATGTTATAATTGTTTGTAATACGATATTTGTCTATTAAAAACATATTTAATAGAAATTTAATTATATGTAATTATTATATAAATCAATTTTTATATTGAAATGTTTGGTTGCCATATAAATGGAGAAATATTTGATGAAATTATAAAAGTTCATAATTTTGGTGGTAATTTAATTCAATGTTTTATTACTAATCCAATTGGAAAAAAAACACTCAAATTAACTGATACTGATATTAATAAAATAAAGAATCATTTACAAAAATACAATATGAATATGATTATTCATGCGCCATATGTTCTTAATTTTGCACGAGAATTTACTATTGACTCTTGGTGGATTAAAACTCTTTTAAGAGAATTAAATTATGCATCAGAAATTGGCGCAAAAGGAAGTGTTATTCATTTTGGAAAATATTTACATTTAGATAAAGATATTGCAATTTCTAATATGACTAACTCTTTAAAATATATAATTAAAAATATGCCTAAAAATGTATTCATTTATTTAGAAACATCGTGTGGACAAGGAAGCGAATTAGGTTATACACTTGAAGAATTTAGTAAAATATATAATGAATTTACTGAATTAGAAAAAGAAAGAATTAAAATATGTATTGATACTTGTCATATTTTTGTTGCTGGATATAATATTAGTAATAAAGATGATTTTGATACATATATTAAAACTTTTGATAAATTAATTGGAATTCAATATATAAAACTTATACATTTAAATGATAGTGATAAACCATTTGAAAGTCACGTAGATAGACACGATGTAATTGGTCATGGGTACATAGGATTAGAAGGATTAAAATATATTTATAATTGGGCTACTAAAAAGGATATTGATATTATATTAGAAACTGGTGGATCATTTAAGAAACAAAAAGAATTACTTTTTAATTAATTATTTTATCTTCTCATCTGATATAATTTTTTATTAATATTAATTTCATTATTAACTTCTGTAATTTCAGTATTATTAACTCCTGTATTAATAATTTGTGTGTTATTAACTTCAGTATTATTAACTTCAGTATTATTAACTTTATCACTAATAAACTTCTGATCATTTTTTCGACCATTCCAATTCTCCCTATCTTTTCCTAAATGTTTTACATTTAGTTTTAATTTTATTTTCATTGAAAATAAATTTCTAAATGTGTTATCACAATGAGCACAACTTTCTGAATTATTATATTTATATAAACTTTGTGTATAAAAATGAAAAAAACCTACAAAACATCCTCCAAGATTATATGGGTGTGGATTCTTATTATTTATAAAATCATCTAATGTCCAATAATCTGTTCTACCTTCAGTTCCATATAATGTATTCTTTTTAAGCTCTTTAGGTAATTTGTTTAAAAAATTATCTGGTAAATAAATATCAGCATCTAATATTAAAATATTCGCTAATGGATGATTTATATCGACATAATCTTGACCAAATCTTACAGCACCTCCCTTATTAAATTTAGCATTTTTATAAAAATCATTATATAATAATATTTGAATATTTGATAACTTTGAATTTTCTATAAGCAATTGTGTATTTTTATCTTCAGGGGATGTTATAATATACCATTTTTTGAAAAACTTTGAATTTTGATATATCATATGTTCTAAAATATCTGAATATTTAACACATACCGTTATTGTAATAATTTCCATATATATATATAATATATAAAAAAACTGATAAATTAATTTATTTATAAAATTATCATATAATTATATACATAATGGCTCAACAATATAAATTATTTGATCCTAAATCATTAGCAACAAATAAAATTTTAGAATTGAAATTAGTTAATGTTGAAATTAATAAGGAAGATAAAATTGGTGTAACTGGTAAAGATAATTATGTCGTAGATCTAGTATTTGAAAATATATTTCATATTAATGATTATAATGATAAAGTTGAAGAATACTTTGATCAGATTTATAAAACAATTTTAGAAGAAACTGGAATTTTTTTAGAAAATATTGAAGTAGTAGATCATGATGAAATATATGCATGGGGTACTATTTTTAAAGAGGATGATAAATATTATGTTTATAAACCTGATAATACAGAATAGAATTTAATTTATTTATATAGTATATGTTGTTAGATAATTTATACAAAGATAAATATATAATATTTTTAGATATAGAATTTCAAAATTTTCAACCTAAAAATCAACAAGAACATCATATATTAGAAATTGGAGTTTTAATATTTGAAAGAGGAAATGAAGATCCAATTTTAGTTGAACACATTAATTTTCCAATGTTAAATTTAAAAAATATGCGTTTAATGGGAATTGAATACTCCAATGTATCTGAAAAAACAGAAAAAGAAATGGAAAATATTCAAGAAAAATTTATAATTAAACCCGAATTAAATGATATAATAAAAAAAGAAAAATTAATTAAATATATACCAAATAAAGATGTTCGTAATAAATTAAAAGAAGCTATTAAAACAAATAACAGTGCTTTAATAGATGCCGATAAAGATATGATTGAAAAACATGCAAAAAAAGCTATGTTTTTATATTTTTATAATAGATTACCAAATGAATATAAAAAATTACTAGAAAAGCAACATTCACTTTACAAAAATGATTCCCAAGTAAAAAAAAGATTAGTTGATCCAGTTGAATACTTAAAAAAATTAAATTTATATTTAAAAGATGGTATTTTAATACATAAAGAAACAACAGATTTAGAAGCACTTAGAAATGCCTCTCAATATTACAATATTCCACTACAGATTAAAAATAAATTTGATATCGCTATTTTTAATAATAAACTTTCTAAAGTTGCTAAATCACCAAATTTACATAATTCATATTTATATTTATATGATGAAAAAATTAAAAAGAATCATAATATGTTAAAATATCATGATAAATTAATAGATTTAATAAATAAAAAAATGCCCAAGTTTAGACCACATAATCCATTGGTTGATGCATTTATGACTATTTTTGTTTATGTTTTATTGATATAAATACATATATGGTGATTCAATTAAAACATTATAATCCATAAATTTTTTTATTTCTTTTAGATATTTATCATGAATATCTAAATTATTGTTTGAAATATTTACTAATTTTAATATTAAATGATCAATTACTTTTTTTACAAATTTTATTAATTGAATATATTTAAAATTTATCTTATATGATCTTGCAATCCAGAAACTGTAATTACTTGGCCATTGATATACACTAAAATTATATATATTTTTTGCTTTAGACATTAAAAATAGTTCAAATAATGTACCAATTATAGTTTCTGAAGGATCATTACTAGATGCATCAATGTTTCCAGAATGTATTGGTTTATATTTAGTGCTTATAAAGTTTGTACGATAATTTTTATTTAATATTTCACCTAACTTATCATAATCACTTAATAAAACACATTTTTTATTTAAATCATTTAATCTATTAATATATTCCGAATATAATAAATTAAAAATTGTAATATCATCTATTATTATTCCTTCTCTTATAAAAGGGTCACCACATCGAATATGTATAACATCAAAGTTTCCTTCTAAATTGTTTACTTTTATAAAACTATCAATTTCTTTTTTTAATATATCATTTGGAACAAAAGTATTTTTAAACCAAGCATAATCATCATCTGTTAAATTTTCTAATTTAGGAAATTTATTTGTAAATAAATTAAATTCTAATTGGGTAGTTGTTTTTTCTTGTTCTTTTATTTTTTCCTTAATTATATTTTCTAGATTATCAATATTTATATAACATGGTATATCATTCGTTATATCAATATTATCTGATTCTAATAAATACTTATTAATTACATGCTGTCTAAAATTTATTTTTAGAATAAAATTTAGTTTTTTTGATAAATTATATAAATATAATGATCCTTTAATAAAATCCCCTAAACCAACTGTGTCATTGCATAAAAATGGTTTATATATATTTCGAATTATTAATATTTTATCCATTAATATTATATATTATATTTTATTAATATATAATGTCAAATAATTTTATAATTCAAGGAGAAGGAATGGGTTTATTATGGATAAAACAAATTCATAAATTTATATTAAATAATGCATTTAGTGATAAGCAAATAATATATGATACAACAAAAATGTATCCTAATCCAGATTTAGTAATAAGAAGTACACATGAATGGTATAAAAATAGATATGAGGATTTTATTAATCCTCCATCTGATCCACAAAATCCATTTTTTGAATATTTGTGTCCTTATATATCTTGGTCAGGAGAACCATTAAGATGTAAAATACGTGATGATAGATTACCAATTTATGAAATTAATACATATATTAAAGATGCTACTACATCAAAAAATGTTGGACCATATGATCCTAAAATTATGGAAGATACTATTTGGTGGGGTAAACAACGTTATTATTTTGATAATGTAATACCAACTCATTGGATTCCATATATGTTAATTTCTCCTTTTATAGAAGCTCAAATGGATTTATTAAATATTAGACAATTAAAATATACTGTAAAAAAATATAATTTTGTATATATTGCATCAAATTGTACTCAACAAGTAAGAGAAAAGTTATTTGAAAAATTAAAAGCTAGTAATGGTGATAATAGTGATGAAAAAAGATTAGCAAGAGCATATGGGAGATGTCAAAATACTGAAAGTGGAAAGTCTCATCCACAGGATACAAGAAATTGGGCAGATAATTATAAAATATATAATGATTTTAAATTTGTATTTGCAATTGAAAATTCAATAAATCCAGGATATATAACTGAAAAAATATTATTAGCATTTCAAGGTAGTTCAGTACCAATTTATTATGGATCTAATTTAATAAAAAATTACTTTAATGAAAAAGCATTTTATTATATGAATGATAAAATGGCTGATCCACAAAATCCAACAGATGCTGAATTAAATGCAATTGCAAGTGAATTAGAAATATTAGCTAATGATGATAATGAAACAACTGGTTGGAAAAAATTTTTAAAAGAGCCAGTTTGGAAAGATAATAAACCTCCTGAATTTTTAAAATATGATCAAAATACACAATGGATTAAAGATTTAGGTAAAGAAATTAGAACAAAATATGATGAATCTATATTTAAAATGCCTGAAAATAACATAGCTGATAATTTAAAGAAATTATCAAAAATATCTTTTGAAATGAATAAATATGATGTAAAAAATATAAAAGAACATAATAGAATAAATGAAAAAATAAAAAAACAATTATAATCTCATAAATATTTAATTAATTTAGGATAACGATATGCTATATAATTTATAAACATAAATACTACTAAATGAATAAATACTTCTTTAAATTTATCACCATTTGAAATATAATATATTATTGCTTCTAGTAATCCCCATATTGCAAACAAACGTAAAATTCCTAAATGCGATAATGTATATTTTTCTGATTCGTCTTCCATATATTAATTATATATTTAATTTTTTGTTTTTAATATATGCTTCTAATAATTTTATATCATCATTTGGTCCAGATACGGTTAAATCATAGTTCATAAATCGTATAACAATTTTTAATTTAAATAATTTAATTATACAAATAATATTACTTTTGATATATATTTCAATATCATCATTTTCATTAAAAACAAATTTAAAATTATCATCAAATTTATTTAATATTTTTTCTAATATATTCTGAATCTTTTTACCACTCTGTAATATAATTGTTTCTTTTTCTGTATACTTAATTAATTTATTATCGTTATCAACAATTTGATTCCATATATCATTAAATTTTTCTTTCATCTGATATTCAGCATCTCTAATAATACCATAATAATCATCTAATGATTTTTTTATACTAGTTTCCATTTCAAGATATTTATTTTTGATTTTACTAAATTCATCAATTATGGTTTCTATTTTTTTAATATTATTTAAAATAGCCTTATCTATTTTAGAACAGTCATTCTTTTTTATAAATTTATAAATATTTTCCAATAGTAGTACACTAGTATATATTTTATGGTGTTCTTCAAATACTTTTGAAACATATACTATATGATAAACTATACCATCTTTTTCATACTTTTCATAAGAGAATGGTTTTTGAAATTGTATTCCAGATTTTGTAGAAATAAATAATCCATATGTAATATTTCTATATGCTAAATCATATTTAAATTTATTAACCTCATCTTCTGGTACTGTATTATTATAATTCTTTACTTCAACTAATGCTTTTAAACCACTAGGACATGTTAATTCTCCATCTGCATTATGCGCTATTCCTCTTTTAATATCATAATTATATTCTGGAAATTGTTTAGTAATAATATCATCAATTAAAGCTTCAGTTATATCTCCTTTTTTTGTAGATTGATTTAACCCATATAAACTCTTAGTTAAATCATTTAAAGGTTGTATTGTTTCATTTAATGTATTTACCATATCATTTTTAACAGTATAATATTCTAAATTATTAGAAACTGTATTAAAATAGGTATTATATCCTAGTCTAAAAATGGTTTGAAGAATATTTTTATATTGAGGATTCTTTTTTAATTCTTTTAATTCGGGATATTCGTCATTATTTATGCTTATAGACTCCATTAATTTATATATAAATAATCTTTTATATAAAAATTGATTTTTTTAATTTTAATAGCATATATAATATATATTATATATAAAATGACTATTTTTAATGTCAAATCTGTTCTATTTCCTATTTTTGCTTCCTATCCTAATGTTCTCTCATTTGGTTCATCTCAAGAATCAAAGAAAGATATCACTGGAAAGAAGGTTATGGTTTATCTAGATGTTACTGGTTCTATGGGTGAATATGCGAATGAAACTGGGGAATGTTCTAAACTTGTTCTTGCTAAGAATCTTCTCAAAGAAGTTTTAATTGTAAATAATTATGATTATGATATTGTTCCTTTTAATACTCAAGCTCACGAAGTATGTAAACTTGATGGAATCCAAATGCCAGAAGGTAGCACTTATTTCTCACCACTTGTTTCGGATGCAACTATGCGTCTAACAAAAGATTCTGGGTACTGTGCTGTACTTTTCATATCGGATGGTCTTCCTAGTGAAGATCAAAAACTTGCACGTGATTCAATTAAAACAATTGGTAATATTACACGTGAAATTGGAGCAAATCCAGTTTCTGTAGCAATTGGTTCTGACGCAGATGGTCAAGCATGTGCTCTCTTTGCAGGCAATCGTGGATATAATTGTTTCATTAAATATCAAAAAGATATTGATCAAATTGCAGAAGATATTTGTAATGGAATTGATTGTAATTATCAAATGCTCCCAAATGGAGCATTTATTCCCGTAGAGGCAGATGGTAATTATTATTATGTAGGTACTAATATTGATGGTGATGCAATAAAGGCTGATCGCAAACTTGTTGAAAAGTATCTAAATCTTGTAATTCATAGGCATATGGCAGATACATCACAGCATTATCTTCTCAAATCTCTTGTAAGTCACATCGTCAAGCTTCTAGATAATGAAACTGATCAAAAAGAACTTATAGATAAGTACAATAATATGCTAATTATTATTAAACGTGTAATTCATGATAATGTGGGTACACCTGGTCTACTTTCTGCTGCTGCTACAGCATATCGCCAAAGTTCTGGTGGACAAATTTAAATATATATATAATATGTATTTGTTTATGAATTTATTTATAGATTAAAAAAAATATTTACTATTCTATATAAATGAGTTTTAGTAACAATAAATTTCCTGCCTGTCCCGCCTTAATGGAAGATGGTAAAATGTTTACTGATTATCGTGCACACAAATTAGCTGATTTAGAATTAGCTAAATTAAATAACATAAATGATTCACAACAATATAGATTATTTTTACAAGAAAATGCTGATGTTATTATTAAAAAAAATAAAGAAGCACTTGGCGCATATGTATGTTCAGCAAGAAAAGATATAAAATACGATCCTTTAAATAAAAAGCATTTTAAAGCCTATGATATTCACGATAAAAAATTTTCTAAATTTTAATTTATTTATTAATATTTAATTTACTTGTTAACATTTAATTTACTTGTAACCATTTATTACCAGTACATAATAATTTTATAGAATCACATACATTAGATAACACTAATGAATTTTTATTTGTAGTTATATTACTTAATACAAAGTTAATATTACTATTATTTATTATATTAGATACAACCATATTAAAGACTAATCCATTATAATTTGCTGAAATCGGAAGATCAATATTCATATTTTTATCAATTGTTACAACGGATAAATGTCCATTTACAAAACTATTAAATTCATAACTTGATATTGCATAATTATTATATGTTAATATATTAGTATTTACTGGTGTCACATTAAGATTATATAATAACCAAAAATTATTATAACTATAAAGTGATACAGAATCTCCAATATTTTGTAATATTATATTTTTATCAGATGATGTACTAATATTTGATGTTATATCTAATGTTATATTTGAATTTACAGTTGATATACTACCTATAAATAAATGTAATATTTCTCCATCTGAAGTTGGAGCTAACATTTTTAATATTAATGATGAGTCTAAATTAATAACATTCATAGTATTATTAATGATATTTTGTATATTAATATTTGAACTATTAACTTTGTTTGGTAAAATACCAAAATTTCCATTAACTGATAAATTATAATTAGGACTATCTGTATTTACACCTACCATCATATCAGAATAAATTATATCATTTGTTTTAATATTATTTGTATATTTCCATCCTCTATTTGAAACTGCAAAAACTGGACCACTTGCTTTAGTACCAATAATAATAATATCAAATGCAGGTAATGTAGTTGCGGAAGTTGATATAGTACATTGTCCTGATTGTTTATTAGTAATACGAAGTTGAGGTGTATTTTGTAAATCAACATCTATTAAAATATTAGATAATACAGTTATATTACAATCTGATTGAGTAACAGTAATATTTGAGATATTTATTGTAGGATTTTCTGAAATAATTTCAATATCTGATGAATTTGTAGTAAAATTTGCATTTTGAATTTTCATTTCTGCAGTGTTTATTTGACAATTTTCAGGACTGATTGTAATATTTGATATAAATATATCACAGTCTGCATATATTGGTTCATTTGGATTAATATTCGCTAAATCTCTATAACAGCTATCAGAAATTGATTGATTATTAATTGAATTATTAATTGGATTACTAATTAAATTATCAATTGATATTGCGGTTGAAATATCATTATCTGTTGATAATTCTTGTTTAAGAACATAATATAATTGATCGAATGAGTATCCACAATCATTTATATTATCAGGTAAATTTATAATACAATTTGAGTGTGCAATTGAAGTATTTGATAAATTAATTATAGTATTTGCTTGAACAATGGTTGGATTTAATAAATCAAAAGTAGCACCTGATTGAATAATTGTAGTATTGCTTAAATTTATACTACAATTATCAGGTGAAATTAAAATATTCGATGTAATTACAGATCCCTTAGCATTAATTATAGTATTAGATAGCACTATTTTTGTTTCACTACTAGAATTTACACTATTAATAGCCTCAACAAAAACAGATGGTATATCAGTAGAATTATACACATTGGGATAATGTATTACCATCAAATTTGCTATATTTCCAAATGTCTCAATCGAAAAATTATACGGTAACTGATTTATTGATGGATAAATAATATTCCCTGTATTATCTATACTTGCTCTAATTATATGTAAATTATTTTCATTAGAATTCAGGGGTTTAAAGTATGACATATATACTTTATTAATAATTTTTTTTTATATTATAGATATTATGAGTAAATATTTTGATAAAAAAATAATTTCAGATATAGGACAAAAGATAGTTAAACCAAGTATTGATGATGAAACTAAAAATCTTATATTTTCAAATATAAGTTCTGGTAACTATCAAATTTTATATGATATAATAACTCCAAATATTATATTAACCTTTGTAGATAATGATAATAATTCAGTAACTCATCGATTAGTTAGTGTTAATAATAAATTAATACCGGAAGAAACTAAATTAATATTATTAAATTTCTTTATTAAACATGGTGCTCCATTAAATACTTATAATAAAGAAAAATTAACTCCATTACACATTGCAATAAATAATGGAAATGCAAAACTAGTAAAATATTTAATAGAACAAGGAGCAAATATTAATGCTGAAACAAATAATAAATTATTACCAATACATTTAGCATTAATGTCTAAATATGAGGTATGTAAAGATAATATTATACCAAAAGAAATTGGTGAAATAGAAAAAAAAGAAAAAAATGAATTAAATAATGCAATTTTAAATAAAATAATTGAAATATTTCCAAAAAAATATTATGATGAATTTACTGTTATTTTTGATACATATTTTAATAGTATTGCAGATTGGAAAAAATTTGATTATATTATTAATGAAATTACAGAGATACAAAGTAATTCTTCATTTAATATAGATGAAATAAAAAAGAGAATAGATGAAAAAAAGGAAGAATATATTATTCAATTAGCAAAACAGTTTAATAATGATAATGTAAAATATGATAATAAAAAAGTAGATATTATTACATCTTTTGAAAGTGAAACCAAAATAAATAATGATCCAAATATACAATCTTTATTAGATAAATATAATTATGCAAATATAGATAAAAAAATATTTTTAAAAACTAATATTACTAATATTAGTAATAATTTAGTATCTGAATTAATAAAATATTATCAAGGATATTATGGTAAAAAATTATTATTCAAAATATTAAATAAGTCGGAATATAAAGCAAAATATACATTTAACATTAATGATATTTTAAATATTGATATTAGAGAATTAACTGGAATGGATTTTAAATCAAAAAATGAATTATTTATTAATGAATCTGGAAATAAAATAAGATATTATAACTATAATTATAGATCAAATGATGAAGCATTATTATGTTACAAAAATAATAAAGATATAGTTTTATATTTAATTGATCAACCTAGTACAAATTATTTTGTAAGAGATTCAAATAACAATACAATATTACATTATTTAGTAAATATTGAAAATATTGATATATTTACCGAAGTTTATAAAGATAAATTTAAAAAATTAAAAGAATTAAAAAATAATAATGGTAAAATGCCTATAGATTTATTAAAAGAAAAAAGAGATTTTAATAATAAAAATTTTTATAAAATAGAGAATAGTGTAATAAATAGAGAAGAATTATTATTTTCTGAAATATTCTCTGATGAACTTTATATTAAATTAAAAAATAATAATGAATTAAATTCAAATTTACCTACAAAAATAAAAAATATTTTTAATGATATTTATGTTATTTTTAATTTAGAAAATATTAATGTAGATATGTTTAGAACTGGTTCAAAAGATAAATATGATTTATTATTTAATTTTACTAAAGATTCAAAATGGAGTCTATCTGCAGAAAAAGATTTAAATATTAGTGATGAAACATATAATTTCTTACAAAAAAGACATGATATTAAAGATATATATATGAATAATAATGATTATCTAAAAAGATATTATAATACATTAATTCATGTATTAACATTGCATGTATCAAATGTATATTATCATTTAATGTATAAATTTTTATTAGAATCAAATATATCTAAAATAGGATCAACTAAACAAATGTTAGAAGACTTTAAAAAAGTAGTATTTGATTATGATCCAACATTTGAGAAACCAAATTTAGCACAAATGATAATAATAAATTTATATAAAATAAAATTTTCTGAAATCATAATTCCAAATAAATCATTATCATCATTAAAAAGTATATTAAAATTAATTACAATAAAATTAGATAATAACATTATTGAATCAAAAAAAACTGAATATTTAGATCAAAATGATAAAATTACAGATTATTTAACTATTTATTTTGAAAGTTTTAATAAAAAGATTACATTATTTTTAACAAATTATGTGAAATTTATTGAACTTCAATATAATTTGCAAAAAATGCACGAAAATTTACAAAAAAATTAAGATACAATTTTATTTTTTAATTCACTTATTTGATTTTCTAATATTTTTATTTTTTCTAATAATATTGGAATAAAACCTATATAATTAACAGTTAAACCATTTGATAAACTTGGATATAATGATTGAACTTCGTGCGCTAAAAATCCATATGAATTAACATCATTATTTTTAAAATCAAAATTATATGAATTAATTTTATTAATATTATCCATTTCAACTTCACTTAATTCTCTTATATTTTTCTTTTTATTTACATCAGATGTTAAATAAATAGAATTACATGATATATTACCTCTAACATCAAATAGTACATCTAACTGATTAGTTTCGTCTATTAATATTATATTTGATGCATTTATAACATTTGCTGAATTTAACATTAAAAATATATTTTCATTAAGCTTTAATTGATTATCTGGACTATAATATATTTGTATATCTCCAAAGTTTATTGTATTATTTTTTGGTAAATTAATATTAGCAGATGTATTAATATTTCCACCAGCTGTAATATAATCTCGAATTGTTAAATTTTCGTAACTTATTGGTGGAAGTACAAGATTTCCTGTTAATATTAAAGAATCAGATGCATTAATAGTAATTGTACTACCATTTAATTCTATATTACTACTAGGAGTTCCTAGTTTTAATGTGTCATTCGTATATAATAATACATTACTTGAATTATTTATTTCTGGTTGAAAATATACACCATTATATGAAAGTACTAACTGATCTGGTGAAGTACCTGCAAATTGATTTACAATATTACCCCTGCTTAATTGTAATTTATTTGATCCTGCTGCAGTACCATCAGTCGATGTTGTTAAAGCATCATATAATACAATATTTGTAACAAATAGTGTATCTAGAGTTAATACTTTGGATGAAATAGTTGAAGCAACTGCAGATGGCGCAACTATACCAATACCTTTTACTACTTGTAAAACTGATGTAGATTGAATACTTCTATTTGCTACATAATTTAAACTTCTAGACATTTCTTTTTATAAAATAAGAATATAAATTTTTTAATTTATTTCTTCATATATTTCTATAGTAAATGAAAGTTCAATATTATTAAAACTAAATAAATTACCATCTGGTGAATAAAATGTAAATTGTAATTCATTTAATGAATTTATTTTTTCTAAAAATTCATGTCCTAATTGAATAAAATCATTATAAATAACTGTATTAGGACTACCAGATAATAATAATTTAGCAAATATATTTTTTATTGTTTTAACATCAGTTGTATCTTTAAATATGTAATTTATTGTTAAATATATGTAATTATCTCCTGATAAATTAATTACATTATTACTTATAAGATCTTGAGTAAAAATTCCTAATGTATTTAAATTAGTATCAAGTTCATATTCTGTATAATTTGTAATTTTTTTTGAATATACTGTTACTGCATTATAACTGTTTACATTTCTAAATCCTAAAATATTACCAAGTGTACCATTTACATTAAATAATAATCTAGTTTGTAATGGTGTTAATACTTGAATTGCATTTCCACCACCCAAGTTATTTATTGCTACTGTTTCACTATTATATTTATCTAATTTAACTTGATAGTTATCAACATCTATAATTGTTTCAATTGTAAATGTTCCATTTAATGTATCTTGAGGTATTTGATCTACTGTAACTGCATTTTGAATCAAAATTGTATCTCCTGGATTGAGACCATGGTTTATATGATTTACTACCATTCTATTATAACCATCATCAAATATATATGTTGATTTTTTTAATGCTTGTGTTAAAATTGATGTTGTATAATAACTAATTTCAAATGTATTTGCTTCTTGATTTAAAACAACAGTTGCAAAATGATTATTTAAATTTATAATTTTATTTGGATTTATATTTTTAATCTGATTAACTCTTGGTGTTAATATGATCTGTGACTGGATCGCTGTTGCTAAATTATCAATTGCATAATTTCCTGGTGTTACTTCAATACTATAAATATGATCTCCATCAGCAACATTTTGCCAATATAAAAGATTATTTTGTTTTTCAACTGGATATTTTTTAATAACTTTTTCAGTATTAGGTATTTCTGTTGATAATAATTTTATTTTACTAACTTTTGTAAAATTTCTACCAAGATTATATTTAAAATTATTTGCATCTGGAAAGCCTTCAATTACATCTATTATTTTACTAATCGTTATATTTCCTCCTCCAGTACCAACTACTCCTATTAAATTAGTTAAATTAGTATTGTCGGCTAAACCAACTGTTGCTGAAGAATTTAATGCTACTTGATAATAATTAGGTGATATTATTTTACTAATTGTTAAATATGATTGAGTTTGATTAATATTAATTGGATAATTTGAATTTATTTGATTTAATGGTATACCATTATAAGCAAATAATCGTACATTTACAGTTGCTGTATTATTTAAAATTGGTGTTACATTTATTTTTATATAAAAAGAATTATTATCAGCAGTTTGTGTTTCATTTGAAAAATATACATTTTGAATTTTATTTATATAATTTACTAAAATATTATCAAAAAGAGTATTATTAGTATTATTTCCAATAAAACTATCAATTAATACTAGATAGCTATTTGATGGATTAAGATTATGATTTTCATATTCAACTTTAATATAATAGGAATTAATATCAAATACTAATTTTTGTTGTGTAAAGGTAACACTTAAATTTTGTAAAACTATTTTATCATCATAATTGTAACCATGATTTGGATCATAAATTGTTAAAAATTTTGAATTATTTTGAAAATATAATGGATTTTCTGGTAAAATATGTTGTACAGATTCTAATATATTCTTTGGATTTTTTTCTCTATAACGTGAATCTACATTGATTCTTGTAATTTTATATCTTTCAGATTCTGAAATTGGATTAACTTTTTTTCTTAATGTATCATTTATCGGATTTACAGCAGACATTATATTTCTTGCTCGCTGAGACATCATATATTCTTCATTTTTTTCATCATTTTTATCAATTGAATATTTTTTGTTTTCTTTTAATTTGTGAATATTTTGATTTACATAATTATTTGTATCAACAAAATTATTTTTTACATAAATATTATTATTATCATCTAGGTTAGTTTTAATAGGAGTATAATTTAAATTTGTGTTTTCCATAAAATAATATAGTTAATTATTTTTAAATTAGAATTTGTTTAATTAGAATTTTTGAAAATTAATTTCTTCCTTATTATTATATATATAATGGCAGGATTAACAGGAGGACGTAGAAGAAGAGTATCTAAAAAAGGAGGTGCATCTGGCGGTCAATCTGGTGGCCGCAGAAGAGTATCTAAGAAATCATCCAGAAAAGGAGGAGTATCTGGTGGCCAATCTGGCGGTCAATCTGGTGGCCGCAGAAGAAGAGCTTCTAAGAAAGGATCCAGAAAAGGAGGAGTATCTGGTGGCCAATCTGGCGGTCAATCTGGTGGCCGCAGAAGAAGAGCTTCTAAGAAAGGATCCAGAAAAGGTGGAGTATCTGGTG
>Ga0222712_10002280_pt1 | contig 22173 bp, 26 predicted proteins | sample C33_657DmetaG_FD_165043 | JGI IMG/M metagenome (GOLD analysis project Ga0222712, IMG submission 165043) | Estuarine water microbial communities from San Francisco Bay, California, United States - C33_657D | ecosystem: Environmental > Aquatic > Marine > Unclassified | place: USA: California... | reverse complement strand
TAAGTTTTTATCAGCTGAAGACTATCGCAAAGTCACTCAAATCAATAACAAAGTGGCTAGAGTGTTTGGCCGTCGATTCAACAATGAAGTGGATCGTAAGACCTATACCAGCTCCGGTGTACAACAACAGATTATTGTTGTATCACCATTCTGGAATGCTGAAAAGTATATTGCTAACAACATTTTATCAGTGGCGCAACAGGATTATAATAACTACTACCACATTCTGATTGATGATGCATCAACAGACGATTCATATCAAGTTGCTCGGGATACTTACGATAGTTTGTCTTATGCATCCCGATGCCGTTGTAAGCTAATCTCCAACAAGGATAATATGGGCGCAATCTGGAATCAGCTTAGAAACATTTGGGAGTGGAACGATCAGGCAATTATTATGTTGTTAGATGGGGACGATTGGTTAGTCAACAACAATACAATCTTTCATCTATACAATGAGCTATACCACCAAGGCCATGATTTTACATATGGTTCAATGTGGAGTCTTGCTGATAACATTCCTCTAATCGCTCAATCATACCCCAAGCAAGTAATCAAAGATAAGTCTTATCGCAAGCATAAGTTTAATTGGGGTGTTCCTTACACTCACCTAAGAACTTTTCGTAAAGGTTTAATTAGGCATATAGATGAAGACATCTTTACAGATGAAAATGGTGAGTGGATGCGCGCTGGGGCTGATAACCCATTATTCTATGCAACTCTTGAAGAGGCAAAGAATCCAGTTGCGGTGAAAGAAATTGTGGTAATGTATAATGATATAAATCCTTTAAACGACTATAAGATCCGTGGTGAAGAACAAAATCGTAATGCAGGATTATCTTACAAATGAAAACCATTCTAATTGCTATTCCAACCAACAAATATATTGAACCAGAAACATTCAAGTCGATATATGATTTACATGTTCCTGTAGGCTATAAAACTCACTTCCAGTTCTTTTACGGCTATCAGATTGACCAGATCCGCAATCTAATTGCGGATTGGGCAAGACATTATGATTATTTGTTTTCAGTAGACAGTGATATTGTTTTACCAAATGATGCGTTAGCTAAAATGATTCAAGCCGACAAAGATATTATATCTGGCTTGTATATTCAACGCAAGCCTGGTCAACACACTCTTGAGGTTTATGAACCAGTAACCACCGTTAAAAGAGGTCTTGACACTATTAATATTGGTCATAAGAATATCGACTATAGTAAAATCGAAGGCAAAGGTATTGTTCAAATATCTGCTTGTGGAATGGGTTGCTGTTTAATTAAATCTCAAGTCTTCAACACACTTGAATATCCACATTTTGTTTATAAGTCGGCGTTATCTCACAGCGATACAGTATCGGAAGACGTTTACTTCTGCGATCAAGCTGTCAATGCTGGGTTTACTGTGTGGGCTGATACCAGCATCATTTGTGAGCATATTGGTCAAACTAAGTTTGTTGTTGCAAGCCAAAAAAGCCACATTGAAAGAATAGCTGAGCAGGATCTATTACCAACGACCCATGCTAATTATTTAAAGTCGATGAACATAAAACCTAAAGTTGTTTATGATATTGGTGCATGTGTTCTTCATTGGACTCGCAAGGCTAAAGAAGTGTGGCCATCAGCTCAGTATTATCTGTTTGACGCAGCGGATTCTTCAAAACAATTCTTTGAGCGTAGTGGTGATAGCTGGTACATTGGAGTGCTTAGCGACAAAGACAATCACGAGCTGACTTTCTATGAAGACAAAGAAAATCCTGGTGGTAATTCTTACTACATTGAAACAACAGGTCACTTTACGGAACAACATGCTGTAAAGAAGGTTGCATGGACACTTGATACTGTTGTTTCTTATAACAAATGGCAGCTTCCAGATCTAATCAAAATGGATATCCAGGGCGCAGAGCTAGATGTTTTAAGAGGTGCCAATACATGTATTGAGCACGCCTCAGATATTATTCTAGAAGCACAACATGTAGAATATAACAAAGGTGCGCCACAAATCCAGGAAATTGTAGACTATTTAAGCACAAAAGGCTTTAAGTTAGTTGTCAACTTCTGCAAAAATGAAGTAGATGGGGATTATCATTTTACCAAAGTGTGAACCTTATAAATACTGTTAACACTGTATAAGGGTAACATTATGGCAATACCAACATCTAGACAATCTCTCATTGACTATTGCTTACGCCGTCTAGGCTCTCCTGTGATTGAGGTCAACGTTGATCCAGATCAGATTGAGGATAAAGTTGATGATGCTTTGTCAAAGTACCACGACTATCATTCAGAGGGCACTCTTCGCACCTACTTAAAGCATCAAGTGACATCACAAGACTTGACCAATGGTTATATTACTCTAAGTACGGACATTATCTATGTCACTAAGCTGTTTCCAATTTCGACTGGTGTAGGTGCATCACGCAACTTCTTTGATATCAAATACCAGCTTGCGCTAAACGACATCACAGATATGCATAGCTACATTGGCGATCTTGCATACTATGACCAGATCAATCAGTATATCTCTCTGCTTGATATGCAGCTCAATGGCACTCCCCAAACAACATTCTCAAGACGCCAGAACAGATTGTATGTTCATGGCGATTTCGTCGATGGTGATGTAAAGGTAAATGACTTCATTGTAGCAGAAGTTCTAATGAAGATTAATCCAACCACATACACTGCTGTGTGGAGCGATACGTTCATGAAAGATTACACCACTGCTCTAATTAAGCAGCAGTGGGGCATGAACCTTATGAAGTTTGAAGGGATGCAGCTTCCTGGTGGAGTCACTCTTAACGGTCGTCAGTTTTATGAAGATGCAACTGCTGAGTTAGAACAGATCATGGATAGCATGAGACTGACTCACGAAATGCCAATTGATTTCTTTGTAGGGTAATTGGCAATGAAATCTTTTTATTCGTTTATCACAGAAGCAAAGGAAGGACGAGGGTTAACAGTGTTTGACATTGATGACACCCTATTCCACACATTTGCCAAGATAAAAGTGATGAAAGATGGAAAGGAGGTTAAACAACTTACTAATCAAGAGTTTAACACATACAAATTAAAGCCTGGCGAATCCTTTGATTTTGGTCAGTTTAAAGATGCTGCTAACTTTAGAAAAACTTCTAAACCAATTACTAGCATGATTAGTAAAGCTAGAGCAATTATATCAAACGCTAATAGAGCAGGATCTAAGGTTATTATTATGACCGCCCGCGCTGATTTTGATAACAAAAAAGAATTCTTACAAACGTTTAAAGATCACGGAATTGACATTGATAAGGTCTATGTTGAACGTGCAGGCAATTTTGGATCTGGTAATTCCAGCGCAAAAAACAAAAGATTCCTATTCCACAAATATCTTCGAAGTGGTAATTATGCACGTGTAAGGTTTTTTGATGATGCATTATCAAACGTTACAATGTTTAAGTCTTTGCAAAAACGTTACCCGGACATTAGCTTTGAGGCTTATCATGTTCAACCTGATGGGTCAATAAGGAAAGTTTAATGGCCACTAATCTATATTTCTCACAAAAAGTTAAATCTGAGCAGAGTCTATACGAGGATATCGTTATAGAATCATTAAAGATGTATGGTCAGGATGTATACTACATTCCTCGCGATATCGTCAACAAGGATCCGATCTTTGGTGACGATATTCCATCCAGATTTAACTCTGCTTATATTGTTGAAATGTATATCGACAATCCAGAAGGCTTTGACGGAGAAGGGGATATCTTTACTAAGTTTGGTGTTGAGCTAAGAGATCAGGCTACATTTGTTGTAGCTAGACGCCGTTGGCAGCAAACTATTAAAAGATATGACAACGAGATCACCAGCGTCAGACCTAGAGAAGGTGACTTAATATACCTCACACTTAGCAACACAATGTTTGAGATTATGCATGTTGAGCATGAACAACCATTCTATCAACTAAGCAATCTCCCAACCTACAAGCTACGTTGTGAGAAGTTTGAATACAACGACGAAGATCTCGACACTGGTATTGAGGTTATCGATTCAATTGAAAAGACTGGGTATGTTGTAAAACTAACCCTACAAGATTCATCAGCGACAGGATTTATAATTGGCAACACTGCTTCTCAAACGTTGGCCTCTGGTGTTATTGTATCCGGCGACATTGTTGATTATAACGATTCTGATAACGTTATATCAATTTCTCATATGGGTTCAAATGACAGCGATTTCCATGAGTTTGTCACTTCTCGTGTTATTACTTCAGCAGATAGCAGCGACAATATCATTCGTCGCATGGTTACTGTAATTGATGAACAGCTGAATGCCCCTGGTGCTCAGAATGAAGAGTTTAGTGACAATACAGACTTTATTGACTTCTCAGAAAGCAATCCGTTTGGCACTGTGGAGGGCAACTAATGTTAGGAACGTATTTTTATCATCAGAGAATTAGAAAAAGCGTTGCCTTATTTGGCCGCCTATTCAATAACATATACATTATGAGAACATTGGCTAACGGCGATGGCAACAGCACTATTAAGGTTCCATTGTCATATGCTCCAAAGCGCAAGTATATGGAACGTTTGTTAGAGAATCCTGATTTGGATACTGATGCTAAGGTTGCTGTTAAGCTACCTAGAATGTCTTTTGAAGTTACATCTATTAACTATGATCCAACAAGACAGTTGGCTAAAGTTAACCAAAAGATTTTGCCTAGCACTAACACGTTGAAGACAAAATTCTTTGCGCCAACCCCATACATTATATCATTCCAGCTTAACATATATGCTAAGTCGCAGGACGATGCATTACAAGTTGTGGAGCAAATTTTACCATATTTTAGCCCACAATATACTATAACAATTAGACCAGTGGACGATTATCCTTCTATAACAGAAGACGTTCCTATTACAATTTCGAGCGTGTCATTTAGTGATGATTACGAAGGCGCAATGGAACAGCGCCGCACGATCATCTACAGTCTTGAATTTGAAATGAAGATTAACTTCTATGGACCAACCAATACTGGTGAAATTATTCGTCAAGTTGATGCTAACGTTGGGTTTATAGGAATTGGTTTGAACGATTCTGACGTTATTGCAGAACGCATTAGAGTCGTTCCGGATCCTTTCGGTGCAAGCCCAGACAGCGACTTTGGGTTCACAACAACAATTACAACCTTGATAGATAGTGCATAATATGAATGATTCTGATGGCAATGTTGACAACGACTTTGAATATGCTCGCCGAACATATCATGATATCTTAGCCAAAGGTTCTGAGGCGATGGATGATATGATGGAAGTAGCTCGTTCAACCGAGCACCCTCGTGCGTTTGAAGTGCTTGCAACTACAATGAAGACGATGGCTGATGTTACTAGCAACCTTCTCGATCTTCATAAGAAGAAGAAAGATATCAGAGCAAAGAGCCCGTTGAGTTTACCATCAACTCCTGTTACTAATAACAACTTGTTTGTAGGCTCTACTACTGATTTACAGAAAATGTTAATGGATCAACTGAAGCCAAAAGATCCAAACGTGATTGATATAAGCGACTATCGTAAAGATGAATGACACATACTTAGGTAACATCAACGTTAAACGTGATGGTATCGTACAACAATTCACTCACGAACAGGTGTTGGAGTATGCCAGGTGCATGCAAGATCCAGCGCACTTTGCAAAGAAGTATTGTAAAGTTATCTCTCTTGATAGAGGTTTAGTGCCGTTCGATCTTTATCCGTATCAGGAAAAGATGTTTGGTCACTTCAATGAGAACCGTTTCAACATTGTTCTTGCGTGTCGTCAGTCAGGTAAGTCTATCTCATCAGTTGCTTATCTTCTTTGGTTTGCCATCTTCCATCCTGATAAAACAATTGCTGTTCTAGCTAACAAAGGTGCAACTGCTCGCGAAATGCTTGCACGTGTTACACTGATGCTTGAGAACCTTCCGTTCTTCTTACAGCCCGGATGTAAAGCTCTTAACAAGGGCTCGATAGAATTCTCTAACAACAGTCGCATCATTGCTGCAGCTACTTCTGGCTCATCGATTCGTGGTATGTCTGTTAACTTGCTTTATCTTGACGAATTTGCATTCGTTGAACGTGCAGCAGAATTCTATACATCAACCTACCCCGTTATTTCATCTGGTAAGGACACAAAGGTCATTATTACCTCTACTGCTAATGGCATTGGTAATATGTTCCACAAGATCTGGGAAGGTGCTATTCAAGGAACCAATCAGTTTAAACCATTCCGCGTTGATTGGTGGGACGTTCCTGGTCGTGATGAAAAGTGGAAAGAAGAAACAATTGGCAACACTTCTCAGCTACAGTTTGACCAAGAATTTGGTAATACGTTCTTCGGCACTGGTGATACACTTATCTCTGCTTGGGCCTTACTTGAGCAAAGAGCTAACAACCCAAAGCGTATACTAGAAGGTGGCACTCTTCTTGTCTATGAAGAGACCGAGAAAAACCACAACTATATAATGACAGTAGACGTTAGTAAGGGTCGAGACCAAGACTATTCTACATTCAACATAATCGATATCAGTACACGGCCGTTTAAACAGGTGGCTGTGTATCGAAACAATCGTATCTCACCACTGCTGTTTCCAGATATCATCTTCAAGTATGCCAACGTATACAATGAAGCATACGTAGTTGTTGAAGCTAACGATCAGGGCGGTCTAGTGTTAAACGGTCTCTACAATGATCTTGAGTATGAAAACGTCCACATGGAGTCTGCTGTAAAGTCTAGACTTGGCGTCGAGATGAATAAGAAGGTCAAACGTATTGGCTGTTCAGCAATCAAGGATATTGTTGAAAACAAGAAGCTGCATGTACAAGACGCTCAGACTATTCTCGAGATGTCTACGTTTATTGCTCATGGTCAGAGCTTTGAGGCATCAGAAGGCAACCACGACGACCTAATGATGAACCTTGTCATGTTTGGATACTATGCTGTTCAAACATCTTTTGCTACGCTAACAGATATTAACTTGAAGCAAGTTATGTTTGAGAACCGCATGAAAGAGATTGAAGATGATGTTGTTCCTTTTGGTTTCATAGAAGACGGATTAGATCTGGATCCAGAACCAATCGTAGATCCTAAGAGTGTATGGTCAGTTGACAAAGACTGGCGTAATGAATGGTCAAATTAAGGATCTTATAAATAATGATAATTGAATTTCGTATTATGAACCTTATCATATAGCTCTAAAAGGAAACGAGTCATGGCAATTTTTTCTCCTTCTGAGTCTCCTGCAGTAGTCGTAAAAGAGATTGATCTAACTGGCGTTGTGCCAAACGTTCAATCTACAACTGGCGCATTTGTAGGAAACTTCCGCTGGGGCCCAGTTCGTAAGGCAACACTCATCGACACAGAAGCGAGTCTTGCTGCTACGTTTGCTACCCCAACCGCAACCACCGCTGTTGACTTCTTGTCAGCCGCATACTTCCTAAAGTATTCCAATTCAATGTATGTTGTGCGTGAAGCTACAGCAGCAGCATACAACTCTATTTCAAACAATGACGCAGGCGCGCCCAACGTCACTGTTCGCAACTCCGATCACTGGTTGACCTTGGTTGACTCTTTTAGTGCTGGTGGAACCAACGCTGGTGCGTTTATTGCACGTTATCCAGGCGTTCTTGGTAACTCACTAAAAGTATCCCTATGCCCAGCAGTGGCAGGTGATGCATACTTCACCGGATGGACTTATAAAGGTTCGTTCGACGGTGCACCAGGCACTTCTGCTTATGCATCAGCTCGTAGCGGTGTTCGCGATGAAGTTCATATTGTTGTTGTCGATGAAGATGGTTCGATCACTGGTACTCCAAACACGGTGTTGGAGCGCTTTGCTTACCTATCTCTTGCATCAGATGCTAAGACCTCAGATGGCTCTTCAAACTATGCAAAAGACGTTATCAACAACTCGTCTCAGTGGGTCTGGCTTGCACAGTTTGACTACGACCTACAAGATTTAACAAACGCTGGCACAGCAGCTAGCGGTACAACATACTCTGCATCTGCAACTGGCGTGTTCAACTTCTCAATGGTTGGTGGCGCAGATTCTGCTACTCTAACAACAGCTGAATATGCAACCGGTTTTGATGTCTTTGAAGATGTTGATACTCTAACAGTTGACTTTATGATTGCTCCTGGAATGGCTTCACAGGGCAACCAGACAACAGTTGTCAACGACATGCTCTCCATTGCTAGCAGCATCCGTAAAGATTGTATCGTTGTAACCTCTCCAAACCGTTCAGCAGTTGTAAATAGCTCTACTCCAGTTACTTCTGCAGTAACAACAGGAAACACCTTTACCTTCTCATCATACCTTGTTGTAGACAACAACTATCTAAAAGTCTACGATAAGTATAACGATCAGTATGTGTTTATTCCTGCAGCGTCTTCTACTGCTGGTATTATGGCAGCAACTGACTTTAACAATGCTCCATGGTATTCACCAGCTGGCCAGCGCCGTGGTGCTTACTTGGGTATTACAGCTCTATCATACTCACCAACTAAAGCTGAGCGTGATACTCTCTACAAAGCTGGTATCAACCCAATTGCAAACATTCCAGGATCTGGTGTGCTTCTATTTGGTGACAAGACCCACATGAGCCGTCCATCTGCGTTCGATCGTATCAACGTTCGTCGCTTGTTCTTGGTTCTTGAAAGAGCGATTTCAATCGCAGCAAGAAACGTAATGTTTGAATTCAACGACGAGTTCACACGTGCCGAGTTTGTTAACATTGTCGAGCCTTTCCTACGTGAAGTACAGGGCCGCCGTGGTATCACAGACTTCCGTGTTGTCTGCGACGAAACAAACAATACACCAGCTGTAATTGATCGTAATGAATTCATTGCCAACATCTTCATCAAGCCTGCACGTTCAATCAACTACGTAACTCTAAACTTCGTAGCTGTAAGAACAGGTGTTGAGTTTGAAGAAGTAGTAGGCTTGGTATAATCGGCGCTAGTAAGGAGATAACACAATGGCTAATCTAGGCGTAGATGACTTCAAGTCAAAGCTAAGAGGTGGTGGTGCTCGCGCTAACCTGTTCAAAGCAACAATCAACTTTCCAGGATATGCTGGTGGTGATGTTGAATTGACATCGTTCCTTTGCGAAGCAGCAGCCCTTCCAGCTTCCAACATCGCTCCAATCACAATCCCTTTCCGTGGTCGTGAGCTTAAAATTGCCGGTGATCGTACATTCGATAACTGGACAGTAACTATCATCAACGATACAGACTTCCAAATCCGTAATGCTATGGAACGTTGGATGAATGGTATCAACGGTCATTCAAGCAACACAGGTCTAGTTAATCCAGTTGACTACCAGGCTGACTTGATTGTTGATCAGCTTGATAAAGATGGCAAGTCAATTAAGAAGTATAACTTCCGTGGTTGCTTCCCAACAGCTGTATCACAGATTGATCTAAGTTATGCAACAGCTAATGAAATTGAAAGATTCACAGTAGAATTCCAAGTTCAGTACTGGGAATCCAATACAACTAGCTAATCTAAATATAGGGAAGGGCTACGGCCCTTCCCCCACTAGTTAGGAATTAATATGGCTGATGAAGGTTTAAATATTTTTGGTTTTCAGATTAAGCGTGCTACACGTACTGAGAAACCATTACTACCATCAATTGTTCCACCCGTCGATGAAGATGGTGCGGGCTATGTGACAGCTTCTGCTGCTCACTACGGAACATATGTTGATATTAATGGTGATACTAACGTTAAAGATGATCATCAGTTAATTAAACAATACAGAGCAGTATCAACCCATCCAGAAGTTGATGGCGCGATTGAAAATATTGTCAATGAAGCAATTGTATCTAATGAGAACGAACAGTCTGTGACTCTTGTTCTTGATAAGGTAAAAGCTCCTGACAATATTAAAAAGGCTATGACTGAGGAATTTGACAACATTGTTTCAATGATGGCATTCCAAGAAATGGGCCACGATATGTTCAAGCGTTGGTATATCGACGGAAGAATGTATCATCATCTTGTGGTTGACGAGAAGAACCTCAAAGCTGGTATCCAAGAGATCCGTCCTATCGATGCTGCCAAGGTTCGCAAAGTAAAGCAGATCCAAAAGAAAAAAGATCAGCAGACTGGCGCATCCATTATCGAGAAAGTGGATGAGTTCTACATCTATCAAGATAAGCCTGGTCAAACAAACACTGGCGTTAAGCTCAGCGCTGACTCTGTTAGTTATGTTACATCTGGCCTACTCGATGAGAATCGTCAAAAGGTTGTATCACACCTACAAAAGGCTCTAAAGCCTATCAACCAGCTTCGTATGATGGAAGACTCACTGGTCATCTATCGTCTTGCTCGTGCTCCTGAACGCCGCATCTTCTATATCGATGTTGGCAACCTTCCAAAGGGTAAAGCGGAAGAATATATGAAAGGCATTATGGCCAAGTATCGTAACAAGTTGGTTTATGATGCTGAGACTGGTGCTATCAGAGACGACCGTAAGCATATGTCAATGCTTGAAGACTTCTGGCTCCCACGTCGTGAGGGTGGCAGAGGAACAGAGATTACAACTCTAGCTGGTGGTGAAAACCTCGGCCAGATTGAAGACATCATTTACTTCCAGAAGAGACTCTACAGATCTCTTAACGTTCCTATCAATAGATTGGAACAGGAAGCGCAATTCTCTCTTGGCCGTTCTACAGAAATCTCCAGAGATGAATTGTCATTCCAAAAGTTTATTGACAGACTTCGTTCAAAGTTTAACCACCTATTCTACAACATTCTCAAGAAGCAATTAATCCTCAAGCAGATTATCACTCAAGAGGATTGGGATGAATGGAAAAATGATATTGTTGTTGACTATGCTCGCGACAACCATTTCACAGAGCTAAAGAATAACGAACTTCTAATGGGCCGCCTGCAGCTTATGGATGAGATCCAACAGTATGTTGGCACATACTTCTCCAGAGAATGGGTAATGAAGAACGTGCTACATATGGATGACGACAACATTAAACAAATGAAGAAACAAATGGATGTTGAAGGTCGCCAAGGTGAATATGATAGCATTATTCAGCCTGGTGAACAGAATGCACCTCAGCTTCCACAAAGACAAGCTCCAGTACAAACAGAAGAAATGTCATTTGCAAAAGATGATGCAGAGCTTCAAGTGTTAAAGTCGTTGACTGAAAATCTTAACAGATAAGGTTTGTTATGGATAAATCCATCAGCGATGCTCTCGTAGCCCTTAACTTTAAGAAGGTCTTCGAAGAGATTGATCAGCTTAAAGAAACTCCCTTAATTGAATCTATTCCTGGTCCTAAGGGCGATCGCGGTGCATCTGGCCGCGATGGCTCCAATGGTCGTGATGGTAAAGATGGCCCCCGTGGCATCAAGGGCGATAAAGGAGATAAGGGTGATCCTGGAGCTCCAGGACGTCAGGGTGATAAGGGCGATCCTGGTGAGAATGGACGTAATGGTGTTGATGGTAAAGACGGCCGGGACGGCGTTGATGGTAAGGATGGTCTAAAGGGCGATAAGGGCGATCCTGGCAAGGACGGCATCAATGGATATAATGGTGCTAAGGGTGACAAAGGTGATCGAGGTCCAAAAGGCGATGATGGTAAAAACGGTCGAGATGGATCCAACGGTTTAAATGGAATTGATGGCGCCCAAGGTCCAAAAGGTGACAAAGGTGATCAGGGCAATGACGGCCGAGATGGCACTGATGGTAAAGACGGGCGTGATGGAAAAGATGGTCTGCAAGGACCAAAGGGTGATAAAGGCGATAAAGGCGACCAAGGGCCACCTGGTAAAGATGCTGTAATACCAGACATTATACCTATCGTTGAAAAGGGTGTTGCCAAAGCCCAAGATGATTTTAACAGATGGCGATCCAATGTTAATAAATCGTTAGCATCTATAGGAGGCGGCGGTCTTGGTAAAAATGATGTTGTTAAGCTAATAAATGAACTGGGCGGTTCCTCTAGTAATGGATCTACAGGTGAAGGCTATACAGGTTCACGAGGTGCAACCGGTTTCACTGGATCTGCGTCAACAGTTATTGGTTATACGGGCTCTCAGGGTGTTATTGGATTTACAGGGTCTGCATCAACTGTGGTCGGCTACACTGGATCACAAGGCTCGCAAGGTAATATAGGATATACGGGATCACAAGGCAGTATAGGCTTTACAGGTTCTGCATCAACCGTTATAGGTTATACAGGCTCGCAAGGTAATATAGGCTTTACAGGCTCGCAAGGGTCTCAAGGTGATGTTGGCTTCACAGGTTCTCAAGGCTCGCAAGGTAATATAGGCTTTACAGGGTCTGCATCAACCGTAATAGGTTATACAGGCTCGCAAGGTAATATAGGCTTCACAGGTTCTGCATCAACCGTAATAGGTTATACAGGTTCGCAAGGGTCTATTGGTTATACGGGATCTAGCGGATCTAATGTATTCTCAAACCAGTATCTGTTGACTACCACTACTAATAATAACACTGAAACCGAATTGCTAGTTGGTGGTACTACTAGAATTGCAGTGGCGACAAACACATCAGTTAATTACATTGTACAAATTGCTGCAAGACGAACTGACACACAGGGCGACTATGCTATGTTTGAAGTAAGAGGCGTAGCTGCAAATAGTGCAGGAGTTGTTACCGACATTGGCTCAGTATATGAAGTTGTTGTTGCAAGAACAAATGCTGGTTATCTAGTTGACGTTAGAGCCGACGATACAAACAATTCAGTAAACGTTTATGTAACAGGTGTATCTGGTCATACAATTGACTGGAAAGCTGTTGTACAGACTATAGAGGTTTAATGATGGCTAGAAGAACAAGAAAATTTCTCATAGATAACACAACAGGCACAGTGTATTCAAACATTGATAACATAGCTAATGCAACGCCATCTAATATTTCTGCAGGTGTGTCTCCTAAAATATTAAAGACTACTATTACATCCCCAGGAAGAAACGTTGTTGTTGTAAATGGAAATAAACCTATTAATTTTGGCAGAAACGTTCTTATCAATGGTGTTTCTCTAACAGTGCTTGATAGATCAGGACGTATAGGAGTCACAGCAGCACCAACAGGAAGTGGCATAACTGTTAGATTAAGAAAAGTAACAGCCGCAGGAGCAGAGTCAACCCTTGGAACATTTTCTTTAGGTACGGGCACTACAGCTTCATCGACTTCGGTTTCCTTTAATATAACATCAACGGATTCTTTATTCTACGATGTTACAGCTACAGGCTCGTCGAAGCCTGGGCATGGACTCACAGTAACAACATCATTCTTTGGATAAACCATGTCATTAGAAGAATTAATAAATATATTTGGAAATAGAACCATTTATCACTATAATGGAAAGAGATCCGATTTGGAACAGATATTGTTTTCACAATCCTTGAGTTATAATTACGTTATGAGCGAAAAAGATATTTACTTCATCTGTGAAGTAAATCCAAACCATTCTCAAGTTGAATTGTTCTATACTCCTACAGAAAATATCGGAGAATAATATGTACGCGAAACTGGTTGTAGGTGGATCGTCAATTATGGCATACAGAGCCATGCGGGACATTGGAAGGTTAATTACTAGTGCGACTCCGTCCACCTCTTTATTAGAAGCTTTTAGCTCAGTTTCTTCAATTATAGTAGATGACACTCCGGCAGGATGGACTTATGTTGGTAGTGTCAATGCCGACGATAGACCTTCAATCGCAGCCGCAGGTGCAGCACTACCAACAACCAATACTCATTTTAATTTGGTTTTTAGCGCGCCGACAGATTATGACCCATCAGTATTAAAATACATAGCCTTAAATATTGTTTGGCGAAACAGTGTTACTACTAGCACACACTTTGCCTTAACTGGTGCTTCAGGAGCAACTGACCAAGGTGTACTAACAAACGAAGGTCCTAGAGGATTCTGGCCCAATACAGAAACAGTCAACGAAGGGACAAACATTAGCACTCGTTGTGCTGCTGGGGATATTATTCATTTGATTGCAAATGAAAGACACATAACTCTTATTAATGAACAAAGAGGGTTGTCTGCGGTTTGGGAAACATCACAGACTGATGTACACACCTTTTACGGAACTGCTCCGTTTGTACAGTACAACCATTGTAACTCTAGTATTGTTACAAGACAAGCAATTCTTGCGCCTACAAATTACACGATAACTCAAGACAACTCAATTATGGCAGCAGCGTTTAACGTGTATAACGTAAACACTGGTGTGAATAGTGGAGTTCATGATCCCACATCAGGAATGCTTTTGAATACTGGATATTTTGCACAATCAACAATTACTGCAAGACAAACATCAATTAATACACAAGGCCTTCCTAGATATCAAGTTTCTCCTGTGTTTGTTCATATGGGAAGTTTAGGTTATCCAGTTCAGTTTATAACCGGTATTGTTCCAATATATTGGACCGCCCCGGATATTGCAGCTACGGGCGATAACATTGACGTTAATGGGGATTCATATACATTTTTCCACTGTGGCACTGGCTTCGGTGTTGCTATGCAGACGGGTTAACAATGCCATCTAATGCGTTAGTAGAATCTACAATAAATGGATTAAGTCCAGAAATTTATTGGAAAATGAACCAGACAAGCGGTACCACAATTCCTCAGAATGGTACTGCTACAACTGGAGCAATTTCTTTATCAGGCACTTATACATTAGCCAATGACGAATTAATTATTGGAGACGCTGCAAGATTTATTACATTTGGCACAGATGGGAAAGGAACTGCATCTAAAGGTAACTTTACTGTTCCCACAACAACAACTTCTGTTAGTTTTTTAATGAAAATGAAGGCAGATTTTAATGACTATACTCTTGCCCCGTATATTTACACTTTAGGTGCGTTTGGTGACGCGAGTTCTAATAGCAACGTCCAAACTTCTTTAAGATTTACCGCCCCAAACGAAAGATATATTTCTACTCTCTCTGAATCGGGCACTGGAATTGATTCAGTAAACACTTATGGCGTAATATACCCTGGAAATTTCTACTCTTCAAACACAGTATACCATATAGCTATTACGAGAGGCCCGGATGAAATTTCGGGCATAGTTAAAGAAAAAATTTATGTAAATGGTGTTTTAAGATTTACAGGTATAGTAGACTATCCTACGGACGGTAGTGGCGTAACTACGTTTTACATAAACACAATCTGGGATGATAGACCTGGATTTAATATAAGTTTAGGACACTTTGCAATTTGGGACAGAGTCTTATTGAGAAGTGAAATTTATTCTATAGCAGAAGCTGCTGGATATAACACATATCAATACTTACCACCAGGAGACGATACTTCTGATACGTATTGGGGCACTTACGAAAGTATTCAAGCAAACCTTAAACAGACAGTATCAAAAACCTTGCTAATTCCTTTAGATCCTTTAGTAGATAGGAATATTATTAATCCAGAAGAAGCATATGAAAATGTAGAATTTTAGTGTGTTATAAATAACTATTACACAAATTATATACTGTGGGAGCAGATTATGACTAATATTGAAGACTTAATTAACAGCGTCATGGACCAAGACTTTGCAAAAGCAGGTCCGATGTTCAGCGAACTTATGCAGCAGAAATTGGCTGACTCACTTGATCAAGAAAAGATCAAGGTTGCTGGTGTTATGTTTAACGATGAAGAAGATGAAGATCTAGAAGAAATTTCTGACGAAGAAATCGAACAAATCATTGATGAAGAAGACGATGAGGAATAATATTTCTCAAAAATAAAACTTTTATAAATAATTCTAAATGAGAAATTAATGAAAACTTTTGCATCAATTAGACAGGTAAAACCTACTGTAAAAAAGATCGATGGAATGAAAGTTGAATTCCAAAAGGTCAAAGCGGGTGTAGCTGTTAATATAGAGGGAGACTTGTTAGACGTTTATCCAAACGAACAGCAAGCTACCAAATTTGCAACTGAGTTCATTAAACAGTTAAAGGTAAAACAATGAAGCTGATTGCTGAATATGTAGAGAACGAGATCGAAGTGATCACCGAAGCTAAGGCTGGCGGTGGTAAGAATCACTTCATCGAAGGTATCTTTGCGCAATCAGAACAAAGAAATCGTAACGGACGTATCTATCCTAAGCCAGTAATGGAGAAGGCAGTAGGTAAGTATGTTACTGAAATGGTTAACACGAAGCGCGCTGTTGGTGAATTAAATCACCCAGAAGGCCCTTCGATTAACCTTGACAAGGTTTCCCACATTATCGAAAACTTGCAATGGCAGGGTAACGATATTGTGGGTAAAGCACGTATTCTAGAGACTCCAATGGGAATGATTGTAAAAGGTCTTCTTGATGGGGGTGTTCGTCTAGGCGTGTCAACTCGTGGTATGGGTAGCCTTGAGGAAAAGAATGGCGTGATGTACGTTAAAGACGACTTTATTCTTAGCACAGTTGATATTGTGCAAGATCCATCTGCACCAACAGCCTTCGTAAATGGAATCATGGAAGGTGTAGAGTGGGTTTGGAATAACGGCATTATTCAACCTCAAGTAATTGAAAAAATGGAGACTGAAATTAAGAAAGCTCCACGTAAGGGTCTTTACGAGGCCCAGGCTCGTGAGTTCAAGAATTTCCTCTCGTTGCTGAAAAAATCCAATATAGGAGTCTAACATGACTGATAAAAATGTTCAGGATGTTGAGCTCGATGACAACGATGTAGTTGAAGCTCACGATCCTAAAAATGCTGAACAGCAATCTGTTGACTCAGTCAAAGCTGCAGAGAAGGCAGGTCCAACTGCTAAATCTCGCAAGGGCGACAAGTCAAACAGCGAACCAATGCCAAAGTCTAAAGCTGGCATGATTAACGCAGGCTATGAGTATATGTCTTCTCTTAAAACAGAAGAACTTGCTGTAGCTCTTTCTCGTCTTATGGATGAAGTAGCTGATGAAGCTGCTATTGCCGAAGCACGTACCGTCGATGTTAACATCGACTTTACTGCTGACCTTAATGCGTTGGTCGAATCTGAGGCTACTCTTTCCGAAGAGTTCAAGTCCAAAACAGCTATTATCTTTGAAGCTGCGGTCAAGAGCAAACTTTCAGAAGAAATTGATCGTCTGGAAGAAGCATATGCAACCGAACTACAAGAAGAAGTTGCTGCTCACAAGGCAGAGCTTGTAGAGAAGGTTGATAGCTACCTCAACTACGTGGTAGAAACTTGGATGGAAGAAAACAAGCTCGCAGTACAAGCAGGTCTTCGTACTGAGATTGCTGAAACCTTCATGGCAAAACTAAAGGATCTATTCGTAGAGTCTTATGTTGATGTACCAGAATCCAAAGTTGACCTAGTCGACGAACTTTCAGCAGCTAACGACGAGCTCGAAGAGCAACTCAATGGCGCTGTAGCTAAGAGCATCAAACTTGCAGAAGAGCTAGAATCATACAAGCGCGAATCAGTGATTCGTGAAGCTTCACGTGACCTAGCAGAAACTCAAGTTGCTAAGTTAGCATCCCTCGCAGAAGGAATTGCATTCGAGGATGAGTCATCATTTGCTGCAAAAGTAAAGACCATCAAAGAATCATACTTCTCTAAGAAAACCGCTGCGCCAACTATTGTAGAAGACACTGAAACTGATCTATCAGAAGAAGTATCTGGCACAATGGCTCAGTACCTCAAAGCAATCCGTAAATCAAATAACTAAGGAGTCCTCTCAAATGATGGAATCTTACGACAATTTGGTGAAGAAGTGGGCCCCAGTTCTTAATGAAGAAACTGCTGGCGCAATCAAAGATTCTCACCGCCGCTCAGTAACCGCTGTTGTTCTTGAGAACACAGAAAAGGCTCTTCGCGAAGAGCGTTCACAAATGGGTTATCTATCAGAATCCCCAGCAACATCTGTTGGTAACGCTTCTGTAGCTAACTGGGATCCAGTTCTGATCTCCCTAGTTCGTCGTGCAATGCCTAACATGATTGCATACGATCTCTGCGGCGTTCAGCCAATGACTGGTCCAACTGGCTTGATCTTCGCAATGAAGTCACGCTACACAGCTGGTACAACTGCAAACACCGAAGCTCTCTTCAACGAAGCTAACACTGCATTCTCCGGTAACTCTGACTCCGCACAAGACTCAGATCCAGCTGGTCTATACGGTCTAACCGGTGGTTCAGACAGCAACATCAACGGCGAGCGTTCTGGTAACCCAGCATTCGCACAAGGTATGAACACCGCTAAGGCGGAAGACGCTGGTGCATTCCGCAACATGGGCTTCACCATTGAAAAAGCAACCGTTACCGCACGTTCACGCGCGCTAAAGGCTGAATACTCAATGGAATTGGCACAGGACCTTAAAGCAATTCACGGTCTTGACGCTGAAACCGAACTTGCGAATATCCTTCAGACTGAAATCCTTGCGGAAATCAACCGTGAAGTTATTCGTACAATCAACAGCCAAGCTAAGACTGGTGCTCAGCAATCAGCTCTTCAGAACCGCGGTATCTTCAACCTTTCAGTCGATGCTGACGGCCGTTGGTCAGTTGAAAAGTTCAAGGGTCTTCTATTCCAGCTTGACCGTGAAGCAAACGTAATTGCAAAAGAAACTCGTCGTGGTAAGGGTAACTTCATCCTTTGCTCAAGCGATGTTGCTTCTGCTCTTGCAGCTTCTGGTGCTCTTGACTACGCTCCAGCTCTTTCAACCAACCTAAACGTTGACGACACCGGCAACACCTTCGCTGGTGTGCTTAACGGCAAGCTCCGCGTGTACATCGACCCATATGCAGTCTCTGACTTCATCACTGTTGGTTACAAGGGTTCAAACGCCTATGACGCTGGTCTCTTCTACTGCCCATACGTTCCATTGACCATGGTTCGTGCTGTTGGTGAAGATGACTTCCAGCCAAAGATCGGCTTCAAGACTCGCTACGGCATGGTTACCAACCCATTCGTTGGTGCTACCCCAGCAAACGGTCTTGCAACCGCTCGTACCAACCAGTACTACCGTATCTTCCGCGTGGACAACATCCTCGTATCCTAATCGGTATAAAAATAGGGGGTGGATCAACCACCCCCAACACAAACTGGGCAGCTTCGGCTGCCCTTTTTTATTCTAGAGCATCTGTGCAGTCACAGTCTGAAATATACTCAGACCAGACGGAATCGTAGCCAATATCCATCCGAGCTTTCCATTGACCAATCTTTTCAGGATGGTCTAACGCAATCACAGTAACAACAAGTACAATAAACTTGATGATGTTGTTGAAGTATTCGCTAAAAGTCATTAGTTCTTCTCCTCAAGGAAGGTTTCGATGATAGCACCAGCAAACACGATTACTACCAAAAAGACAACAGGGATAATTGCAGCAGTCATTAGAAGTCACTCCAGTTCATTGCCATACCTACAGTGCATTCAGCATCACGCTTTGCACGCTCAAAGCTCTCAAACGGACCAGCAACTTTGATATCATCAAGCAGACGGCCGTTGGGAGTGTAAACCATCCACTCATTACGATCAAACTTGTTGCTCACTTGGCGAACAATCTCAACTTTGCGGAGCGAGTTCGTTGCAACTGCGGTGGTCTCGTTGATAGCTTTGAAGGTCATCATGGTCGTGTTCCTCTTTTCTATACTATAGATATAGTGCTTGATCACAGTAAAGTCAACAGGTATAAATAGAAGAAACAAATTATTTTGGATTTTTTTCATGGCAGAGCTGACTACAAATATCAACTACTTACAGCCAACAGCGTTCAAGTTGGTTATAGACCGCAAGAAGTTTGGCAACCTAGAGTACTTTGCACAGACTGTATCTCATCCAGAAGTCAACATCACAGCCGCAGAAATACCATTTCGACGCGTTAATCTGCATGTAGCAGGTGACAAGTTGACTTATGGCACACTTAGTGCTAGAATTATTGTTGATGAAAACATGCAGTCATATACCGAGATCTATGATTGGGTTCAGCGTCTAGTCACAGAGAACAATACCACAAGATCTATCGTTGTAGACGAGGAATTTCCAACAGCTGTGGATATCACAGTATCAATATTGAATAGCCAGAATAATCAGGTAAAGGCTATTAGATACATCGATTGTGTGCCAACAGATGTGGGTGGTATTGAGTTTGAAGCTACAACACAAGACGTCCAGTTCCTAACCTTCAATGTGACTTTCCAGTTTTCTTACTTTAAAGTAGTCTAACAACTAGGGTTCGTTATGAAAGAATTGAATTTAATCCACAGTATGTGGAAGCAAGACTGTGTTATCGGTGGCAAGCTAGATGAAGCATCGCAGCAGACTCCTGTGCTCCATTCGAAGTATCTGCACCTTCTATCAGAAGCTAAGATGATGTACAAGAAGGCTGAGTTCGAGCAGAAGAATCTGCTTCGTGACAAGTGGCTTTATTACAACGGTAAGATGGATCGTGACCAGCTTGATAAGAAGGGTTGGGTTGCAGATCCCTTCGACGGACTCAAGATCCTCAAAGGTGATATGGATTACTACTACGACTCTGACCCAGAGATCCAGCAATCTATCGAGAAAATTGCATACTGGAAAACCATTATAGATACACTAAGTGACATTATGGAAAATATCAAATGGCGCCACCAGACGATTGGCAATATCATCAAGTGGAAGCAATTTGAAAGTGGGGGTTGATGAGTGACATTACCGTAGGTCTAAAAGACTATAGTATGTTGAGTGTTTCTTGTGAAAGAGGAATAGCCGCTGAATTGAGCGACTATTTCTCTTTTTTCGTACCTGGCTACAAGTTTATGCCAGCATACAAGAACAAAGCGTGGGACGGTAAGATTAGACTGTTCAACGCTCTGCAGGGTGAGCTTAATGCTGGCTTGTTTGTCTATCTAATAGAGTTCTGTAAGAATCACGGTTACACAGTTGACATCGAAGAGACTGACTACGGCTTTCCTATCCCCAAAGCTCAGATAGAAGACGACTTCCTAAAGCAGCTCTATGAGCACCTAAAATTGCCGTATGAAGTGCGTGACTATCAGCACGATGCTATCAGCACCGCTGTGAACAGAAGACGCGGTGTTTTCGTTAGTCCTACGGGGTCTGGCAAGTCGTTAATCGCGTATTGCTTGACTCGTTTCATTATTGGAGCTGAGAAGGGTAAGGTGCTGATCATCGTTCCAACTACTTCACTGGTTGAACAGATGCACAAAGACTTTGTCGACTATGGTTGGGATGGTGAGAAGGTTCACAAGATCTATTCTGGTAAGGATAAGACTACCAAGAAGCGTGTGATCATTTCAACGTGGCAGTCGATCTATAAATTTCCAAAGGCTTGGTTTGAACAGTTTGATGGTGTGATTGGCGACGAGTGTCACGGCTTCAAGTCGAAGTCTCTTTCGTCTATTATGAACAAGTCTACAGAAGCAAAATACCGCTTTGGACTTACTGGTACGTTAGATGGGACCCAGACGCACAAGTTAGTACTGGAGGGCTTATTTGGCCCCGTATATCAAGTGACAGCCACAAAGAAACTGCAGGATGATGGAACACTAGCTCCATTAGATATCACCGTGCTCAACCTACTCTATAGTGAAGAAACCAGACAAGCATTTGGATCCAAGACATACCAAGAAGAGATTGACTTTATTGTTAAGCATGAGAAACGCAATAAGTTTATCCGTAATCTAGCTTTGTCTCAGACTGGCAACACACTTGTACTGTTCCACCGTGTTGAGAAGCACGGAAAGGTTCTGGTGGATCTGATTAGAGATAAGGCTGAGCAAGGAAGACAGATATTCTACGTCTCTGGTGAAGTTGATACTGAGGATCGTGAAGCTATTCGTCGTATTGTAGAGACTCAAAAGGATGCTGTGATTGTAGCGTCAATGGGCACGTTTTCTACAGGGATAAATATAAGAAACCTCCACAACATTGTGTTTGCATCTCCAAGCAAATCGCAGATTAAAGTTTTGCAGTCTATTGGTCGAGGTTTACGTAAATCTGATGATGGAAGTACTACTAAGCTGTTTGATATAGCTGACGACCTTCATTGGAGAACCCATAAAAACTTTACACTGCTACATTGTTTTGAGCGCGTAAAGATATACAAAAAAGAGCAATTTAACTTTAATATTAAGCAGGTGAATATAGAATAATGGAAATCAAACAGTTTAAATTATCATCTGGTGAAGAGATTGTCTGCGAAGTAATTGAGTGGCCTGA
>Ga0222712_10002279_pt1 | contig 22201 bp, 26 predicted proteins | sample C33_657DmetaG_FD_165043 | JGI IMG/M metagenome (GOLD analysis project Ga0222712, IMG submission 165043) | Estuarine water microbial communities from San Francisco Bay, California, United States - C33_657D | ecosystem: Environmental > Aquatic > Marine > Unclassified | place: USA: California... | reverse complement strand
AGCTTTCGCCCGAAATCCCTCGACCCTGACTATCTCGACCCCTTACATCCGATGATTGGGAAATATGTCTGCGAAGCTTTACGAAATGACTACATGTTCAATTCCATCTATGGATGTGCCGTGCAATTCTACTCCTCTTCACGATACTCCTTTTACACCTGCATTAGCTATCAAATGAAAGATAGGTACCGAATGATTCGCAACCCTAGTCCTGAGGTATCCTTTCGCGAAGACTTGATTGCGTATGTCTGGGAACCCTCGCGTGTCCAACGCTTCTGGATTACAGACGATTACGAGATCTTTGATATGATGGCTTGATGAGAAAACCTTCTGGTTGTATAGATGGATTCTGTACTTCCACAACCTAAAATTGCGAAAGGTCCAGGAGTCTCAGGCCCCAATTATAGTTTCGCTGAATCTATCCCTGTTCCTGGTGCCATCGGTGTGCGTGATGGAGACGATTTTTCTGCTGTTACAGGGGCAATTAAGGGAGTGGCGTATTATTCAGACGTCATTGGATTCGGTGGACCCAGTACCTTTATGGCGAATGGCATGGGACTGAAACCAATCGGTATTCAATATTGGATCAAATCAGGATTTACGTGTAGCAATGGGGCGGATATGTGGACACATGTGAATAGTATTGCCCAGGGAACTTCTATGGGAAAAGGGATGGCCAAGACTCTATCCGATGCTGGATTACCTGCCATGCGTGGATTAGCGCCTGGTATTCTTGAAGATGTACAAGCAGCACTCGATCCGAATCCTATTATGAGTGCAATGTTTGGCACTGGATTTCCCGTCTGTAAACGAGTCGAGATGCCTGTGGGAGATCAAGATGGACGAATCTCGACGAAGGATGATAAGGGGAACGTGGTGAACTATCTGGACGATCCTGAAACGGTGGTGATACGGGGTGGCGTTCCCTATCAGACCCGATGGACGCTGGATCATTATACGACGCAATCCGAATGGGAGAACACAGAGAAAACATTTTGTCCCAATGGATCTGCGAAAAAGGGGACTTGTGCAAAAGAGGGATTTTGTGTGGAGACTCGGTGGAAACAGTTCGTCCTCGTTGGCGTGGCAGCGGCGGGGCTCTTGGTTCTTGCCTACACGGTACGTGGGCGTAAGTGAGCGGTAAAAAATGACGTTACAGGGGGCAAGGATCTAAGTCCTGAAATGTCTGCACGTCGTATTATGAAGGAGCTGCAAGAGCTGAAGAATGATCCGCCTCACAATTGTTCCGCTGGACCCGAAGGGGAGGATCAGTACCGCTGGGAGGGAGTGATTCTTGGTCCCACCGATACTCCTTATGCAGGGGGTGTCTTTCGTCTGCGCATCCTCTTCCCCCTCGACTATCCCTTCAAGTCCCCAACCATTACCTTTATTACAAAGATCTACCACCCCAACATTAACAGTGCTGGGGTGATATGTCTTGATATCTTAAAGACGAAGTGGTCTCCGGCTCTGACCATTAGTAAGGTGCTTCTGAGCATCTGCTCCATGTTGTCAGATCCAAATCCTGATGATCCTTTGGATGCTGAGGTCGCGCGGATCTATGTGAATGATCGTGAGCGCTATACGGAGACGGCGAGGTCTTGGACAGAGCAGCATGCACAGGGATGAGCGGAAAGGAAATCTTATCACCAGTAGATGAAACCTGATTTGTTTCGTATTCTTGCCTGTGTCGCCATGGTCACCTTAATTCTGGTTATTGCTGTCAAGCTGTCCAAGCAGACCGTAACTCCAAGTCCAAGTCCAAGTCCAAGTCCAAGCTCTAAGGTCAACCGCGATTCCTTACCTTCCACCCCAGTCATTCAAGCCCATGGAGTCTGTGGTGCTGGATTTCGCCCTGATCAGAATGGCAAGTGCGTTGAGGATTTTTAGCGTTATACCCAAATAAAAGTATCTGTACAATATTCTGTAATTACTCGCATATCAGGAATCGTTCTAAACGAGGTTTTCCACCACGGTGGTCTATACCAAATAAAGTCTATATTATTTTCTCTACACGCTTGCAATGAAAACGTAAATATAGAACGAATATCCTCTTCGGTTAAGTTTCGTTTACCCGAATAGGTTTCCATTGCAAAGACTTCAGGACATCGTGGATCCTTTTTTTCTTGTAGTGTATAGAATTTGCACATATTCTCTATAGTACCATACGCCATAATTTCTAAAAAAAAAAGAATATTGGTATGAATTCCTGAGAGAACATTAATCTTCTCTGGGTCTCCTTTTTGCAGTAGCTCTAAATATCTAGGATAATCTGAAGATAAAACATCAAAGCGAGTTTTTAATACAAAGTCGAACCCTTCTTCTTTAATACGCTGAAATCCATTCACTATCGAAATAGATGCGGGCGTATAGACTACCTGTTGGTCAATGCTATTTACAATAACAGTAAAGTTATGCTCAATCAGTTTTTTCTTATAGATCGGCTCTTCATTTTCCCAAATCGATGCAAATTTATGCTCAATATTCTTGGTCTGTTCAAGGAAAGATTCGAATTCTGATGTATAGATTTTCCCAGTAAATAATACTGCGGCTTTTGTTTTTTCCATTATATATTTTACTATACACAGGTAATTTAAGCAGTCAGTTATATCCACATAAACTCGAGGTGAAAAAGAGGATAGAATGGAGGAGCAAATTGCAGCCATCGTCGCTATATTGAAAAGCTACGAATACGACTTATCAGATGGATATAGTTATTACGGTGATACGGAAGTGGATGATCGTCTTAGAGAAATTGCCAAGCTGATCCTCGCGAGACTCAGTCAACAAACGAGTACTTTAACTCCTCAATAACTTTCTTTTTTGGAAGAGGTAAGACCCGTCGTCCTTGACGAACATCCTCGACTTCTTGCCAGAAGAGGGCAATATCTGGCTTCATCTTCTCGATCCACTTGGTATCTCTCTGAACCATCGATCGGCGCAAGGATATACAGCCCCACGAATATGTTTCTATACATAGCCATGGGAGCACTTCTTCACAGTGGGGAGTATCATGATATATATACTTGAATTCATCCGTGTCTGCATGCATACACGTGGTAATATATCCTTCAGGCTCTGCCACATCTTCTTTAAACTTCGCCTCGACATATTCACATCGGTCAATCCCGCATACTTCCATCTGAATCTGCATCTGGCACCAATAGTCAAAGGGAATTTCTTCACTAATGACTCTGCTGATAGGGCATTTGATTTCCACTAAATACCCCGTCTTTGCTCCAGACACGTACAGTCCGTCAGGACTCGCCGCTAAGCCTGGGATAGTGCGATGCTGGATTCTTCCTAACTCTTGAATGGATGATCCATCTCGTTCAAGAATTGTTTTCACTAAGGGTTCATAGCGAACTCCCCAATCCATGGGATTTGTTTCAGCACGAAGTGTCGCTAATCGTTTCGGCGGTGCCTCTTGCACATGAACTTTCGATGCGATGAGTGCGATCCTTGATTTAGGACCTTTCCACATCTGGGAAATTTCACTCGCTGTCAACATATTCCGTTTTTGCGTATACCAATCTGTCGTTCGTTGCGGCATTTGATCGACCGTCAGCAGCCATTTCCAAGTTGCGTCGTTTGCCTCAACTGGAGCAGCATGAGCAAAGGAGTACTCAAACAGCGTCTTTCGCAGAGAAAGTAAAACATAGAGTTCATTTGGAATCGGTTCTCCTGTCGATGTCCAAAAGGTGAGAATCTCATCGCACCATTCGTTGAAATAGGAGGGGTGTAAAGGAAGAGGATGGAGCTCTTCGACTACTTTCATATAGTCACATAGCTCTTGAAACATTACTGTGGACTCCATAAAGTCCATGCGCCACATTTCATATTTAATGCTGGGGCTTACGAAAGGTAACACCTTTCTTCTCGACAATCTGGGAAAGCACCCGCCCCTCAGAGGTGGTATGGTAGACCAACCCTTTGATCTCAAGAATCTCCTGAGCCTCGATGCTATAGACAACCGCAGACTTACTATTGAGCAACTTATTGGCCAGGGATTTCTGTAAAAGGTTGGTCAAGTATTCCGTGTCAGGATCACTGAGGGACAGCTTGGCCTTTTCCTTCAGAATAAACATGCGAAGACGATTCAAGCGAAGTCCTCGCTCGAGACGATGCCAAGGGCGACGGTAGGCCTCGCTTGCATTCGTATCCAAGAATGTCTCAAGGTTGGGATTCTCGCCATAGACTTCAGCCTTCGGCTCAGCCACTGCTACCTCTTCGACTGGTGGTGGTGGAGGCGGTGGAGCCGAAGGCGCAACAGATGCTTTTCTGGTCTTGTTACGATTCATCTACAGTATATAGTCTCTCCCTCTTAGACCTCTGCAACCAGATTCCACAGTTCCCCAATGGTAACAAAGGGATCGACCTTTAAGCGATCCACTTCTTCCTTCCATCCCCAGCTATCCGTCTTTCCACACGTCTCTCCTATCCAAAAGAAGGGGCGCCAGAGATGATCACACGGCTTGGTAAAACTATCTGACCACGTATGAAAGTCACTCATCTTGGTTGCTGTACGATCAATTCTATAGGCAAACACATCCTCTCGCCCCACAGGCTTCTCCTCTCCAAAGAGTCCATTCTCGTGAAAATACTCTTCAACAATCGTCTCTCGAGCATCATCTGTCCTCCACAATTCTTTTCCTGAAGAGGCCATGAAAATCCAGAGAGTCCACATTGTACATCCTATTGGTAACTCCTTTTTTGTAATATAGTACGGAAGCAGTATCATTATACGGATTATTCGTCGATGCTTTATGCTTCTCTAGTAGATGCAGAGAATTCCTGTCGAGTATGAACCTGATGGGTTTCGCCCCTGTATCAGTATACGAAGCCGTCGTGAACAAAATCCGCGCGAACAAATTAATGCTCGGCATGTTGAACAATGGCTGACTGACCCTCCTGCTCTCACTGGCTTAGCATCATCTCTTGATACGCAAGGATTGGCATCTCGCTTGTATAGAGAAACCTTAGATAGAAATCCTCAATATACACCCTCGGATCCTGTATCATCAGCTCTAACCGATAGAGTAACGCAGTCACTTGCCTTGATACAAAAGATGGAATCCCGGATTCGAGATTTACCAACTGGTCGTGAACGGGATGCTGCAATAAGTGATTTGAAGCAGCAATACGAACTCTATAAAACCATTGTGGAAGCCCAGAAAGTGCAACTGGTTGATTCCTTCACCCAGAACCCTTATTTTGATAAGTACAGCACGGCAGATGATTCACGAAACCACGCCAGGGAAATCCGAGGCGTGGTGTATGAATCGATCGAGGATCGAGGAATCGCTGAATCTCAAAAACTCTTACAAAGATCTTTTGATACGCGATGGGCTCCTCGTGATCCTGGAGTAAACAGTGTCGAGGCGTTTGAATTATTACGACCTTCTATGACGAAAATGAATGTGACCTATAATCTGTAAAAGGGGTTGATGCTTGACGCTAGGTATCGTTAAGCTGAGCTTAATCGAAGCGCATCTCAATCTCACAGTCATGCTTCTGGATATTCGTACCCGGTTGAGCATCCCGTGTCACATTCCGCTTTCTTGTCCCCGCCTCTGACTTTGTTCCCACCTTAGCCTGCTTGGCCAATTCCCGCATCGTTGCATTCATTTCCCGCTCAATCTCCGTCTGATGTCCTTTGATGAAGGTTAAAATATCTTTCTCAATCGCCCACCGGAAAAAGTTCAGCTTTCCTACCGTTGTTAAAAAGGGTTCATGTCCCGGAACCTGGAAGGAAATACGCTCCCTACGACAAAAGGGATCGAACAGCTTCTTACTATATGCCTTCAGCTGGTTCTTGTAATTCATGTAGACGACGAATTCCTGGCCACTCACGGTATACGATGTATTGTGCGCCTTTGCATAATTGGTGACGAACCAATCGACCAGACGAAGACTGATATCAGACGTTCCCTTTAACAGCTCAACGATTTCATTCAAGTCATTACGACCGGCATAGAACCGCTGAAGGCTGGAGATAATCAATTCCTGTTTGCATTGGATTTTCTTCTTACGAGTTTGTGGATCTACTGTAACCATTGGGGGAGCAACTTCCATATTTACTATGCATATGATTCTCGGAAGTCTTAGGCCTCCTTTTTACACATACAAGTTAGATGGAGGTACAACATGGAGGCGACTCCTTACTCGAAAGTCCAGCCACAGATGTAGCCATAAAAGTCTATCGTGGAGGGGGTATGGAACTTGAAGCAGATAGTCGCGTGGGGGCTTCTGGGAAAGAAATCCCTGAACATCAATATTCCTTATTATCGATACCGAAAGAACGGCGGCAAATGAAAGTGTATAAGGGAGGTGGTTCAACGGATGCGAAAGAGGCAACCTTTCGAGGGAAACCGATCTCGGCCTTTGATAAAGAGTTTTATGAATCCTTACGTGAGACTGGACGTGCTGTGTTAAAGATTGCTGTTGGGGCTGGGGCTACTCCTGCTGCTGGGGCTGGGGCTACTCCTGCTGCTGGGGCTGGGGCTGGGGCTGGGGCTGGGGCTGGGGCTCCTACTCCTGCTACTCCTGCTGCTGGGACTCCTGGTGCTGCTACTCCTGCTCCTACACCTACTCCTACACCTACTCCTACACCTACTCCTACACCTACACCTACTCCTACTAGTCCTACACCTACTGTTCCAAGTCCAACAGAGGCTAATCTAAAGATTGAAGGTAAGGGTGAATCTTCCTTAATTGATCAGTTAAATAAACTTAATGTATATATATACAGGGATAGAGGATTTGTACCTAAACTTATTCTTTTTTCTACATTTCTAACTCCGTATATACTAAATTCTCCTGCTCTAGCTACTCCTGCTGCTGCAGCTGCTGGTGCTGCTACTCCTGGTGCTGCCGCTGCCGCTGGTGGTACTCCTGCTGCTGCTACTCCTGCTGCTGCTACTCCTGCTGCTGCTGCTCCTGCTGCTGGTGCTGGTGGTACTCCTGCTGCTGCTACTCCTGCTGCTGCTCCTACTACTCCTACAGCTGCTGGAGCTCCTGTATACAAAGACGCAGGTCCACTAGGACTTCTTCTGCTGACGCTAAAAGGGGAAAAGATGGATGAGTGGACACTCTCCATTCCTGGTGAATATAGCGGAAAAGGAGCTGATGCAACAGGAACCGATGGAACAGTATATCTTGATCCTTACTGGCTTCGTAATCCTAGCAAATTAACGGCTGATTCCTTCTTTGACGGATTAACAAAGAGTGAAAAACTGTATCTGAGCGATATGGTCTTCAAAGGCTATCCACTCAAACGATTAGGATCGATCTTGAATAAAGAAAAGTTTTTCGAGGAGGTATGGAAACCCTTAGTTGAGCATGGGATTGTAGATAATTTTACATTCCAAACCTTGGAAAATGTAAAACCCGCTAGGACGTATTTAGAAGAGCTTCGTAAAGCACAGATCCAAACGATTGAAAAGAAATTGGATAGTTATTTACAAGGGAAAGGCGAGGAGGGTGAGGATGAGGATGAGGATGAGGATGAGGATGAGGAGGGTGAGGAGGAGGAGGAGGAAAAGGAGGAGGAGGAGAAGGAGAAGGAGAAGGAGAAGGAGAAGGGAGACTCTACACCAGTACCAGATCCCACAGCTCCACCTCCAACACCAACACCAACACCAACATCAACACCAACACCAACACCAACACCAACACCAATACCTCCACCTCCACTTCCAAAACCGGCTCCTGGAAAAGGTCCATATAAAAAATTAGTTTATACAAAAGAGGACTGTAGAATTCCTGTTATAAGCAAAACAACTCCAGAACCTGCACAAACTTTAGTCCCTCTCTTACAAAAAATACGTGATTTTATACTAATATACTTTGAATCTCTTACTATTGGAACAGCAAGAACTGGAGTATTAGTAGAAGCTGGAAAAACATGGGAAAGTATTAATCAAGAATTTTTAGATAGTTATACAAAATTACCTCGTAACTTTCTAGATACGCTAAAGCCCCATATAGATCGTTTAAAAAAGCCTATTGAATTTTTTACTGCTATACAAACCTTTGCTATTCCAAAAAGTAAACACCCAGATCCATCAAATTATAGATATCATATCTATGAACTCGCACACGAGAGTTTAATGAGCATATGCAAAATTATTAATACTTTTGCAGCTGCATCTCCAGGAACACGACGTAAGCATAAAGGCGGTCGACGAACTCGCAAACTTCAGCGATAGCGTCTCACCGTATCCATGCCAAACATGATAAACAATCCCGTTAAAATGAACAGACCCAGCTCCGAGTGAGAAAATTCACCCCGTCGATGTTCCATACTCTCCAGTCGTGCAAACAACTGATCAATTTGCTTGCGTAACTGTCTATATTCCTCTTGCATATCATTGGGCTGCTCAGGTACAGGCAAAAAGGCCGTCTCAATCCCACTCGACCGTGTCAAGGGTTTCCATGCGTCATTTGTATTTGCGGATGGTAATCCGGTCGTTGGACTATCGGACGTTAACATATATCCTGTTTTATCCTGGAGTCCAGGGGAAAAATTCGATATGCCTTCATCCGTCTCCGATTTCCCAAAATAAGAACTGACGGTATGTCCATAGGAATCTACCCCCTTTCCAATCACCGTCACACCTTCCTCTTTCGGTTTATCCTCAAACCCCTCCTTTACCAGGGTTTCTTTCGGGACAGTGGCAGTAAAGGGGCGATCGGGATCTGAATCCACCCCTTTCAAGAAGCTTAGTGCTGGTCCCTTCGTTACCCGTTTCTTCTTCGGTAACTTTTCTACAGCATCCGGAAATGCATCGTCTAGTGAACAGCCGGCGGACATTACGCCCTCTATAATAGAGTAAAGAATGATGCCACCCACCAGCGGACAAGTCGATCATTCCCCCTTATTTATGGGCGTTCTCGGCTCCATCCTCATTCTCTGGGCGTCCTTTACCGATAAAGTCCCTGCAGAACTGCGCTACCATCTTTCCACCGTCTCGGGACGACTCTTCTGTGTCGCCGGCCTCTATGCCGTCTACACCTTTCTCGGCTTTCTCCCCGCCTTTCTCTACACCATCGCCATCGCCCTCATCTGGGCAAATCGCCCCTTAACGAAGCCGGTAGAAGGATTCCTCGCCAACATCAAGAAGACACCCGTAAATGGTAAACCCTGGTTCTCTGAACGTATCGTGGGAGAATCAGCAGAAATTGTTGAAGATCGTGTTGATACATATTCTGTGCAAGATTCCTCCTCTTCACAAAATGCAAAAACATCACGTTGAACTAGATGGCAAGAACTTCCGAATTCTATATTGCTGCTGCCCTAGTGCTCATGCTTTTACTATGGACATGGCAAGTCGGCACTCATTTAGAAACTCCTTATCCTGAAACTCTGGTCGAATTCTATGCGACTCCTGGATCTCGAATCGTTCTTTTACTCTTTATTGTCTTGTGTGCATCCTGGAACCGATATGTCGGGATTTTCGCCGCCCTCGCGTTTATCTTTCTCGGTGCAGACATATCAGTCTTTGGAACAGCCCCCTAAATCCTAGGGTACCAATAGTATGGTTCTCCCGGTGCCAGGCATAGATATACTCGTCAGTAGTCTGAACTCAAATCCATATTTCATTGGAATAATGATGCTGTTCCTGAATTTAGGCGGTCGGTTCTTATCTCTCGAAGTGAGCAAGGGGCAAGAGAAATTCATGAGTGATCCTCTCATCCGTCGTTTCCTCCTCTTTGTCGTCCTCTTTGTCGCCACGCGAAATGTTCTCGTCGCGGCAGGAATGACCGTGATTGTGGTGATTCTCCTGGGATATGTGTTAAATGAGAATTCGGATCTCTTTCTCTTTCGTTCCACCGCCAATAAACGGGAAGTTGCTGCGGAGACCTCTTCCCTCGGATTAAATATGGAAGAAATGATGATTCTGAAACGGCTTCAAGATAAACAAGCACAAGCACAAGCACAGTCACAGGGGAAGGCTAAGGCCGAACCTGTCAAGGTGAATCCTTCCGCGTTTCAGTATTACATGGCATCCATTCAATCGATGCAGGCATAGGACACATAGGTATAGAATTAAACACAGATTCTGTGATATGTTCTACACATTCAAGCTAATGGTTGATCCAGACGGGGGCTGGGCACGACGTCTCCTCCTGCCAGACCCTGTCCCAACAGAATCAGCATAACTCATATCCTCGCTCACCACGGATGCCGCGCCAGACGTCGCCGCCTGCACCGCCGGCTGAGACGTGTAGACAGGCATCGCGGCCGTCTCCGCCTTGCGCACTTCCTCGAACGTCTTCAGGATATCCTCAACCCCACTAGGTCCAGCCATCTCACGTCTCGCGGTTGGCTTCTGCGCCTGCGCCTGAGTCTGGCTCTGTGGCATACGAGCCTCCGAGGATCCGAAAAAGGCGCCCGTGGGAGGAGGCTGGGGAGCAGTAAAAGGACCCATCCCTGGAGGAGTCACCCCTGGTTCTACTCCCATGGCCATCCCCATGAAATTCCCAAACCCTGGTCCCGCCTGCTGGGCTGCCGCCGCCGCCATCTGCCTCGCCAGCTCAGGGTTCTTCTTCAGCACATCATCCATTGTTGGCATCTTGGATCGGAAAAAGGTGTTGCTGACGTGGCACATGAATCCACTTCCTCCCACTGCCATAACAAGACGCATTTCAGGGGACATCTTGCCCTTATCCTTGTACTTGTCATAGAGTTCCTCGAAGATTTCATCGAAATCCTCCACATTCTCGTGCACAGACTCCGACCATCCATCCAGCTTAATGTCAAAGGGATCAAACTTCCCGTTCAGCCATTCCATCCCCGTGATTGCCCCCATCAGCATCTGGCGCTGGAACTTGATACTCGTCTCTAACTGACGAGCATCGACCAGGCGGAAATATTCCGTCTTGATTTCTTCCAGTGCATTGTCCATCGTAAATTTGCGAGACACGGGAAATCCCTTCGCTTCCAGCCTCTGTAACTTATTCAGGAAGTCGGACTTTTCCTTCTTCTCGTCCTCAGGGTTCTTCACGGACGCCAGCTGAATCCCTGGACCCGTTGAACTCTGGCTATTGCCAAAGAGGGAAGATCCGAAGGATTCCTTCACTGGCTGTACCTCAATGGGTGGGGCGCCGAAAGAATTCAGATCAATGGGACCATCAATGGAAATGGGCTCCAGAGGGCTCACATCAATCCCCAGGGAAGAGGAAGGGGCGAAACTCTGAATGGAGACACTCTTACCTTCACTGGGAGCAGCAAAGGAAACCCTCTCTGCGGGACGTTCGGGAGCATTTACTGTCACTTTACCTGGGTTAGAGATGAGGGACAGGCCGAGATCGTCGCCCAGATCTCCTCCAGATCCGAAATCGCCGAGATCAATGATATTTCCAAAGTTTTGGTCAGGCCGGGATGAACCGAGTGCAACACGTTCCATTTCGGCGATGGAGACACTCATCTCTTTCTTCGTTATAAGCTGCTATTTAGGTTTCCCCTTTTCCCGCATTAACGTAATCCTGAACCATAATTAAACAATCGGCCAAATCGCTTTTCTTTGCCTGTTTACTGAACCAATCCTTCCCCTTCTCCACGAGGATCGTTGCATCGGCAATTCCCTGTTGCACCTTTGTCTCAGTCATCTGTTTGCGCTCGGCGTAGCCCTCATTTCCTTTGGTCGCCCCTGTCGATTTCTTGGAAGCGTGGACAAGACGGATCTCGGGTGGTCCCTCGAGCAAATCTCTCAGCGTGGCAAAGAGCATCATTTGCACAGACTTCATCATTGGATTTTTAAAGGCCGGTTGATTTTCCAGAAGAATGACGCTGCAGGAAGAAAAGAGTTCGGCGTTTCGCTTGACGACGGCGCGAAGGCCGTCATGAAGGGCTTCTAATCCAACAGATTTGACTTTCGTCAGTTTCACAGGAATGGCCACCTTGGTCTGTAAAAAGGTGAGGGCTGCATCTTTCGTTTTCAGGTGCGTGGGCTGGGCGCCAGCGTGTTTCGCGAGTTCTTTCAGCTTTGCCATTGGGGGAATGGTGCGGAGCAGGGTTCCATCGAGATCGCGGAGAGGGGTACAGTGTTTCACACAATAGGAGCGATTCTGGAAGGTGAAGGAGGGCTTCTTGGTACAGGATGCACACGTTTCTTGCTCTGACGATCCGGTGACTAGATTCTCATTTTCCCAGCCGTGGATTGTCAGGGCGGCATCTTTGGATCCACTGGCATCTTTGGAGCCGCAACACCAGGCAAGATTCTTGATTCCAATATCAACAGCAAGAACTCTCATTCTCTTGATACATTGGAATTCTCCTTTGTATAGCCTACGCGAAGTTAACCTCTCACCAGAATCATCGGGCAAGAGATTGGGGTTGAGTCGATACCTAAACATTGATCAATTTGATCTATCTTGAGCCGAACCTCTTTTCCCTCACTCGTTACGATATACGTATCCCCTTCTTTCTTCTGAATCTCCCCAATCTTACCTGAATCAAATACGACCCGTGTCTTTATAATATTATAGTCGGCTGATTCTGTAAAATAGGCAGTTTCAGGATTAATATCAAATCCAGCAGAATGAAAAATATGGATTCTTGCCTTTTGGTCTAGCCCATCTTTCTTTATATGGGAAGCATCCAAGGTAAACATGTAGGATTCTGGATAGTGTTGTTTCAAGAAGGCAAGTGATATCTTGAATAAACCCTTTCCGCGATGAGATTTACTCCCGCATACATCATGTATATATATCATTTTATGTCTAGGAAAGATGTCGAGTAAAACCATATAGATCGGTTCATCAGTATCAAAGAAAAACAAGATATCGGTGTTTATCTTATTTTGTTTCGCCAGTTCTCTCACTTTTACCAGAGGAAAACCTGGCTCACAATCTTTTACTAATACATCCAATTTATTTAAAATATCATCGGATGTATCAGCTAAATGGTGTATTTCCATTCTATACTAACGGAAACTTATAAATAATGGGAAGTTATGAACGTCCAAGACTCGTCAAAGGATTATAGTTATACACAGATTCTAATACGGCGTGGGATATGCCGTGCACACCCATGGCGATGGATAAGACGAGTAGAAGCATGGCGAACCGATAGGTGTCTGTGACGCGTCTGAAGCAATATACGATATAGAGTATACTCACCATCAAGAGGCCTCCACTCAGGATATGAGCATATACTGATGGACTGTACATCCTTATACTAAAGTATGGTATTATTACACCCGCTTCCTTCCTTTTCTGCTACGAGTTCGGCGCTTACGCCTACCTCTTCCTACTGCGATACCCCTTGTTACATTTCTCCCTGTTGCAGGAGGATGTCTGGGAAGAAAAACACCTTGCACATGGGGAACGACTTGTTCTCGAGGAACACACTGGGTCGATAATCTTTCGGTAGAACAGATCGGACACCGTTGTTCAGAACAAGAAATCGGTGTAAAGGTGCACGCATTACACCTCCATGTATCTGTCATTCTACTGAAGAGTGAATAAAATACAAAATCGTGTAGAATTCTCAATTCGCTTAGCGTATTCTACGCGTTCTACGCGTCTTTCTTGACCCGCCCTTCTTATTGGCATTTTTAGCAAACCATGGTGTCTTTGAATAGATAAGATCAGAAATATCCTTTGTAACACCTAATCTAGGATCTCTGGCAAGATATCCCTGTTTATTCTTAATCTTGGTTAAAATAGGATTTTTCGTAAGTAAAAAATCAACGATAGCCACTGCATCCACTTTATCTGCTCCTGTTTTAGTCGATGCTGATATGGCTGCAAGATGAAGGGCAGTATTTCCATCAGCTCGCTGAATCGCCGTTTTAGCACCGTCGCGTAAGGCGTACTTTACCAACCATAAATTATTATTTAGAACAGCAACCATTAAAATAGTATTCCCATCAGAATTTACTTCATTGATAACACTAGAGTAGTCAATCATAAAAAAATCACGAATAACGTCTGGGTCTCTCAAATTAGAAAGTGTAAAGAGAATCTCTCTGATACCTAGTGTCTTACTATAATCTGGGGGAAGCCCAAAGTCTCTTGGGTAGTTTTGGAATACCCAATTTAACGTATTTATATTTACATAGTGACGTATCTTATAGAGGGATGGTCTGGCGGCACCAGCTTGTCTGAGAATAGTGGCAATCTCATACTTTTTCTCTTCTAAGGCGATTTCTATGGGAGTCTTTTCCTTTAGTTCACCATCTCTGTCAAGAATTCGTATCTCTAACGTTACATCAGCACCAAGTTGAATGAGCCGTTGTACAAGTTCAATATTTGATTTGTTTATGGCTAAAGTAAGAGCAGTTGAGCTAACTTGCACCATCCATTCAGCATGAGGATTATACACATCCTGATAGTGGTGTCTATTTATAAAGTCAGGGGTCGTGGGTTTAGACAAAATTTTATTTACAATACGCATGGTATCAGATTCAAAAGCATATAATAATATAGTACTATAGATTGAATAATCATTCTTCTGCAGAAGAATATTAACATTTGCTCCTTTATCCATTAAAAATTCAGCTGCCTCAGTTTGACCTTTCATTACCGCATACGCAAGGATTGGATACTGGTTCATATTCTCATTGCCAATAGTAACCAATACATCTGGAGAGAGCTTGTGTTGTGCCATAATACTTTCCATTTCCGCAACGTTTCCATTTATTGTTGCTGTATATAGCTTACCCGCCGGAGTAAGTAAATACGCATTCCCTCGTGATTTTAGCGTAGCTTCCCACTTGTGACGAGCTTCACGATTTTTTGACTCTTGATTAACTTCATCATTGCTATTATTTTGCGGTCTCCTATTGTTACGATCTTCGAGTGCTTGAGCTAATGATTGCAATCGATAATCAGACATATCTACTTTATATTTAATTTTATTTAATTATATATAAAGTATCCATTACTTCTTCATATCAAATCGCCGAGTTGAGACGAAGAGACACTCACTTATTTGCGGCTGCGGCTCTTTGTTTTACGAGACCTCTTTGTTTTACGAGTGCTCCTGCGCTTACGCCTTCCTCCCACTTTTGATATAAATTTACTCGCAAATCCCATGGGAAGCTGCATTTCAATGAGATCCATACCATCAGGTTCAACCTCACTTAGTTCATAATATAAAGCGGAACCTTGAGTCGCGGAACTCTGTAGATCAGGAGTATGGAGATATAAAATACCATTCACAATCTTCCCAACAACAAAATCACGTGCTTTACGATCCGCAAATATATCACCGGAAACTTTTACGCGATCTTCTACGTTAAATTCCATCTATGTATAGTTACGAATTAAAATGGCGTTCCGGGTCGTTTGTATGCGTTAGTTTACATTACGTATACTTAACTTTAAAGTATAGAATGAAATATGTATTTGATATAGGTGCAAATGTGGGAAATTGGGCTAAAGCAAATATAGATACGTATGACAAAATAATTTCAGTTGAAGCCTCACCTATTACCTTTAAACGACTAGAGAATAATTGCAAGAACGACAACATTCTGTTACTTAATTACGCCGTTTGTAATAATAATGGGGAAGATATTACATTTTATCAGGCCGATGCTGATGTACTATCAACTATAAATAAGGAATGGTTAACGAGTGAAAAGTCTAGATTTTATAATCATACCTACGTGGAAATTACCTGTAAAACAATCACAATAGATAGATTAATCGAACAATATGGGATACCTGATATGATTAAAATAGACGTAGAGGGTGGCGAATATGAATGTATATCCTCTTTAACACAGAAAGTAAACACACTTTGTTTTGAATGGGCTTCTGAAACAAATGATATCACATTTAGGTGCATAGACTATTTACAACAATTAGGGTTTGCACACTACTACCTACAAGAGCAAGATCACTATACATTTGTTCCAAAAGACCAGGACTATTATGATATACCTACTATACAAGAGAAATTATTGAATACTATACCCAAAAAAGACTGGGGAATGGTATGGTGCAAATAATTCGTTATACATCGAATCCTCTTACTTCATATAGAAACATCAATTCTTAAACGAGCATTGATGTATCTATGAGCAAGGAGTTAGAATATTCCTCGTGGAGTATTGCGTCCTCCTTCAAAGACTCGCGTCAGCATTGGTTGAGAAGGAGTCTGACTGGCATAGATGGGGGAAAAGGTGCCAAAGAGCTCTGGGACAGACTCGATACGTTCAGTCCCAACGCCTTTCTGCGCCCCCTTCTTAACAAAGCACTGCATCTCGTCGCATTTTACATAGCGCGCGGCAGGCATATTAATGGCAGAATTGTAAGGGAGATTTGCGCCAGTTTGTTCTGCTTGGCGTCTCCTCGCCGTCTGCATAATTTCCTCGGCGTTCCGTTGAAAAAAAGCTTTCGTGGCGAACTGCATCCCCGTCGGGACATTCAGCTCACAATGGGAACGATAATCCGTGACGAGACGCCCATCGCCCATGGGTGCTGCCCATCCAGCATAACGGGCATCCTGGGTTGGCAGAGTCGTCTGTTTTGGCACTTGTAGAGAACGGGCTTCTTGCTCAACGGCACGTTTGCTTGGTTTGGAAAAAAACCAGGGAGACTGAGGAAGTCTATATCCATCGGTGTCCATCTTCTAAGACTCGACATAAACGTAAGGATGGTTACCACCATTCTTATGGTTTTCGGTTTGCTGGGCTTAGCCTTCGGCGTCTTACTCCTTAGCCTCTGGCTCAGGTTCAGGAACCTCCGCCAGGTTCACCAGAAACCCCTGCACACCCTGGTCAGCCCCCTCCATCTCAGGCTTCTTCCTCAGAGAATCAATGATCTCCTTCTTCTTCAGTCCGTGCACAGCCACTCCATTCTGTCTCCCCAGAGCCTGTAATTCCTTCAGCGTCATGGATTCATAATTCACATCCATCTTGGGCTTCACATCGGTGTCGGAAGAAGGGCTAGGAATTCCCTTTAACATCTCAGCGTACTTCTCCTCGTCGATCGTGTCAACATCCTCGGGAGTCAGAGGTGCTGGAGAGGATACTGGATTCACCGTCTCGGGACCTGCAAACATGTCAGAGCCCATAAAAGAAGCTTCTGTCGTCATTTTCAGGGTCAGCAGGAGATTCTCCAGCAGAGCCACTCTCTTCTCATTCTGCACCAGACGAGTGTAAAAGTAAAAGGAAAGAGAACCGAAGATCATGATGAGCAGGATAGCCACAGTGACGGAATCATTTAAAAGCGCCATTCTGGTCGGAACTAAGGAAACAAACGGGTAAATAAACCGCAGCCGCAGGCTTAGAGTAACTGATATTGCTGTAAAAGGGAATCTACGCTGCTCAGTTCACATATCCCCTGTTTCAGCTTATAGGTTAAGTCGAGTTTGCCCTCCTTCACATGCGCCTCGACGCACAACCGTTTCACCTTATCTTCAGGAGCAGATTTTGCCAAGGAATAGACGTGGGTGCTGATAATACTAATACAATTCTTCTTTTGCCAGAAGGAACTGCAAAAGAGTTCACTAGTGCGAATGGCATCTGGTGGATTTGTACTGTGGAAGAGTTCATCATAGACGACAAAGCCTGCGCCGTCGCGCTTCTTCAGGACAGCAGATGCAAACGATACTTCACGCTCAAACATACTGAGAGAACCAGGGCTATCATCAAGGCGCATTCCATCAGCGATCCAGGAAATATAGGACATCTGTCCCTTCCCAGCGATGACCGCGCCGAACGAATGGGCGAGAATGATATTTACTAGCGCGCCTCGCATCAGACTGGATTTTCCTCCACGATTTGGTCCCGTGACAATGGAATGGTGAGGAGCCTTGCCACCCAGGGATAAGGAAGACAGCACGCGTTTCTCTGAATCAATACTTGGATCGCCAAAGTCTTTGAGCAGTAAAAGGGGTTGGGTTGAGTTCACGAAGGATACTGGCACCGTATCAGGGCGCGCGGCTAATGTATACATGACATCGAACCGTCCCAGGGCGCGAAAGATATGAGGAAGCCAGAAGGGTGTATCAACGAGAAAAGCAAAGGCTTGGCGAACATCGGAGGGACAGAGGGGAACCCAATCCTTCAGCCATCGCGGTAGCCAAGGAGACCAATGGGTGAGGAGAAACTCGGCGTTCTGTTTGAGACGAATGACCATTGATCCATGGGCGAGACAATCCCCGTCGAGTTTGGTAAAATGGATGGCTTGCTGAATAGGTTGCCAGAGAGTTTGGGCGAGGGTCACCAGAGTCCATCCATTTTGCACCAATTGTTTCAATTGAGTTGCCGCATCAACAGGAGGATCGGGAGGGGGATTCATCAGTTCTTCAGGAGTGGTCGGCATACGTTGACCATTCCACATGCGCCAGAGAAGGGAGGTATAATCAGTGAACTCGATAGGAATGTTATAGAAGACGCGAAGTAAAATATAGGGGAGGATCCAGGAGAGTAAGGGCAGCATCAGACTGAGGGCAGGAATAATATAGGATTTGTATAAGGATAGAATTACCAGGGCAAAGGGAATATAGTTAATGGAAGACCAGGGCGTTCCTTGGAAGATCACTTGGGCGTATCCTTCTTGTTCGACGGCGGTAGATTCTCGTAAAAAGGGATCGAGAGATGTGGCGAGAGATTCTACATCGGCTAAGACTTCGGCTGTGCCTTCTGCCTTCGCCGAGCTGAGACCGGACACTCGTTCCTTTAACTCGTGAAAAAGTGCCTGGCGGCTGAGACAGGTATCAAGCGAGGTCGGCCAGCTCAAGATTCCCTCTGACACCTGTTCTTTGCTAAAGGGATTGGATAGGTTGAGTATCTTGACGAGAGTCGTCTCCATTCTATGAAGAATGGACGTATGACGTCTCGGCCTTATGCCGCACCAGCGGCAGCACCTAATAAAGTTGATCGCACCGAAACCTAAACCCGTAGGTCTACTATTCTTCAATGGCATCCGAGGTACAAGTCGAGTCAATTATGGAGCTCTTACGTACAGTGACTGTCCCTCCCGATGCACTTAGGATGGTCATTGAGGGTATACGCAAGGATATGGAAGTTCCCGCCAATACAGGCTATCGTAGCTTTCCCACTGATTCCAAGAGTGGCTGGAGAGGGACGGGGGTGGCAAAGCCAACCTTCAGCCAGCCAAAGACTCCCCATCCCCGCTATCAGAGTCAATTCAAGTCGAGTTCGTCTGCAAATCTAGACGGGAAGATTCTGAATACGATTATTGGAAATAAGCTAAATTCCTTTACCCAAGTGACTTATGCGGATACACGCGATTTCATCTATCAGATTATGGACAGTGGAGAAACCACCTTCATCCAGGATTTTGTCAAAAAGGTCTTTACCAAGGCGACCCTCGAGGAATTATATTGTGCTCTCTTTGCGAAACTCATTGCCGAGATTGCTCAGCGCTATCCGATCATGTATACTGAGATGAATTCCTACCATACCACCTTCTTACAGATCTTTGAGGATGTTGAGGATCATAAGGATTCCGAGTACGATGTGCAGTTGAAGAAGAAGCAGTATCGTATGGGGTATGGGCATTTCATCTCCGAACTTGCTGGGCAAAATGCTCTCCCGAAGGAACATTTGCTGCAGATGATCGATACGATTGGAAAGAGACTGGTACTTCACATGGAGGATTCCGGTAAAATCAAGACGCTGGAAGAGTTCACAGATTGCGTGCTGCGCTTGACGAGGAATCTGAAGGAAAAGTCCCCCGCGTTTTTCTCCAAGGTTCGCCCTGAGATCCTGGCCATCTTGAAGCCGGTTCTCACCACCCTTTTGGCAGAGAAACGGGCTGGACTTAGTACGAAGGCCAAATTTGGCTTGATGGACTTGAGAGATTTATTTGTTTGACCTAGGTAGAAATGCCAAGATCTACTCGCGGTAAGAAGGGTTTTCGCCTTATGAGACGCTTATTATCTCCCGTGCAGCAGGGTGTGGGTCTGCTTGGAAATGTGGGCAGCGCCGCATTAAAGGGAAGCAGAACTATCCTGAATGCTGGCCTCGGGTTCGCCAGGAAGACCGTGAGCTCTGTTGGAAAGCGCGGCAAGAGTGCGTTCAAGGGTATGCTGGGTAAGAAGACCCGCCGCAACAAGAGCCAGAGGCGCAGCAGAAGCCAGAGGCGTTAAATGTGGCACCACACATCATTTTAAAGGATAGATTCCTATCCCTTAAAAAGTTGATTTTTTTCTGGGTTTATTCATCAGTCCAATTTGAAATGCCATTGAGTCCTAGAATGAAACAGTCTTCCGGCCAGGGTCAGAAGGGAAAGAAGCGCGGTGGTCCTAAGGATGATAGTGATGTCGATGATCAGGGAAATGTCCGCGATCTCATTGACTACGACTACGAGTCTTCTGACTCCGAGTCTGACCTGAGCATGACACCTTCTGAGAAGAAGGCGCTCAAGAAGACAGGAAAGCTCCCCGCTTCTCTGAAGAATCAGATTCGTCATAGAAAGCCTCGCCGAGCTGCTATTAAGGCAAATCGTCGCATTCAAAAGATCCAGGCCAAGCACGGCGAGGAGTCAACCTCTGATTCCACCTTTGTTCCTTCCAAGTATGCCTTCAAGGATGACAGTGAAACTCTAGGATCTGAGGATACAGAGAAGCCGAAGAAGGCGAAGGCGAAGGCGAAGGCCAAGCCAGCGGCAAAGCCAGCGCCAAAGCAAAAGGCGAAGAAGCCAGAGGAGGACGAGGATGAGGAAGAGGACGAGTATGACGAGGAGTACGACGATGAGTACGACGACGAGGATGAGGATGATGAGGATGATGAGGATGATGAGGATGAGGATGAGGATGAGGATGAGGACTATGAGGATCCTGGCTACGGGTTTTCAATCTCCATCGGAAATTCTGCTCCTCCCGATACCCGTACTCCTCGGCGTCACAAGATGAAGAATGAGCCCGAGTCTGTGCAAAAGTTTGTGAAGTTGGTGACTGCTCCCACCGAGGTCGATACGATCGATGACCAGATTGATCAGTTCAAGGAGCTGTCCATGGAGAAGCAGGGGGTTCTTCTCACTGCTCTTGAGAAGCGCTCTGAGTACGTGAAGAAGGAGCAGCCTCTCATGTTCCGTCTGCTGCAAATGAACCTGAAGCCAGAGATGATGGCCATGGTCATGGCCAGGTACAATTCCATGAACCAGATGGATCCTGCATCAGGAGAGTATTACAAGCTTCGGTCTTGGATGGAGAAGTTGGTGAGTATGCCCCTCGGATTGTATAAGGATATGCCCGTGAAGCTCGACGCTGACTGTTCCCCTTTCATGAGCAAGGCACGATCCTATCTGGAGGAGGCGATCTACGGCCAGGAGGAGGCCAAGCTGCAGATCATGCAGTTTATTGCCAGCAAGATCTCAAACCCTACCTCTAGCGGCCTCTCTCTCTTGCTGGTGGGTCCTCCTGGTATTGGTAAGACGAGTCTGATTAAGAATGGCATTGCAAAGGCACTGGAGTGGCCATTCCAGTTTATCAGTCTGGGCGGTGACAGTGATTCCAGCACGTACACGGGGCATCAGTTCGTCTATGAGGGCAGTCATTGCGGGAAGATTGCGAACTGCCTCGCCCAGGCAAAGTCAATGTCCATGATTCTGATGTTTGATGAGCTGGACAAGGTGAGCGCAACTCCAAAGGGTGAGGAGATTCAGAATCTGTTGGTGCATTTGACCGATCCTGTGCAGAATATGGAGTTCGAGGATAAGTATCTCACGGGAATCCCTCTTGACATGAGCCGTGCCATGCTGGTCTTTAGCGGCAATGACATCAACAAGATTGACCGTGTGCTGATGGATCGTATGGTGGTGGTGACCTTGTCTGGGTATCAGCAAAAGGATAAGGTGGTGATCGCAGAGAAGTATCTTCTACCGGCGGCGCTCAAGGAGGTTAATTTGAATGAGAAGGTGTCCATCCCTCCTGCCATCATTCAGTACATCCTGGAGAATTATGCGAATGAGGAGCCAGGTGTGAGGGAGTTGAAGCGGTGCATTGAGCAGATTGCGCAGAGAATCAACATGCTTCGCATGTTCAATGTGAAGGAGCTGCCCTTTCATATTGCTGGATTCTCTCTGCCCTTTGTGTTGAAGAAGGAGCATGTTGACCTCTTCCTGAAGAAGAAGGTGGGCGAGAAGACACCCTTTGGCATGTACACGTAAAGCTACTCTTCATAATCACCCTCTAACAGAAAATTAATATCATCCATTCTTGCCTTTGGCTTATTTTCTTTTGTACGAAGTTGGATTGCTTGTTGGGGTTGGG